>Ga0255099_1000519_pt1 | contig 15499 bp, 7 predicted proteins | sample Colum_Colum_RepA_2_FD_188451 | JGI IMG/M metagenome (GOLD analysis project Ga0255099, IMG submission 188451) | Freshwater microbial communities from Columbia River, Oregon, United States - Colum_Colum_RepA_8d | ecosystem: Environmental > Aquatic > Freshwater > River | place: USA: Oregon...
GGAGAAGAAATCTTTTGGTGGTATCAACCGCGGGCATTGCAACGGTTGCACATTCGCTTCAGGCGTCCTTGTCTGCCCGGATTTTCAAGGCGGGCTGATGGGGTTCGATGGCAACACAGGTAAAAGGCTCTGGCAGGTACAGAAGTGCCTTGCCCATCATGCGACTCCAACGCGCTGGGTTCACACAGGTGGAGAGTCGGTCCTGTGCGGTAACATTGACGGCAAAGTTCGATGTCTCGACCCCCTTACCGGCAAGGATCGCTGGACTCTCGACACGGGCCGGCAAGAAGCCTCACTTTCCCTTGCTGGCGATGTGTTATTATTGAATGCCGGCATGGAAAAGATGGGACCATGCGACGAGAATCTACTTGGCCGTGCCAGCGGTTGGAAGATCACCTTGGCGAAAGCCAAGAAACTCTGGGAGCACACGGGAGAAGAAAAAGTTGGGTTCGTGAGTGGGGGCATGAGTGGCCTGCCGATTTGGAAAGATCGGGCCTTCATCCGCAACAAGGCTGGTACGAAAATGATTGATGTTACCACCGGCAAAGTGTTGGCAACTGCCCCCGATGCCAGGACCGACCAAGAGAGCCATGGTTACTGCGCCGAGGGGCGTTTCTTCCACGAGCCGGACAGTCAGCACGGCAGAATTCACGATGTACTCATGTTAGGTACCACGGCTGATTCCTTCAAACCAAGCGGCAAGCCCTGGAATACGCCCCATTATGATGCGACTGGCTATGAGATGCCTATCAGCCACCCTATAGTTGCGGGGCAACTTTATCTGCGCGGTGCCGATGGTATCTACTGCTGGAACCTATGTAAACCCGCTAAATAGCAGATAGGAATACCAAGATGACTTGTGTCTTTTTTACCCTACTCTTTGTCACGAATGCTTTGATCAGTGCACCAGAACCACAGGCACCCGCAGGGGATTTCAACGCCCGCATCGAATACACGCTTAAGAACCCCCGCAAGAATGACCCAGTTCTAGGCGGACCAAGGGACAAGGTTTTCGTCAGTGCATGGATTCCCGAGGGATTGAAGGTCGTTCGTGGCGGAATCTGCAACCCCTTCTCGAAAGGCGATGATGTAAGCAAGCATTGGCAGGCCGCATGTCGGTACTGGCAATTCGCCTATGTGCAAGTAGATTTCGATGGGGTAAAAGACGAAGAGTATGCTTTTCTTACGACCGGGCTTGCCGAACTTGCGAAGAAGGCCGGACGCCCCGAATTGGAACATCTACCCCTATGTTTCATCGGTATGTCGCGTGGCGGTGGGATTAGCATGAAACTTGCCGAGATGATGCCCGAGCGCACCATTGCAGTTGCCCCGGTGTGTTTGGAAGTCGGGCCTGGGTCTGAAGCCACTCGCCGCATACCCGTGATCACTATCTTCGGAGAGAAAGACGGATCGCAAATGGCGAAGTTGCAGACTAAATTATCGTTAGAAAGGCAACTTCAAGCTCGTTTCGGGATTGCGGTGCAGTGGAATCGCAAGCACGAGTTTGCACTTGCTAACAATCTTTCGTTCGTTCACTTCGATGAAGCCATTTCCCGCCGCCTCCCAAAAATACCGATCTCTAACAAGCCCACCCCACTTGCAGATATTCCACTCGAGGAAGGATGGTTAGGCGATATATCCACCTGGGGAAAGGACGGGAAGATGCCGATGATTGCTGCTTGGAGAGAATTCAAAGGTGACCGAAATTTAGCATGCTGGTTTTCTTCGGAGCGGGTTGCAAGCGTGTGGCAGGGATTTGTCGGGGCAAGCAGGGATGTCACGATCATTGAACCACCTGGCTTGGGTGACAAACAACCTTTTATATTGTACTCGGCAGGAAAAAAGATGACCGTGAAAATCTCGATCAATAATGAAATAAAACCAACGCGTATTATACTTCGGGACGAAGCCAAACTGATCGCAGAAAAGACTGAAGGCCCCTGGGTATTTGAGATTTCTTTGAAACCCGGCATTCACTCGCTTATTGCGACAGTGGATGCCGGTGGGCAGAAGGCATCACGACCTCATACGATTGTCGTGGGGGATTAAACACCCTTATATGTTTTGTCCTTTCCTCACTGTTATTACTTTAATATACCGCGGACTTTTTATTTGCAGGCCACTTAAGCGAGGAATTACAAAAGGCCCATTTCATAATGTTGGATTAATAAGCCAAATACCGTGAGTATTGCCTGAAAAAGCAGGTTTTATAGGTGGATTAGTGCTTTGCAATAATTTTTCCAAGGGGGAATCTTTAGGTGTGATTGCGAGTTTGATCCCTCTTTTTTGTAATTCTAAAAGAAGTTGATCAGGGGCATTCATTTCCAGATGCATGGTTTTGGTAATCCAAGAGCCATCGTTCATTTCATCGCGAAAAGCATGAATTTCGCAGCGATCATCTTGAAATACCCTCCATTTGGGAGCATAAAAAATCAGAAAGCCGCCATCATTTAATGCATTGTAGATTTTGGTATCCGGGCCGTAATCTCGTGCAAGCTGTTGCATGGGTTCAATAAGATCGACTGGCCATTTTTTAGGATCTAGCTGAACCTGATACCAACCCAAAGCAGAAGAAATTAAAAGGCTTGCCACCATCACCAGTAAAGTTACGTTCATTTTTATGCTAGGCTTGGCGGGTTGACGGATAATCCAGTCTTCTCTTATTTTTTGCGAGCTAACAAGATTAAGCCAGATTTCTTCAAACATAACTGCTGCATTGCTTATGAAGATGGGTGCATTGCGGGCGCGCTTTAGAGCCAAGAAAAACCAGGCCCAAACACTTGCGATAATTCCTAGATGTTGTGCGCCTTTGCCAGACAAGAAAAAAAAGATCGTCACCGCAGCAAATACTGCATAAGCCCCCAGCATGTAAACATCTAACAAATTGGGTGCAGCGTGCTCAATAATATAGCTTGAAAGATCAAGTTTAAACCAAATTTTAAACCATTCTTCATACATCCCTATTCCGAAAGGCGAGATGCAAGGTGCGAGCAGCCAAATAAAATTGCCACACCATAATGTTAAAAGAGTACGAAAGTCTTTTATTGGTCCTTGTGAAAACAAAAACTGCGAGGTCCATGTTAATGTGGCCAAGCCGAGAATTGAAAGACCTCCTAGATATCCACCATGGCAGTTGGCCCAAAAAACAGCGAGGGGGAAACACCATAATAGCCAAGATGCCTTTGCTCTGCGGTTTTCAAAATCGAGAATAAAATAAGAGAGAAGAGTGATGCCGAGGTAGTTGATTAGTAAAGGCCTTGCGAGAAAATGAAGTGCTCCAATCATTAGCACTAAGGATGCGAGAAGCCAAACTATAGCGGGGTGCATGCCCGCTAAAAACCATCTGCGTGCCAAGATGGAAATCCAAGTTGCGATTATCAAGGATGAAAGAATTTTTAGTGTTGCAAACCCTCCTATTCGGTAGGAGTAAGCCATTAAAATTTCAGCAAGCCATTGGGTTGGAACCCAGTTTGATTCAGATTGCGAGAAGGGATCGGTGCGAAGAATTTGGAGATGATCGATCATCCATTCGCCTGTGCGAATATGCCAGAAGGTGCCTGGATCGGTTAGAAACGACGAAGGAATAAACAGCGCCAAGCTGATGAATGTAAATAGAAAGATGCCAGGCCAAGTACTGAGCCATCGTTGGAGAAGGGGTATCATTTAGGGAGAGACCTGATCCATTCAGTAAATAATTCAACCGCTTGCTTATCAACCATATTTCTGCTGATTTGAGGCATCTGGCCTGTACCCACGATGGAAATACGGTGCAGTAGGACGGATCGTTCAGGGTCCCCTGGCGCGATTATTTTCGCATCCTTGAAACCAAAAGTATGGTGATTGGGCTTTTCATCCAGGATCTTGATTTTGTCTTTGTCAGCAAAAAAGTCGAGATCCATTTGGGAATTGCCCCCACCTGCATTGATATGGCAATTAGCGCAATTGGAATGAAGGTAGGATTTGACACGTGCCTCAAGAGGGTTGGTTTTATCGTAGGGGTTCACCAACTTTTTCAATTGGGAAACGGGCAAAGGCAAAAGGTGGTCAGGGGTTGCGATCTTTCTTTGATCGGGGAAAGCCAGTTGTTTGTTCACCCACTCATCAAGTTCTTTATCTTTTTTGCCATCGGTTTGGCCCATTAGTTTAAGACTGGTGCGCAAATCGGGAGAGCGTGGTTTTAGTAATCGTAATTGTTCAAGGTGTTCCAATTGGTTTTCGGGGCCCGTTTTATAATCATGAGATTTGTTCATTTGCACTTCGCAAAGGCCAAGCACAAAGTTCGAAGCACGACTATGGCAGACCATGCATTCGGCCCTGCTGGGGTAATGCCAGACTTGCTTTCTAGTGCCCTCTTTTTCGCCTTTATCTGCGATTTGAAAAGACACATCGCGCCCTGCGGATTCAACCAGATCAGCATCGGTTTGTTCTTTGTTCCAGAGGTAGGAATAGCCGGCCCATTCTCCTTCTTGCCTAGTCATAAAACGAGTTTCAATCCATTGTTTACTTTGAGGATTACCTTGTTCCATTTCGAGAGCGAAGGATTTTACAATGACGGTACCGTTAGGAAATGTCCAACTTTTAGTGTTGGAATAATCAATGAAGGTGGGCTTGCCTTCGGAATCAAATTCGGGCAATGCGATGAAGCGAGCCTTGAATGCTTGATCAGACCAGAATGGTGCATTGACGGAATAGGGGATGACGCCTTCGACCATTTCGTGATTTTGAATGGATTGAAACAACCCCGATTCGGAAAGCTTTTTTGGGAAGTGAGGTTGGGGCAGATCCTTGGGAACAGGGGTAAACTTGTGGATGATGCCAAGTAGATCAACCACTAAGAGATTGCCATCGTTGTCTTCGCCAAAGCCTGTGATCTGAAGTGAGGTGTCTGCGATTTCTTTGTGCCAGGTTACTTTTTCGCCATCGTGCCTGATGCCCCAGATTTTACCTGTAGAGTGGTCGCCATAGATGTAGCAACCTTGCAACTCGGGGAATTTAGAGCCGTAATAAACAATACCACCGGTAAGAGAGCGAGCCTCGGAGTGATGATGCTCTGCGGTGGGTTTGACGAAGGGAGTAGGGCCTGGTTTTCTTAGGGAATAAAAGGGATGAGAACCTTCCATCACGCTCCAGCCGTAGTTGTCGCCCTTGCGAATGAAGTAAACTTGTTCCCATAAATCTTGGCCATTATTGCCCACCCAGAGATGGCCGGTTTTTTTATCGCAGTGCATGCGCCAAGGGTTGCGCAGCCCATAAGCCCAAGTTTCGGGAACTGCATCTTTGATATGCAGGAAAGGATTGTCTTTGGGTACCGAATATTGTTTGCCTTCATCGGGGTGATCCACATCAAGGCGCAATACTTTACCAAGAGGCCTGGTCATATCCTGCCCCGAAACCCAAGTGTCGGAATCGGAAGTTCCATCGCCACTAGTGACATAAAGCATGCCATCTTTTCCAAAAGCGAGAGCAGCGCCATTATGGCCATCGGAATGCCATTCTTTGATGGTGACTGCAGATTTGGGATCGATGGTGAATGGGGATTTATTGGAGATGGTGTAACGAACGACCCGGGTATATTTCTTGGCTTCTGGGCCTGGGCCATTGCAACCTAAATAAAGGTAACCATTCTTTTTATAATCAGGATGAAAAAGCATATCGAAAATGGTGTCTTTAGATTCGAGAAGCGTAAAAGATTCAGCAACATCTTCTCGTGAATCGAAGCGAACGATGGAAGATGGTGCGTAAGGGCGATCCATCGAGCTAGCAAGCATGATGTTGCTATCGGGAACGGGAAGTATGCAGGTGAGGTTTTTCAATTTCAATTTCGGGAAGGCATTAACGGTTTTGTAAGGAAGGGGAGGTTCAGGCGAGCCTAATACCTTCATGTTTTTAGCGGGAACCCGACCCTTGGAAGAGGTTGGTGCAATGGGGCCTTCAAAAACCATGGGGGCATAATCTTGGAAGAGATGAAAGTCTGCGTGAGTCTTGGATTTCAAGGGTGCAGAGGTTGAAAGCTCGGGGCCTTTTTCTTTTATATCGTAGTCGTATCTGCAAAGTGCGAAATTCCAGATTTCATCGATATTGGGCCTGCCCCCGGTCTTAGCGAAGTCGACCCAAGGAATACGGCCCTCCACCGTCCAACCCTTGTCGCGGTCATCTCGCTTGTTTAATGTGCCGTCTAGGGAGACCTTGGCTACCATGTGAAACTTATCTGCTTTAGCGATGTCAGCAAAATTCTCGGTGAGTTCTCTCTTCTTGGGAAAGAAGCAATCAAAAAAAGTGTTTGCAGCGTTTACTTGAAATTCGTAATAACCAGAGTGTTTATTAGAAGGCTTGATAAAGATTTCGAAAACATCGTTGTCCCAGGTTTTGCCATCGTGTTCGACAACATCAGCAAATAAGTCGTGATCTTCCATCTGGGCTAGGTAATAAAAGTTATCGCGATCCCAAAGAAGCTTAGCCTTGGTTTTGGTAAGGGATGGCCTATCTTTTTCCTGCAGCCAAGGAAGGTGAAAATTGTCGATCGCGATGGCTTTCTCCCAACAGGCATCTGTGGGTTTACCATCGATGATAGGCGGTGTATTTGTCCATTTGCATGTGTAAGGGTTTGATTTATCTTTAGGTTGCGGGGTTAAAACATCTGCAAGTGAAAAGCCATAAATTCCAACGGTTAGAATGAATGAGAAAACAAGGATCTTTCTGATGCTTTTAATGCTCATGACTTACCCCAATTATAAGAAATAGGCAGGTAGTTACTAAAATTACCAAATCAATTCATTGTTCCATACAGATTTATGCCTTATAAATGATATTAATTAATAAAGTCCTAATTTTTAGTGTGGATCCATCAATGAAACCAGAAGTAGACCTAGCAATTGCTGAACTAGTAAAGCATGGCGTAATCCATAAGGATGAAATTGACTCTGCGTTAGAGAAATACCCCGAAGCTGCAAGCATAGATGATCGCGATGCCTTGGGTGATTTTTTAGAACAAATTGGGCTGATCACTGCATTTCAAGCTGGTGAACTTCGTAATAAGCGCATTGCTGATTTGGCTATGGCCAATTATCTCATTCTTGATCGCCTTGGCGAAGGTGGCATGGGAACGGTTTTTCGTGCCAGGCACAAACGCATGCGCAGGATTGTTGCGCTTAAGGTGCTTAACCCGGAAATTCAAGAAAACCCAGATCACTTGCAACGCTTTCAACGCGAGATAGAAACCCTGGCGCGCCTTAATCACCCCGGGGTTATACAAGCTTATGATGCAGATTTCGGGCCATCTGGATTCTTTTTGGTTCTCGAACTTGTTGAAGGGAACGATCTTGACGGGATTGTTCGCAAGCATGGCCCCCTTCCCGTAAGCGAAGCCATCGATGCCATGATTCAATCTGCTAAAGCTTTGCAATATGTACACGATCAGGGGATGGTGCACCGCGATATCAAACCGCAAAACCTGATGAGAAATAGGCAGGGTGATATTAAGGTTGCAGACCTTGGGCTTGTTCGCCTAACCGAAGCCGAATCTTCGGATGATCACAACAAGCAAGGCCTTACCCAGCAATTCACCATTGCAGGCACATTGGAATTCATGGCTCCTGAACAAGCCGAAAACACCAGTGGAGTTGATAACCGCGCAGACATTTACAGCCTTGGTTGTTCCTTATATTACATCCTGGCTGGTAAAAATGTTTACACGGGTAAATCCGTAATGGATAAGTTGATGGCTCATATGACCCATCCAATCCCGAGCATCAGAGAATTAAGGACCGATGTATCTGAAAAACTTGATAATGTCTTTAAGAAGATGGTTGCAAAGACGGTTGATCAGCGATATCAGACAATGAATGAAGTAGTTGCCGATCTTGAAAATATCAAGATGTTGGAGAAAGTTTCTAATTTCGCCCCAACTAATATCGTAATAACTCCGCAGGCCAGCCAAACCGAAACAGATACCGGCACTGCTTTTTTTGAATCCCCGATAGCAAAGCGTGCCCCATCTGAATTAGAAGGCACTTTGATTTTCAACCCAGGCCAAAAAACTTCCATTCAGAATGATTCGAATATCGCTACAACTTCATTTATCGAACGACCTAGCCAATCCGGTGCAGAACTATCCCAAATCGATAGCGCCAAGGTTTTGCTTGTTGAACCTTCTAAACTTCAAGGCATGATGATTAGCAACCAGCTTAAATCGCTTGGTATTGCTGATGTAAAACTTGCGGTTTCAGGAGAGGATGCATTCGAACAGTTTAACAAAGGGGGCTATAAGGCCATTGTTTGCTCGCAAAATCTACCTGATTGTAGTGGTATTGAACTTGCTCAAAATATAAAAACAACACCTTCAGGCAAAGGTATTTCTTTTATCTTGATTACCTCGAACATTGATAATGAAATGGAATCCCTGGCTGCAAAAGTCGATTTCAAAATTCTTAGAAAACCCTTCACTCCAGAACAACTTAAATCAACTTTACCTGTAAACGCGCCTAGCGTTACCCAGCCTATTGTTTCACAGCCCACCACCAAAACCGTGCTTTTGGTTGATGATAGTTCCTTTGCCAGGAAAAGAATGGTGGGGATTTTAAAAACCTTGGGGTTCGATGATGTTGTAGAAGCAGTTGATGGTGCGAAAGGTTTGGCCATGGCCCAGAGCCGACCTTTTCTTTTTATCGTCTCTGATTTTCATATGCCTATTTTAGATGGTAAGGGCTTTGTCGAAAGCCTTAGCCAAGATCCTAAGCTGAAAAATATCCCCGTTTTGCTGATCACCAGCGAACCCGATTCTTTCCTGCTCGATCCTATTCGAACCTTGAAGTCATGCAGAATTCTTTCGAAATCCGCCGAGGCTTCTGCTCTTAAGATGGAAATCTCTAAGTTTATTGCCCTTTAAGTTTAAAAGAGTGCACTTAGTTAGTACAGTTTTAACGGTTATACGAATAAAAGCCCTTCACTGGGCTATTTTGTACTAAAAATCACGCTTTCCCTTAAAGTTTACGCACACTTCCTATGTTATCTTAATTGTTAACCTTAACTTTTATTTCTTACTAATAAGTTATTTATGAGCGAAATGGACGAGGCACTAGTAGAATTTCTCATCGAGTGTCAGGAAAACCTGTCTCGTATGGATCTTGAGCTTCTCGAGCTTGAGAAGTCCACGGATCCCGAATTGGTAAAAAGTATCTTTCGAGTAATGCATACTATTAAGGGAAGTGCAGGGTTTCTTGGATTATCGAAACTCGAAAAGCTAACCCATGCAGCAGAAAATCTGCTGAGTAAAATACGCGATGGCTCGCTTCAACCCACCACAGCAATTACTTCTGCTTTGTTAGCTGCAATTGATGGAACCAGAGCCATTCTTTCCAGCCTTGAATCGAATCAAAACGAAGGTAATTCAGATTCAGAAGCAATTATAAAAACGCTTAACGATTGTACCAAGGCGCCAGCATCTGTTGGTAATGCGCCTGTTGCCAAAACACCTGCTCCAGAAATTAAACCGAATCCTGCACCGGTTATTGCGCCAACGATGGTGTTTCCGAATCCTGCACCGGTTATTGCGCCAACGATGGTGTTTCCGAATCCTGCACCGGTTATTGCGCCAACGATGGTGTTTCCAAGGGATGCTGGAAGTTCATTTTTAGATGCAGTAAAGCCCGTTCCTTCGACTGCAATTCCAGCAACTTTAGTAATTGAAAAGGCTCCAGATACTGTTTCTGTAATGAAGGAAAAAATTGAAGAACCACATCGAGAGGTGGCTTCTGCGCTTTCGGATTCCTCTGTTCGTATTCCGGTAGATGTTCTTGATAAATTAATGTCGCTTGCAAGTGAGTTGGTTTTATCGCGTAACCAATTGTTGCAGTGCTCTACAAGGTTGAACGATTCCTTGTTGCAGGTGGCATCAAGGCAATTCAATCTGGTGACTTCCGAATTGCAGGAAGCATTGATGAAAACCAGGATGCAACCCATATCGAATGTATGGAACAAATTCCCGCGCATGGTTCGTGAGGTTGCATTCAAACTGGGCAAACAAATCAACCTGCAAATGCAGGGTGCTGAAACTGAGCTTGATAAAACATTAATAGAAGCTATTAAAGATCCCTTGACGCATCTTGTGCGCAATTCAATCGATCATGGAATTGAATCTCCCGAAGGCAGGGCCCGGGCCAATAAAAAACCTGAAGGTACTCTTTTGCTTCGGGCGTATCACGAAAGCGGCCGTGTTAATGTTGTCATTTCTGATGATGGTAAAGGGATCGACCTTAACCGAGTCAAAGCGAAGGCGCTTGAAAAGCAGTTGCTTTCTTCTGATCAGCTTTCGCAAATGGGTGATAATTCGGTATTACAGTTGATATTCCTTCCCGGATTTTCGACTGCCGAAAAAATCACCAGCGTTTCAGGCAGAGGCGTTGGCATGGATGTTGTAAAAAACAACATCGAAAAAATTGGTGGCATGATTGATATTCAAAGCGAATTGAATAAAGGTACAACAATCCACCTGCGTATTCCGCTTACTCTTGCGATTATCAAAGCTCTTAGTATTACCGCTGCGGGCCAAAGTTTTACCATACCACAAACTCATATCACTGAATTACTCAGGATTAAGGATGATAGTAAAATTGGTGGTATTGAGTATGTGCATGAGACTCCCGTATTTAGATTTCGTGGCAAACTCATTCCCTTGATCAATCTTGCTGAACTTTTACAAATCAAAGGAAAGTCTGAAACTCAATCGAAGCCCAATCATTTGGTGATTTTGCAAGCTGAAGACAGGCAGTTTGGCCTCTTGGTGGATTCCGTCAAGGACACCAATGAAATTGTTGTTAAGCCTCTTCCTTCGAGGTTGAAAGGCGTGGGTTGTTTTGCTGGGGTGACCATCATGGGAGATGGTTTGGTACAGCTTATCCTTGATGTTTCCGGAGTGGCTAGGCTGGGAAGAGTTTTACCAAAAATACGCGACCTTGGCATTAAAGATCTTTCAGCACAGGACGAAATTAAAGCGGATAATCAAAGTGCAGGTGAGGGTCTTCTTTTGGTTAGTGCAGGTGGTGAAAGCCAGATTGCAATTCCTTTAGAGCAGGTGGTTAGACTGGAAGAATTCAGGCCTCATCAATTGGAAAAGACAGGCGAAATGCATTTGGTTCAATATCGCGAAGGCATCATGCCAATTTACAATCTTGGAAATATTTTGGGAATCAAGGGTGGAGTAGAGATTCAGGATAAAACCCGAAAAATACAGGTTGTCGTTCATAACTATGCTGGCAAGTACGTGGGCCTGGCGGTTGAGAAAATTCTCGATACTGTTTACGAATCGATAAAAATCAATGGTGAGAGTACGGGGCAGGGAATAAAGAAAACAGGCGTTGTTAGCGGAAAAATCACTGAATTTGTTGACCTTGGAGTCCTTTTAGCCCTAACAGTTAAAAAATCGGAGGTCGTTTCTTGAGCAAGGAACTTTCTTACGCCACATTTACCATTGATGGTAAACTATTTGGAATTCTCATTGAGGATGTGCAGGAAATACTGCGCCCTCTTGAAGTAACTGAAGTGCCTTTGGCTTCCTTGGCGTTCAACGGGCTTATTAATCTTCGAGGCAATATTGTCCTTGCGGTTAGGATGCGCCAACAACTTGGTTTGCCTACCATGGAGGCCAAGTTTTGCATGAACATAATTATTAAGCTTCGAGATGAATTTTACAGTTTGCAAGTTGATTCGGTGGCAGATGTGGTTGTGGTGCAAAAAGATGATTTTGAAATCCCGCCTGAAACACTCCCCGTGGAAATTAGGCGATTCATCACTGGCACTTACAAAGTTGATAACAAGTTATTACATATTTTGGACATTGAGCAAATCCTTGAGGATAAATCGTTGTCTCTTAAAGAAAAACAAAGTGAGATTTTAGTATGAGCATTCTGCAAAGGCTTCTTCTTATTTCTGCAAGTTTCCTACTGCCGATTTCTGTGTTGCTCTATTTCACAGTTGATGGCATACAGGATCGCATTGATTTTGCAGGCCTTGAAAAACACGGTAATAGCTTTCAGAGACCGCTGGAGAAAATACTTCGCTCCCTGCTGGTTCATAAGAGCGCTGCCCTTTCAGTTCTTGAGGGTGACTCTACTGCCTTAACAACTGCTACCAAAGAGGAAGCATCTTTGGATTCTGCGATTCGAAATCTTGAAGTGCTTGAAAAATCCTTTGGCACCATTTTGCAATTCACTCAGGATGGCCTTGCTAAGAGAAAAAGAGAAGAAGCTAAAATTGATAATTTCTCGAGAAAATGGGATCAATGCAGGAAATTCTGGCAGACTATGACCCCCGAAGCTTGCAAAAACGAGCATGATAATCTGATTAAGATTGTTCGTATGATGATTACTCATTTGGGCGATACTTCCAATCTTATTCTTGATCCGGATCTGGATTCCTTTTACTTGATGGATGTAAGCGTTGTTGCGTTGCCTAGTGGCCAAGAACGAATTTCAACTTTGCTTACCACCTATGGTACGCTGATTAAAAAGGGTGCAAATGATCAGGAAGACAAGTTAGCTCTTGCGATCCAAAATGCCCTTTTTCAACAAAGTGATTTAGATAGGATTTTCTCAAGCATCGATACCGCCTTTAATGAAGACAATAACTTTTATGGTAAATCGGAATCTCTGCAAAAGAATATCAGTGCGCCTTTGGAGAAATTTAAAAAATCATCTGGTAATTTTACCAAGCTTCTTTCATCCCTTAAGGCGGAAGAACTTACTAAAGCTGATCCAAAAATTTTAGAAGCAGGCAATGAGGCTCTGGAAGATTCTTTTAGCCTTTGGGATACATGCTCTGCGGAACTTCAAGTGTTGTTGGAATCTAGAATTCTCAAGTTTCAAAATGACAGGCTTTCTTCTTTAATGCTTTCCGCATTAGCATTGGTTATTTCTTTCTTCCTTGTGTGGTACATAGGAAGAGGATTAAACAATTCCTTTATACAAATATCAGGCAATTCTAAAAAATTGATCGTGTCTTCTAATAACCAGAAAATGGTAAGCAAGAGCATGGTAGCCAACGCAACCGAAACTTCTGCCCAAGCTAATGCCATTGCAAGTGCTGCAGAGGAAGTCAGTGTGAATATTCAATCAGTTGCAAGCGCAGCAGAGGAAATAGGCGCAACAATCCGAGAAATAGCGAAACAATCGCAGCAAGCAGCCCAGGTTGCAAACGAAGCAGTTAGCATTGCAGAAACTGGAAATAAGGCAGTTCTTAGGTTGGGCGAAAATAGTAATATCATTGGCAATGTAATTAAAGTTATCACCTCGATTGCAGAACAGACGAATCTGCTGGCATTAAACGCGAGCATCGAAGCTGCCCGAGCAGGCGAGTTTGGTAAAGGTTTTGCAGTGGTAGCTAGCGAAGTCAAAGAACTTGCCAAGGAAACCGCCAAAGCGACTGAAGATATTCGAACGAAAATAGAGGGGATTCAATCGGATACCAAGGAAGCGGTAAGTTCCAACGAGAAGACCCGTAACATCATTAGTAGAATTCATGAGATTCAAAGTACGATTGCGGGAGCAGTGGAAGAGCAAGCTGCTACTACGAGAGAGATCACCCGAAATGCAGCGGATGCAGCCACGGGTAGTTCGGAAATCGCCAAGAATATTTCGGGGCTAGCAGAAGCTGCCCGAAGTACTTCCAAGGGTGCAACTGAATTGGAAACAGCAGCATTGGGATTGGATACCATGGCTTCTGAGTTGGAAAAGATTGTAAAAACTTTCCAGATAAAATCGTAGGATTTCAACAGAAAACAAACTTAGGTCAGACCTAGAAAATAACGAAAGATAAAGCGAGGGATTATTCATGAGTATTCTGCAAAGGCTTCTTCTAATTTCTGTCAGTTTTTTACTTCCAATTTCTGTTCTGTTGTATTTTGCAATCGATGGAATACAGGATCGGATTGATTTTGCAGAGCTCGAAAAGCAGGGGAACATCTACCAGAGGCCACTGGAAAAGATACTGAAAGCGCTTTTAATTCACAAAAATGCAGCATCAGCAGTCCTTGCAGGGGATAATGCTTCTAGCATCATTATTGCAAAAGAACAATCTGCTTTGGATTCTGCGCTTCGCACGTTGGAAAGTTTGGATAAAGAGATCGGATCGGTTTTGCAATTCACCCAGGATGGCCTAGCCAAGAGAAAAAGAGATGATGCAAAGGTTGATAACTTATCCAGAAAATGGGATCAATTACGAAAGTCTTGGCAGACATTGCCTATAGATGTTTGCAAGACTGAACATGATAACCTAATTAAAATTATTCGCACCATGATCACCCATTTGGGCGATACCTCGAACCTTATTCTTGATCCTGATCTGGATTCCTTTTACTTGGTGGATGTAAGCCTTGTTGCGTTGCCTCAAGCGCAGGAACGAATCTCAACATTGATTTCACTGTATAACGCAATCGTCAAAAACGATGCTAAGCAAGAAGAAAATAATATAGCAATGACTGCTCAGCTGACTCTTTTTTCGCAGAGCGATATTGATAGGATTTTTGCAAGTATTGAAACCTCAATGAATGAAGATAATAATTTTTATGGTAAGTCCGAATCCCTGCACAAAAATCTACCTGCCCCCACTGAAAAGCTTAAGAAAAACACTGACAACTTTGTGAAATTGCTACTTAACCTTAAACCTGAGCAACTGAACAAAGCCGACCCTAAAATTCTCGATGCGGGTAATGATTGCCTTGAGGATTCCTTCAACCTTTGGGATGCCTGCTCTGCTGAACTTGAAGAATTGCTTAATAAAAGAATCACGAAGTTTAAGTACGATAGATTTTATTCGATAATGCTTTCCGCACTTGCACTTTCAGTATCATTTGCTCTTGTTTGGTTTATTGGAAAGGGTATTACCGTGCCTATTCGCACCAGCAGTGCAAGGCTCGATAAACTTGCCAAGGGCGATCTTGCCTCAGTCGTTGAAATCCAAGGACAAGGGGAATTGGGAGCAATGTCGCAATCCCTTTCCAAAGCTGTTTTGGGTATGAATAACGCAATCGTTTTAATTTCAGTCAATGCCCAAAAATTGATCAATTCTTCCACCAATCAAAGGCAGGTCAGTCGGAGTATGGTTGCCAACGCAACCGAAACTTCTGCCCAAGCCAATGCCATTGCAAGTGCAGCAGAGGAAGTTAGTGTAAATATTCAATCAGTTGCAGGGGCAGCCGAGGAAATGGGCGCAACCATAAGGGAAATTGCAAAGCAAGCGCAGCAAGCGGCCCAGGTTGCAAACGAAGCGGTTACTATTGCAGAAACAGGAAATAAAGCGGTGCTTAGGTTGGGCGAAAATAGTGCCATCATTGGTAATGTGATAAAGGTGATCACCTCAATCGCAGAACAGACAAATCTACTGGCATTAAACGCGAGCATCGAAGCTGCTCGAGCAGGAGAGTTTGGCAAAGGTTTTGCAGTGGTAGCTAGCGAAGTAAAAGAACTTGCTAAGGAAACCGCCAAGGCGACGGAAGATATTCGAACCAAAA
>Ga0255099_1000521_pt1 | contig 15486 bp, 9 predicted proteins | sample Colum_Colum_RepA_2_FD_188451 | JGI IMG/M metagenome (GOLD analysis project Ga0255099, IMG submission 188451) | Freshwater microbial communities from Columbia River, Oregon, United States - Colum_Colum_RepA_8d | ecosystem: Environmental > Aquatic > Freshwater > River | place: USA: Oregon...
CCAGCACAATGCCGCGCGCTTCGTCGATCAACGGGTAGCGGCGTTCGCGCACACGCTTGTTGATACGGTAGATGCCGAGCCTGAACTGGGCTTCGCAACCCTGGGCAATGCTGGCCGAGCCGCCGTTGCTGGTGGTACTGATACCGTTTTCAAGGCGGCCGCAGTCTTCTGCGAAGTCGGTGAACACCTGGCCGTCGTTGAGTTCTACGGTGTTGAAGTAGCCATCAGCCACAGCAACCAGGCGTTCACGCGCACGCCATTGTTCCGGAGGCAGGATATCGTTCCAGGTTGGATCGTGGGTGACCTTGTCAGGATCGCCGAACGGTTTCGGCATGTCAGGCAGACGGTTGACGATGGTTTCAATTTCACTAATCAGGTTGTGCTCCACCTTGATGCGCATGGCCAGGTAAGCAGGATTGCCGTGTTCTTCAACAATGCCGAACCAGGCGGCATTGCCTGTTTGTGGATCTGCCAGTTCCAGCGCGCCGTCGCGCACTGTGGAAATGGTGCCCCACAAGCCGTCATTGCCAACCGGCATCAGCACATTGTTCTCGGAGAACATGACGTCCGGCGAGAGGCGAGCGCTGTCGGCATCGCGGTTTTTCAACGCTGCGATGTAATTGCGGGCAAAACCAATCAGGCAGTCACGATCGCAGCCGACTTTGATAACTGCGCTGGGTTGGCCCGGCGCCTGGGCAAGTGACGGTATTGCCCAGAGCGAAGACAGACAGAGCACCAAGACAGAACTTCTTGCAAAAGTGTTCATCGTTTTCCCGGTAAGTTGTAATGTTTCTTCAAAGAAAGCCTGATCAAGGCAATGGCACGGCGTACAGTATGGCCGGTGGTGCTTGCTGACCCTTGAGTGCCGGATCGAGCAGGTATTTGATTTGTGTTTTGGCTACATAAGCGGTGTTGCCAACAACGGTAGCGCCCGGTGCCGATTCAAGGTCATCACGCAGTATTGTCATCGTTGCCGTATCGCCATTGATCTCGACAATACTCAACCTGCCGATGGTGCTTTCGGCCTGGATGAAACGGTTGCCACTTATCAGTCGCATGCCGTCTGGGCCACCGAGCGTATGCGACACTTTCAATTCAGTGATCCCCCCCATGGTGCCATCGGTATTGAGGGCTACACGGAATAGTTGCTGGCTGCGCACGTTGTTTACATACAGAGTGCCATCGCTGCTGAAAGCCAGACCGTCAATGCCGACCAGCGCCGGATCGCTACCGGCCAGCGCCAGCGCAGTGGCGCCGGGCTTCAACATGAATAGACGACCATTGCCTGTGTCGGATGCATAGGCGGTGCCGTCTGCGGCGATGGTGATGTCATTGCAGGTGCCGGCCGGGGCAGGGAAGTCGTAACTGGATTTGAACTTGCCGGTATCGAGTTCGAATGTTTTGACGGCGGTAACACCTTGCGAGCGTTCAGGCCCGAAGAAGTTGGGCGCCGAACACAGCCACAGCGTGTTGGATTTGTCGTCGGCCAATACGCCGAGAATGCTGAGGATGCCATTGGCATCGTTATGCCGGATCCACGGCTGCGCCTGCGCAGCGCCGGGCTCTGCGCGATATACAACACCCTTGGTGCTGCCGGAGATGACCGCACCGCTGGCAGTAGCGGTGATGCTTTCCGGAAATACATCGGTGTCATTGATGCGGATATCGGGTAATGGAGATTGCGCAGTGGCGCAGGTACAGAGCAGCAGTGCGGCTGGCGCAAACGATTGCAGCAGTTTCATTTCAATATCCCTGGTCAGCGCTAATACCGGCGTCTTGTTGTTGTGCCGCGTCCATGCTGCAGTGGGATGATACTCAGGCATTGTCGGATTTGTCACGGCGACTACTGGCAATGCGGAAGCCAAAATATCGCTTGGCTGGATTTTCGGTAAACGAACCTTATTTCGCGCAATTTGTAATGCTGGAATCGATATTCATGGCAATCAAGATTTGGCCGCTATTGCAGTTATTGCTGATTGTTTCCTTGATTATCAGGTTGACCGTAAAGATTGGATAGCGTAAAAAAACAGAAGGGGAATTCTCAATATAAAAGCGCCTCTGCCCGTTTGCGCGGGAAAAAGTAAGCACCATGTCTGCAGGCACCCGTCTATTACCGTCCCTGTATCCATGGGGGGAAGCTTTCTTGCCACCGATTCGAGCCAAGTGACCGGGCCGAATCAAGAAGTAGAGTCACGAACGGTGGGAAGGAAGCAGAAAAAATCACAACAGGAGTCAATCTCATAATGCGCAGTAACTCAATGTATTACCGTCAAAAGCTGTTGGTCACGGCAATGACGGCGGTCTTCGCAGGCAGCGTCTTTGCACAAGAACAAGGGGAAGCGTCCAATATTGAAGAAATCCAGGTAACCGGTTCTCGTATTCGTACGCAAACCAGCATGACCACGCCAACTCCGGTAACCGCAGTTACCATATCAGAGCTCAGCACGCTTAACCCCTCGTCCACAATGGCAGAGCAGCTCGACCAGTTGCCGCAGTTCTTCAACACCCAGACCGCACAGCGCGGCGGTACCACCTTCACAACGGCCAGCGGCAGCTTCCTGAACCTGCGCGGTATGGGCACCCAGCGTACTCTCGTGCTATTGGATGGTTCGCGCGTAACCCCTGCTGATGCGGGTGGCGCTAGCAACATCGACAACTTCCCCACTGCGCTGATGCAGCGCGTTGACGTAATCACCGGTGGCGCTTCGGCTGCCTACGGTGCCGACGCTCTCGCTGGTGTAGTCAACTTCGTTCTTGATCGTGAGTTCGAAGGTCTGAAGACCAAGGTGTCGACTGGTATCACCGAATATGGCGATGGCGACAACTACAACTTCTCTGTGGCTGGTGGCAAGAGCTTCATGGACGATCGCCTGCATTTCATAGGCTCGCTGGAAGGTCGTTACATCGATCAGATCGTTGGAGAGCGTGACCGTCTGGACAACTGGAATGACATGGGTCTGGTGCAGAACCCGGCCTGGGTTTCGGCTACTGCTACCCCGAACGTGCCGCGTCGCATCACGGTTCCTTATGTGTTTGACAACCGCGGTTCACCGAACGGCGTGATCACCACACCTGGCTTTGCATTCACCAACTACACCTTCTCGGAAGATGGCAAGAGCGTACGCCCTTACCAATTTGGTCAGTACAGCAACAGCTTTACCAACAGCCAGAGCGGTGGTGCGGAATACAACAACAACGTACAGGCCTTTGCCTTTGGTCCGGATGGCAACGAAGTGGTGCAGCGCTCGGTGTTCGGTGCGTTAAAATACGACGTTACTGAAAGCTTCAGCGTACGTGGTCAGATCATTGCCGGTCGCACTGAATCCAACACCCGCGGCCTGCGCAGCCAGATGACCATTGCCGGCTCCGGTTACGCCTATGTTATTCACCAGGAAAACCCGTACCTGCCACAGAACGTACGCGATGAGATGATCCGCACCAATCGCCAAACGATTTTGGTAGAAAAACGCGGCCAGATTCGAGTTCCCGGTCGTCTGAATTCCTACGATGATCGCACCAACCGCGACATCAGCCAGATGGAATCAGCGACCGTTGGTTTCGATTGGGACGTAAACGGCAACTGGCAAGTGGTGGGTAACTATCAGGTCGGCAAGAGCAAGGTGCAGACTGGTTCGTGGAACATGCCGCGTATCGACGAGTACTACCTGTCGATAGATGCGGTGACCGATAACACCGGTAAGATTGTGTGCAAAATCAGCACGGTAAATCCAACTGCAGACCAGTTGGCTGCGTTCATGGTGGGCAAACTCCTGCCTAGCCCGCTGAATCCTCTTGGCGTTACTGCCAATTCGCCGATTGGGCCATTGGATGCCGCTGGTTGCCGTCCGATGAACATCTTTGGCTCGGGCAACGTTACCCAGGAAGCAATTAACTACTTCAACGATACCAAGAAATCGGTTCGTGAAATGGACCAGGACTTTGCCGAGATCCTGCTGAATGGCGACTTGTACGAAGGCTGGGGCGCCGGACCTATTGGCGCGGCATTAGGTGTAACCTATCGCGATGAATACGTGTTGCAGTTCACCCACCCGCAATACGGCGAGCGTGGCCTGCTTAACGCACCAGCTCTGGGTATTCGCGGCATCCCAGCCAGTTTTGCCAGTGCTGCCAGTCGCACGATGCACGCGTTCACTGGTCCTTCAGTGGGCACGGGTGCCAATACGGTGCGTGAGGTGTATGGTGAGTTGAACGTGCCAGTATGGGAGTTTGCTACCGGCCAGAGCATCACCACCAACTTGGGCTATCGCAAATCCGACTACACCACCTCCGGTATCGTCGACAGCTGGAAGATCGGTCTTGATGTAACACTGTTCGAAGATCTGCGCTGGCGCTTAACCAAGTCGCGTGACGTGCGTGAGCCGAACCTGAGCGAACGTTATTTCACCGGTGCCGGTGGCGGCACGATCAACGACCCGGCCTTTGGTGGCGCGGTCAACAACTCGCTGACTATCCTGCCTTCACCAAACCCGGGCCTGCAGACTGAACAGGGCGATACCATCACTACCGGTTTTGTCTATCAGCCGAGCTTTGCCGAGTGGGTTGATGGTATGCAGCTGGCTATCGACTGGTTCGAGATTGATCTCGACAAGTCGATCGGTCTTTACGGCGGGCAATCCATCGTCAATGACTGCTTTTTCACCAAGGATCCTTTTGCTTGCAGTCTGGTCAAGCGCGACCCAGTCAGCAATCAGGTACAGCAGATCCTGAACGTGCAGACCAACTCCGGTGGAGCACAGACACGTGGTGTGGACGTCGAGCTGCAATACAGTGCTGAACCGAACTTCTTCGCAAGCCAGGAAGAAGATTTCACGGTACGTGCGATGGTCGGATATCTGTCTGAACGCTCCACCACGTCGGCTGCTGGTATCTACACGAACTTTGTGAAACGTATCTCGACACCTGAATACACCGCGCTGGCAACTTTCAACTACAACATTGCCGATTTCGGCTTCATGTTGCAGTCGACCTACTACGACAGCACGTTGAGCAACGGTAACAACGAAGGGCTCACCGGCCCCAACTCCAACTGGGTGGAAGGCGTGGATGTGGATGACAACACTGTTGCATCGCAGACCGTCTTCAACATGGGTGTGAACTATGGCCGGGAAATGACGGACGGCGGCGACTGGCAGGTTGGCTTCAACGTCAACAACCTGTTTGATCGCGATCCGCCGATCATTGCCGGTGCAGGTGGCCAGGCACTCAGCAACAGCCATCAGCAGTTCGGTCGTACCTACCAGCTAACACTGAACATGAACTTCTGATCAGAGGGGATTTCCACATTTGTGGAGAACGGGGAAGAGGTGACTCTTCCCCGTTTTTTTATGCCCGGACAAAACCTGCTTTCCTTCCACTGGCAACCGGTGCAGACTCGTTCACGTTCGCGCCCTGACAGGCAAAATCTGCTGCATATTTCTTTCAATTTTGACTGTTAAAACGCGTTCGTATACCGAAAAAAGAATCGGAATCCGAAAATCCCGGTTGCGCTTGCCGAGCAGCCCGAGGTCTTCGCTAATAGCCAACACTTCCAATACAAGGGGATAGACAAACAATGAAGTCCACCATTATCAAAACCGGCCTCTTGGCCGCAGCACTGAGCCTGAGCCTGACTGCAATCGCACAAGAAGGGCATCCAATAAAAGGCTCATGGATTGGAGAGTGGAAGGGCAACCAGAAACTCGGCGATTTTGTACTGTTGGTACTTGATTGGGATGGCAGCAAGATATCCGGTGTAATCAATCCGGGTACAGACAACCTCAATATCACCGAAGCTACTCTGAATCCTGATGACTGGAGTGTGCATATCGAAGCCGGTGGCTATGAGATGGATGGAAAAATCGAAAAACTCGAATTGCCAGCGCGCTCGGTTGTTGGCACCTGGAAAGGCCCGGAAGGCGCCAGTGGCGCGCTGGAAATCGTGCGTCAATGATCGTGCGCCAGTGATCGCAAGCCAATGCGGGCTAACGAGTCTACGCAAGTCGATGCAATCCCAAAAAAGAACAACAAAGAGAACTCCAGCCAGATAACCACAGGAACTGCCATGCAAAAATCAAAACTCAAATCCATGATCCGCCTGGTGGTGCTGGCCACTGCGTTGGGCGCTGGAATAGAGCACGTCAGTGCACAGCCCGCGATCATCGCCAAGTTCGACCCCGCCAGTGAAATGAGTCTTTCCGGCATCGTCACCTATGTTGACTGGAAAAACCCGCGGGCCCATGTATTTGTCAACGTATCCGATGGCAGCACCGTGACCAACTGGGCAGTTGAGCTGGAAAGCCCGTTGATCCTCAAAGGCAGTGGCTGGAATGAAGCCAGCGTCAAACCGGGTGATAGGGTTGACGTCAAAGGTCTGCGTGCCCGCAATGGTTCGCGACAACTATGGTCGGAAACAATGACAGTAGCAGGCAAACCGGTTTTCACTTTGAAAGACCTCAAGCCTGCAACGCCTGCACGCAGTGAACCGGCTCCCCGTGGCTCTGACGGCAAAGTAATACTGGGTTCTGCCGAAGGTTACTGGGGCTTCCCAAGCGAACACGCCCTGGTGGAAGACGGTGTCAATGTGCCGATGGATCGTTACGGCCAACTGACTGAGCTGGGTGATGCCGCCAAGGTTGCACCGATGCAGCCGTGGGCTCTGGCTTTGTATGCACATCGCCAGGAACGCAGCCTGCAGGACGACCCGATGTTCATCAACTGCAAACCGCCTGGAGGTCCGCGTCAGTACCAGAGCGATCTAGGCATCAAGTTTGTCGAAGACAAAGTCAATGAGCGCATCTTCATCCTGATGGGAAGTGGCAACCGCAACTACCGTATCATTTATATGGACGGTCGGGAGAAAGTGGGCAGCGTGACCGGAGATGATGACAACCCCTTGTACTACGGTCGTGCACTTGGCAAATGGGAAGGCGACACACTTGTCGTCAACACCAAGGGCTTCAACGAAGACTTCTGGTTGACCAACGGCGGATTGCCGCACACGAACAAGCTGGAACTCACCGAACGTTTTACCCGTTCAGACATGAATACGCTGCAATACCAGGTAACTCTTACAGACGCCGGTGCCTACACGCGTCCCTGGAATGCGAGCTGGACCATGCAGTGGGTAGCCGGCCAGGAAGTACCAACGTTCTTCTGTCAGGACAACCGTCCATGATGAGCCCGATGACAAGGTCAACGGCAGGTCATTGCCAAGTACAAAAATCAGGAGTAGTCAGATGAAATCCAGGTTAATCGCCGCCATGCTGGCAGCGTCCCTCGGCCTTGCAGTGGCAGATGCTGCCGTAGCCCACCACTCGTTCGCTGCCGAGTTTGATGCTGAAAAAACCATTGCGTTGAACGGTATTGTCACCAAGGTCGAATGGACCAACCCGCATGTATGGATATACATGAACGTGAAGGACCCGACCAATGGCCAGACAGTCAACTGGGGCGTGGAATTCGGGCCTCCGCACTTGTTGCAACGCCGCGGCTGGCGTCGTGACACACTGTCCATCGGCACCGTGGTAACTGTCGACGGCTTCCTGGCTCGCAATGGCAGCAACCGAGCCAATGCCAAGAATGTGACCTTGGCCAGCACCGGCGGCGCTCCCGGTGCTACGCTGGATGCGGGTTCAAGCCAGTTGGAAGAACGCGCCAACGAACAAGAACCGAAAAACTGATCCCGACAGAGGCAGAGCCAATGAAGAATTTCAATGTAACTCTCAAGGCAACTTTGGCCCTACTGGCAGTCGCCGTGGCCGCAGTGGCTGTTGCACAACCGGCAGCCCAGAATACGCTGGGTTCCAGTTCTTCCACCGCAGCACCACAGCAGGGGCAGCGTGCGCAGCAGCCACCAGCAGGTCCGGCTCCGGTCAATGCAGCCGGCAGAGTGCTTTTGCAGGGCGCTGATCCGAGCGACAAAGGCACCTGGACACCGGTATTCGGTATCCTTGACCCGATCACCCCGTACGAGCAGATTCCATTCCAGCCATGGTCAAAAGCGTTGTATGACTACCGCCAGACCCGCGAACTCGAGCCGCACACACGCTGCAAGGCATCGGGTACTGCCCGCCAGTTCCTCACGCCTTACGGTGTTGAATTTGTCGAGCTGCCGGAACTTGAGCAGATCATCATTTTTGACATAGGCGGCCCGCACACATTCCGTACCATCTACATGGACGGTCGTGAACACCCAGCTGATTTTCAGCACACCTACTATGGTCACTCCGTAGGCAGGTGGGAAAGCAATACGCTGGTGGTTGACAGCGTTGGGTTCACTGAGCAGTTCTGGCTTGATCGTCGCGGCATGCCGCATACGGACCAGCTGCATACGATTGAACGCTTCACGCGCACCGACAAGAACACCATCGATTACCGCATCATGCTCGATGACCCGGGTGCCTATACGAAGACGTTCGATGGAGGTTTCAACCTGCGCTGGAACCAGGGTGAAGAATTGTTCGAATATGTTTGCCAGCAAGCCAACTATGCAGCGGAACTGATGGTCGGTGGCGAAGCCAGCTCAGTGGATCGTAGCAGCAGCATCGTCCCTTAACCGGGCATCCCTGCAACTGTACATCGCACGCCAGTGGGGGGATTCTTCACTGGCGTTTTTCATTAAAGGGAGAGTGGTTTCCGGCTTCGCCCACAGTTATACGCCAGCACAAGTCGAACGCTGCGGATGCTTTTCTCAGCCGAGAGGTGCGCTCAACCACTTGAGCAACAGCGCATTGACTGCTTCCGGCTTTTCCATGGGTGCCATGTGTCCACATTGCGGAATGATTTCGAGTACGGAGTCAGCCAGTTGAGCATGCATGTGCTGGTGGAGTTCAGGTGGATTCCAGTTATCGCTGTCGCCACAGATGATGTGCACCTTGTGACGCATGCCGGCAAGATAACGTGATTGGTCATGGCGGCGCTCGGCTGCCAGCAACTGCCCGCGCAGGTCGTCCAGTTCATTGCGCAGAACCATGGTGCGAATAGCTGTCGTGAGTGTGATGTCGTTGCAGCGATCAGTATGGATCATATAGGGAATCCAGCTGTCTGCTACGGCTTCAAGCCCACCCATGGCTGCCAGCTTCAACAGACGCAGGTTACGCTCTGTCTCACCCGGAGTCACCGCATGCACACCCATGTCCATAACGACGAAATGTTCGATGCGTTCAGGTGCGCGACGCAGCAGTTCCATCGCCACGCGGCCACCCATTGAGTGCGCGACTACCGAAAAACGTGGAGGCGCTTGCGCCAGCACATGGGAGGCCATCGCATCAAAGCAATCAAAACCGCGGAACACTGGGATGCCCAGGGTGAATCCGGCTTGCAGCGCAGCTGTTTGCTGCTCCCAGACAGCGGCATCGCACAGCATTCCTGGCAGCAGGAAAACAAAGGGTTTTGACATTACAACCACCAACAATCAAGGCGGCGGCGTTATAGCATATCCATTGTGGTTCTGCTCCAGTGCCAGTTGGCCTAACATCGTGTTGAGGTACCTTGAGGTTGAAGTAACGAAGCCAAACTCTTAGCATTTCACCCCTGATGGCCCACCCGATTGCCTGCAGTAAAGAACTGTCATCCAATCAACAAGAATTGCACAACAAAAGAGGTTTCACGATGAACGCCCAACAGAACATTCCGCTGCCTATGCGCCTTCACCATAATGCTTATGTGGTTAAGGACCTGGAAAAGACCCGTGCCTTTTACGAAGACCTGATGGGCATGCCGCTGCAGGCCACCTGGTGCGAAAAAACCGAGCTTTTCGGCAAAGAACGCATCTACTGCCATTGCTTCTTCGGTCTCAAAGACGGCAGCGCACTGGCGTTCTTCCAGTTTGCCGATGCGGCTGACCAGCAGCAGTTCGGTCCAGAGCTGCCGGTTTCCGGTTTCCGTCACATCGCATTGAAAGTCGACAAGGCGCACCAATTGGAACTGATCGACCGTGTGAAGGCGACCAGTTACCCGGCCGACAAGTACTACTTCCTCGAACATGGCTACTGCAATTCGCTGTATGTGCTCGACCCTGACAACATGATCGTGGAGTTCTGCACCGATCATCCGCAGGTAGACAAGATCAATGCCGAAGTACTGCCAAAGGCGCACTCGGAGCTGAAGCGCTGGTTGGCTGGCGACCACACGCCGAACAACGAGGCATACCACCGCGAGCAAGCTGCCTAAACTGTCCCTGTAAGCCAACCGGCAACAGGCCAACGGCCGGGGTTGATACTCCGGCCATTTCATTTTTGGTGAACTGGAATCCATTGTTTCAACAAGATAAATGCGCAATTCATGTCTGTGGGCTTCGAGAGCCGCAGGCACTGACGTACCCAAAATGAATCCGCCTGCAGCAAACCCGGCTTCTGTAAAGGTGCTCGACAATCTCGAACGCAGTATTGATTCCTGTATGCTGGCTGATCGCTGGCGGCTGAGGAATACGCTGGTGCGTCTTCGACAAACATGTCGCCAGAGCAGCGAACAATCGTCTTTTGAATCCGCGCTGGCAACGCTGGCCGATCGCGTGGCGGCATCAATGTCGCGCGTACAAGCGCGGCGTGAACGTCGTCCTGACATTCATTACCCGGCGGGCTTGCCGGTATCAGCGCGTGTTGCCGAGTTGAAAGAAGCCATTGCTGCCAATCAGGTTGTCATAATTGCAGGCGAAACCGGCTCTGGCAAAACCACTCAAATTCCGAAACTTTGTCTCGAGCTGGGTCGTGGTATCCACGGCTTGATCGGTCATACCCAACCACGTCGCTTGGCAGCTCGCACGGTAGCGATGCGCATTGCCGACGAACTCGGGGTGCGGGAAGGTGAGGAAGTCGGTCACCAGGTTCGTTTCACTGACACCAGTAGCGAATACACGCTTATCAAGCTGATGACCGATGGCATCCTGCTTGCGGAAACGCAAAATGACCCATGGCTCCATCGTTATGACACCATCATCATCGACGAAGCCCACGAACGCTCGCTCAACATCGATTTCCTGCTGGGCTACCTCAAACGACTGTTGCCCAAACGGCCTGAACTCAAACTGATTATCACGTCTGCCACCATCGAAGTGGCCAAATTTGCGGCCCATTTTGATGGGGCTCCGGTGCTGGAAGTATCGGGCCGCACTTACCCCGTGACGATGTTGTATCGGCCCGCTGAGGGCACAGAAGATACCGAGCTGCCTGAGCAGGTGCTGGCCGGGTATGAACACATCCTGCAACTGGAACGCCAACAGCGGCAGGCGTATCGCGATGTGCTGGTGTTTCTCAGCGGCGAAAAGGAAATCCGTGACTGCGCCGACCTGTTGCGCAAGCAACAATACCCCGGTGTCGAAATCCTGCCTTTGTATGCCCGGCTCAGCAACAAGGAACAGCAGCGGGTGTTCGAGCCACATGCGGGGCGCCGCATCGTATTGACCACCAACGTTGCCGAAACCTCACTGACAGTGCCGGGTATCGGCTATGTGATCGACAGCGGTTTTGCCCGTATCAGCCGTTACAGCGTGCGCAGCAAGATCCAGCGGTTGCCGGTGGAGCCTGTGTCACGGGCCAGTGCCAACCAGCGGGCAGGCCGTTGTGGTCGTCTCGGGCCGGGCACGTGCCTGCGTTTGTATGCCGAAGAGGATTTCAATGGCAGGCCTGAGTTCACCGAGCCTGAGATACTGCGCACAAATCTGGCATCGGTCATTCTGCAGATGCTGGCTCTGAAGCTCGGCAATATCGACGACTTTCCGTTCCTGGATCCGCCGGATTCGCGCGCGATCCGCGACGGTTTCCACCTGCTGGAAGAGTTGCAGGCGGTGGATGCCAAAGATGTGCTGACGCTGAAAGGCCGTGACATGGCACGGTTACCGGTCGATCCCCGGCTTGCCCGTGTGTTGCTGGAAGCCGGACAGCGGCATTGCCTGCACGAGCTGCTTATCATAGTGAGTGCGCTCGGCATCCAGGACCCGCGTGAGCGGCCGCTGGAGCGCCAGCAGGCTGCCGACGAGGCGCATCGCCGCTTCTGGCACGTGGAGTCTGACTTCCTCGCCTTTGTCAATTTGTGGAATTTCCATGAGGAGCAGCGCCAGCAAATAGGTACCAACAAGATGCGCAAGTTCTGCCAACAGAACTTTCTGTCTTATATGCGCATGCGCGAATGGCGGGAAGTGCATCGCCAACTGTTGTTGCTGTGTCAGGAATTGAAGCTGCCCATCAACAAGGAACCTGCGACTTACGAGGAAATACATCAGTCAGTGCTGACAGGCTTCATCAGCCAGGTAGCATCCAGGCTGGAAGATGGCAGCTACCTCGGTGCCCGTAGTCGCAAGTACGTAGTGTTCCGCGGTTCCACGCTGCACCGCAAACAGCAGCGCTGGCTGGTGTCGGCCGAGCTGGTGGAAACCACCCAGTTGTATGCGCGCATGAATGCCAGGGTGGAGCCTGAGTGGATCGAGAAGCTGGCGCTGCATCTCGTGCGCAAGGAATACGCCGAGCCGCACTGGGAACAGAAGCGTCGTCAGGTAATGGCATATGAAAAAGTGCTGTTGTACGGCCTGCCGCTGGTCGAACGGCGTCGCGTTGCCTATGGCCGCATCGATCCGGTGGTGAGCCGTCAACTGCTCATCCGGGAAGCGCTGGTAACGATGCAGCTGAAAACCCGTGCACCATTCTTCGATGCCAATTGCCGCTTGATCCACAAGATTGCCGAATTGGAAGAACGCACGCGCCGGCGCGACATTCTCATCGACGACAATCGCATCGCCGAATTCTACGAGCAGCAGCTGCCTGCCTCGGTAGTGGATGTTGCCAGCCTTGAACGCTGGTATTTCTCGTTGCCGAAAGACAAGGCCGCCAGATTGCTGCTGACAGAGCAGCAGTTGCAGCACAACGCGGTCGATGCCGCCGAACTTGCGCAGTTTCCCGAACAGGCGACGACCAGCGCGATGGCGATGGCGCTCAACTATGCATTTGCGCCCGGCAAGGAGCACGACGGCGTATCGGTCGACATTCCGGTAACCATACTGAAACAGCTGCGACCGGAAGAGCTGGACTGGCTGGTGCCCGGGCTGTTGAAAGACAAATGTATTGCACTGATCAAGGCGCTGCCGAAATCACTGCGCAAGCATTTTGTGCCAGTGCCTGATGTGGTTGACAAATTGCTCCCACATCTCAAACAGCAGGATGGCACCCTGCAACAAGCGCTGACCCGCCAGTTACTTCGCCATAGTGGTGTGCAGTTGCCCGCGGACTGCTGGCAGGCTGTGCAGTTGCCGGACCATCTGCAACTCATGATTCGCGTGCTGGACGAAAACGGCAAGCTGCTCGGCAGTGGCCGTGATCTGGAGGCGCTCAAGACCTCACTGGGCCGTGAAGTACAGGCCAGCATCAGCAAAGCCGCAGGTCAGGGTGGTACGAGCGGCGAGCAACAGGGCCTCACTGAATGGTCATTCGCCGGCCTGCCGCAGGAGCAGGAGCTTGGCACCAGCAAGCTGCGCATCAAGTCGTACCCGGCCCTCATTGATCGCGGTCAGAGCGTTGATCTGTGTCTGTTGGATACACCCTATCGTGCGCGGTTGGCCAGTGTGATGGGAGTCAGCCGCTTGTTCATGCTGCAGTCGCGACAGCAATTGCGCTATCTGCAGAAGGACCTGTTGCAGGATGCCTCGAAGCTGCACGCACTGCAGCAACTTGGCAAACGTGACGAAGTACTGGACCAGCTTATACAGCGCGCTTACTGCATCGCTTTCAGGGTAGAGGCGGAGCTGCCGCGCAGTCGCGAGCAGTTTGAGCAGCGCCTGCTGCAATGTCGCAGTGAAGTGCTGACGGTGGCAATCAGCTTGCAAGAGCTGCTGTACAAGGTATTGCAACGTTGGCATGAACTGCGCAAACGGTTGCAGCACAAGGCGTTTACAGCCGCGTCAGCGCTGGCGTTGCAGGAAGATGTACAGGCACAACTGCAGCAACTGGTATTCCCCGGTTTTCTGCTGACGACCCCGTGGCTGCATCTGCAGCAACTGCCGCGTTATCTGGAAGCAGTGCAGCAGCGGTTGGATAAATACCCAACACAGGTTGCCAGGGACCAGGAGTGGACACGCTTGCTGGCCAGGCTCTGGCAGCAGTACAGCCAGCGGCAACAGTATTGTGCGGGTCGTGAAATCCGCGATGAGGCTCTGGATGAATACCGCTGGCTACTGGAAGAATTACGGGTTTCATTGTTCGCTCAGGCTCTCGGAACCCGAATGCCAGTGTCAGAAAAGCGACTGGAGAAGTTCTGGCAGGACCAAGTCCTGAAATAGTGTCGAAGCCCTTGTTTTAATGGAACAAAACATCAGGTTCCACCTTTAATTATTGAAGTAAGTCTCTGACTGGAGTAAGGTTTCATCCGATTCTGAAATTTACTTATCCGCTATCCATTAACGGTTCCCAACCCGCTGTACCCGCCTCATGACATCGGCAGTCACCATACCGTCCAATCTCAGCATTCTCCTCATTCATGATGACGACTCGCTGAGGCCATCGATTATCAGCATGCTCGACAACCTGCAGCAGCGGGTGGTGTTGGCGCGCGATTCTGCAGAAGGGCTTGAACGCTTCCACACTGCCTGTCCTGATCTCGTCATCATCAACATTGATCTGCCCGATGCCAGCAAGTTCGCAGCCATCCAGCAACTGCTTGAACTCGCACCCGACTTGCCGATCATCGTGCTGGCAGATCGCGGCAATTCAGACGACTTGCTACTGGCGCTGCGGCTGGGTGTCAGCGATTACCTGCTTTTGCCGCTGGAAAGTGCGGCAATTCTCGAACATTCGATTGACAACAGTCTGCGCAAGGCGCGCCTGGTCGGAGAGAATATCCGCATTCGCAAGAAGCTGGAGCAGATCAATGCCGAGTTGGAACAGCGCGTGCAAATCTTCCAGCAGGACCAGCAGGCCGGGCGTCATGTACAGATCAACATGATGCCGATTCCGCCAAAGGACATCGGCCCGTTCCACTTCAATCACAAAGTCGTGCCATCGCTGTACCTCAGTGGTGATACCGTTGATTACAAACCAGCCTCGCGCCATGAAGCACTGTTCTACATTGCCGATGTATCAGGCCATGGTTCATCTTCGGCCTTCATCACTGTCCTGTTGCGCTTTCGTATCGAGCAGATGCGGGTGGACCACTTGCGCGGTCGTTTCGAAGGTGAATTCACCCCATCCCACATACTGGGCGTGCTGAACCGCGACTTGATCAAGTCCGGACTTGACAAGCATGTCACGGTATTCATGGGCATTCTCAACGACAATACCAACATGCTGCAGTTCAGCGTGGCCGGCCATCATCCGCTGCCGATGTTGTACCAGCATGGCAAAGCCGGCAGCATTCCGGTCGAGCGCAGCAGCTTCCCCATCGGCTTGTTTGATGGCGCGGAGTATTTCGACGAGCAACTGCCGATAGCGGAAGACTTTGCATTGGTGTTGTTCTCGGATGGTATCCTTGAGGTATTGAAAGACGGCGATTACGCCGCCAAAGAAG
>Ga0255099_1000525_pt1 | contig 15431 bp, 11 predicted proteins | sample Colum_Colum_RepA_2_FD_188451 | JGI IMG/M metagenome (GOLD analysis project Ga0255099, IMG submission 188451) | Freshwater microbial communities from Columbia River, Oregon, United States - Colum_Colum_RepA_8d | ecosystem: Environmental > Aquatic > Freshwater > River | place: USA: Oregon...
GGATGTGCAGGATGTCGGGCACCGCCGCCCGCATGTTCAGGTTCGACCAGGCCAGACCTGCCCGCATGCCTCCAAGCATGGCCAGAAAGGCATCGCTGGTGTTGGGGCTCAGCACGGCAAAGCGATCGCCCACCCCGAATCCCCCTTCGTGCAATCGGCGGGCGATGCGGTTGCACATCGACCAGGCCTGCGCATAGGTGGCATCGCCGCCATCGCCCGAGAGGGCGAGCCGATGGGGATGTGTGCGATAGCCTCGAAAGAACAGGTCAGTGACATGCATGGGGGTCTCCTCAGAATCGGTCACTCGGCAGACGACGCCGCTCGGTGGAACGTGCGAGCTCCCGCCAGAGATCATCAAGCAGGGTCTGCGCCTCGGGATCCCGCGTGTCGTTCTCCAGCGCTTCATGCAGCTGGATGAGCATATGACGCAGGCTGTCGTTGCTGGCCTGCAGGGCGCTCACCCGCAGATCGTCGTCGCGCGTGGCCGCCGCTTGCGCGCACTGGTTGCGCAGGCCGATTGCCAGGATCTCGAGCCTGGCGGCGCGCGCGAGCAGGCTGCGAATGGCGGTGTTTTCCTGTACGCGTCGGTGAGCCGCGCGCTCGAATTCGACTCGCACCGCATGCACATGCAGGGGCTCGCGCAACATGCCGGCCTGCTCGTAGGGCGTGGGCAGGCGGGGGGCAACCTGCTCGCCAAGCTGACGGGCCAGCCGCTCCAGATACCGTGTGGGGCGAGGGATCAAGACACCCGCTCCCGCACCGGCAATGCACGCTCGGGTGATGCACGCTCGGACACCCACCTGCACCGTGCCATCACAGCCGCCCCATCAGTTCGAGGGTGGCCCGGTCCTGGGCATTGATCATCATCCAGGCCGCCGTGACCATCATGCTGTCGTCAATACGGCCCTCTTCGTATTCGCGTGCGGCCGAGAGCCAGATCGCCTGCCCCTTGAGGCAGGAAAAGAGTTCCCACCAGTGCAAGGCCAGCGGATCGGCCCGCAGGCCGCTGGCCTGCTCCCAGAGCGCCATCGCGGTGGCTCGGTCGGCGAGCCCGCCGCGACGCTCGTCGCCCTGAAAGCACCAGACCCGGTTCAGTCCCCAGGCCAGATCCTCCAGCGGATCACCGGCGTGCACCATCTCCCAGTCAAGCACGGCCTGCAGATCGCCCTGCTCGGAAAACAGCAGATTGCCGGTGCGGTAATCGCCATGAACCACAGACAATCGCTGCGGCGCGGGCGGTGGATGACGGCGCATCCAGCGGATGGCGGCCTGCTGAATGGGTTGCGGCTCGAGCGCATCTGCATTGAGCATCTGTTGCCAATGCTCGAGCTCGCGCAACCAGCAGGGCCGGTCATCAGCTGCATCAATGCGCAGTCGCTTCGCAAAGTCGGTGGCAACAAGCCAATCAAAGCGAGCGATCTCGCCGAGCGTGCGCCACTTGCACTGCGCCATGCGCGCATGATGGGCCGCATAGGGTGGCTGCATGAGGCGCAACGGTCCGGCCATGCCGCCTTGCACCGCCCGCATCACAAAAAAAGGCCCGCCCAGCACGGCAGGATCGGGTTCGAGCCACAAGGGCTCGGGCACCGGCACTGCGCTGCCATGAAAGGCCGCCAGCGCCGCAAACTCCAGATCGCGCTCGGTTTCGATCAGGCTCGCACCAGGATCAAGCCGGACAATGAAGGCCTGTCCATCGACCGAGAGACGCCAGGTTTCGCGCGACGCCCCTCCGGGAATCCGCTCGACCGCGTCAATCTGCACTGCAGGCCGACCCTGGCGAGCGGCCCACCAGGGGGCCAGGCGCTCAGCCAGGTGCGCAGCAGCGGTATCCATCCAGGCGGTCTGCCCTCAGGCGCCGTCGAGAAACTGCTTGAAGCCCGAGGGCGCGTGCGAGCCCACGCAGAGCTGCTCCACGATGCCATAGCCCACGCGATCACCGTCGGTAGCCCGCACCACCTGCTGGATGTGCACATTGTGCAGATCCAGCAGCGGCAGATCATTCAGGCGCCAGTGATCGGCGCCCAGAGCCAGCTCTCCCTTCCACAGGCCGTGCGCCCACTGCGGATGCCTGTAGCCCAGGCCCTTCATGTGAAAGCGCAGCAGGGGTTCGAGCTGAATGACGCGGGACTCCCCCGTGGGGGTGCGCACCTGCAACTCACCCCGCGCCATCCGGCGTGTGCCGGGCTCATAGGTCAGCTGATGATCCACCCGCACCATGCGTTCGACCCCTGCCGATGCGGCCGATGATGCAGCGGCTGCGGATGACGCCGATGCTTCAGATGGCGCGGATGCAGCCTGCCGCAGGCCGACTCGCTTGCCCTCGGCATGCAGATGCCGGCCGGTGCCGTCCTCGAAGATGCAGACATGGCTGGCGCCATCGTCCCAATGCAGCGGCGCCCAGAGGAAGTAGATCTGCGGCAGACCTGCCAGGGGAGCGCCGCCGCTTTCGGGTTCGCCCACGGGCCGCACACCCCAGGAGCGATCGCGGATGCCCCGGATGGCCTGCGGCTCAACCGCGATGCGCTCACCCGCGCACTGCAGCCAGCCCTGCCAGCGGCCGAACTGGGTGAAGCGGGTGACATCCATGAAAACCCGGTCATTGCGCACGAGGCGCTGGCGATCTTCCTCCAATGCCACCGTGACCGCATCAAAGGTCAGATCACAGGACAGACCGCTGTCGTTGTCTGCAAGCACGATGCGCAAACGCTGCATCGGCTCCAGGATCTCGATGCGAAACGGTCCGACCTGCAGGGTGTCGCGCTCATCGGGCGCGCGCCGCGAGCCATGAAACGACCACTGCTCGCCGCCACGCACCACGCTGAAGGCGCAATCCATGATGCGCCGGTTGGGATAGAGCCCCAGCGCTACACCGAAGTACAGCGAGCCATCGATCGCAAAGCCATTGAACCAGTAGCGGTCGTAGACATTGCGATCGTTGGAGACCGGATGCGCAATCGGCTCCGGCGTCTGGTGCAGCGGATAGTCGTCGAAGCGGGTCAGCATGCCAGTCTCAGTTTGATCGATCTCAAGTTGATCGATCTCCGCTTGATCGAACTCCGCTTTGAGACATGCTCATCCAACACCGGCCGACCCGAAAAGTGCCGATGCAGCGAACGCCGAAGCCCAGACACCTCAGCGCCGGCCCGTGATGCGGATCGGCAGAGCCGTAAAGCCATGCACGAAGTTGGAATAGGTGCGCTCGGGCGTGCCCATCAGTTCAAAGCCCGTGAAGCGCGCCAGAATCTCTTCCCACAGAATGCGCAGCTGCAGCTCGGCCAGGCGGTTGCCCACGCAGCGGTGAATGCCAAAACCAAACGACAGGTGCTGGCGTGCGCGCGGCCGATCGATGATGAACTCATGCGCCCGATCGATGACCGACTCATCCCGGTTGCCTGAGAGGTACCACATCACCACCTTGTCGCCTTCACGGATCTGCTTGCCGTTCAGCACATAGTCTGACTTGGCCGTGCGGCGCATGTGGGCGAGCGGCGTCTGCCAGCGAATGATCTCGGATACCGCATTGGTGATGAGGGCCGGGTTGGCCTTGAGCTTGTCGAACTCGGACGGGTTCTCGAGCATGGCCAGCAAGCCGCCACTCATGGAATTGCGCGTGGTGTCGTTGCCACCCACGATCAGCAGCAACAGGTTGCCCAGGAAGGTTTTGGCATCCATGTCGCGCGTGGCCGGTGCATGGGCCATCATGGAAATCAGATCCGTGCGGGGCGGCTGGGCAATGCGCTCATTCCAGAGCTTTTGGAAGTACACCAGGCACTTGCTGAGCTCGGCCATGCGCTTTTCATCGGTATCGATGGGCCCGCCCGAGGTGAGATCGGTGGTAGCCACGTCCGACCAGTAGGTGAGCAGGTGCCGGTCTTCAAAGGGAAAGTCGAAGAGCGTGGCCAGCATGCGGGTGGTGAGCTCGACGCTCACCTTCTCGACCCAGTTGAAGGTCTCGCCCACCGGCAGGCTGTCGAGCACGCTCTGGGTACGCTCACGGATGGTGGCTTCCATTTCGGCCAGGTTGGCCGGCGCCACAATGGGGCTCACCGCCTTGCGCTGCTCATCGTGCTGGGGCGGGTCCATGGCGATGAACATGGGGCGACGAAACTCCATGGGCACGTCGCGAATATTGATGCCACCCAGCCAGATGTCGGACGAAAACACATCATGGTTGACTTCGACTTCCATGATGTCCTTGAAGCGGGTGACCGACCAGTAAGCGCCCCGCTGCGCGCCGCCGTCGGCGCACCAATGCACGGGCTCTTCCTGGCGAAGCCGATCGAAGACCGGACCGATGGTGTCGTTCTTGAATCGTTGCGGGTCACCCACATCGAGGGCAGCGAGATCGATTGCGCGGGCGGCATGCACCGCATCAGCCATGGTGTTCATCAAAATCTCCTCAAAGGTCAGCGACGACCGGTGATGCGCACGGGCAGCGAGGTAAAGCCGTGCACGAAGTTGGAATAGGTACGCTCGGGCGTGCCCATCAATTCAAAGCCGGTGAAGCGCGCCAGAATCTCTTCCCACAGAATGCGCAGCTGCAACTCGGCCAGGCGGTTGCCGACGCAGCGGTGAATGCCAAAACCAAACGACAGGTGCTGGCGTGCGCGCGGCCGATCGATGATGAACTCATGCGCCCGATCGATGACCGACTCATCCCGGTTGCCCGAGAGGTACCACATCACGACCTTGTCGCCTTCACGGATCTGCTTGCCGTTCAGCACATAGTCTGACTTGGCCGTGCGGCGCATGTGCGACAGCGGCGTCTGCCAGCGAATGATCTCGGATACCGCGTTGCCAATGAGCGCCGGATTGGCCTTGAGCTTGTCGAACTCGGCAGGGTTCTCGAGCATGGCGAGCAGCCCGCCGCTCATGGAGTTGCGCGTGGTGTCATTGCCGCCCACGATCAGCAGGATGAGATTGCCCAGGAAGGTCTTGGCATCCATGTCGCGCGTGGCCGGTGCATGAGCGAGCATCGAGACCAGATCGGTGCGAGGAGGCTGGGCAATGCGCTCTTCCCAGAGCCTGCGGAAGTAAACGAGGCAATTGGAGAGCTCGGCCATGCGCTTTTCATCGGAATCGATGGGCCCACCGGCCGTGATGTCGGTGGTGACGACATCCGACCAGTAGGTGAGCAGGTGACGATCCTCAAACGGAAAGTCAAAGAGCGTGGCCAGCATGCGGGTGGTGAGTTCGATGCTCACCTTGTCCACCCAGTTGAAGGTCTCGCCCACCGGCAGACTGTCGAGCACGCTCTGGGTGCGCTCGCGAATGGTGGCTTCCATTTCGGCCAGGTTGGCCGGCGCCACAATGGGGCTCACCGCCTTGCGCTGCTCGTCGTGCTCGGGCGGATCCATGGAGATGAAGTTGGGCCGACGGTGCTGAACGTCGATATCGCGGATCGTGATCCCGCCCAGCCAGACATCCGACGAAAAAACATCATGGTTGACTTCAACTTCCATGATGTCCTTGAACCGTGTGACCGACCAGTACGCGCCCCGCATCGGGCCGCCATTCGCGCACCAGTGCACCGGATCTTCCTGCCTCAGGCGATCGAAGACCGCGCCGATGGTGTCGTTCTTGAAGCGCTGCGGATCGCCGACATCGAGCGTGGCGAGATCGATTGCGCGAGCGGCATGCACTGCATCGGCCATGGTGTTCATGACGGGTCTCCTGGGGGTCTTGGGCAGACCCCGCAAGAATACCCCGGCCGGGGCGGGTTCGGTATGCTGCACAGCAGCGCTTTGTTGCCCCGATCAATCACAAACGAAATCCCTGATGGTTCCAGCACAATCCAAACGCCTGCCCGTTCTGGTGGCCGGCGGCGGCATTGGCGGTCTGGCTGCCGCCCTGGCTCTGCAGCAGCGGGGTTTTGCCGTCGACGTCTTCGAGCAGGCGCCCGAAATCGGCGAAATTGGCGCCGGCATTCAGCTCGGCCCCAATGCGTTTTCGGCCTTCGATGCCCTGGGCATCGGGGCGCAGGCGCGCGCCAAGGCGGTCTACACCGACGACATGGTGATGCACGATGCCATCGACGCCTACGAAGTCGGGCGCATCCCGACGGGCGAGGCCTTCCGGGCCCGATTTGGCAATCCCTATGCCGTCTGTCACCGCGCAGACCTGCACCTGACGCTCTTCGAGGCGGTCAAGGCGCTCGGCCAGGTGCGGTTTCATACCTCGACCCGCATCGAGCACATCGAGCAGGACGCCCACGGCGTGACCGTGATCGACCAGCACGGCGAGCGCTGGGCCGGATGCGCTCTGATCGGCGCCGATGGGGTGAAATCGGTGGTGCGTGAGCAGTTCGTGGGCGACCCGGCCCGCGTGACCGGCCATGTGGTCTACCGGGCGGTGGCCGAGCGGGCCGATTTTCCGGCCGACCTGCAATGGAACTCCGCCAGCATCTGGGTCGGGCCCGATTGCCACCTGGTCCATTACCCCCTCAGGGGCGGCGAGCAATACAACGTGGTGGTGACCTTCCACAGCCGCGAGACCGAGCAATGGGGGGTGACCGACGGAAGCCGCGAGGAGGTCTTGTCCTACTTCCAGGGCATCTGTGCGCAGGCGAGGCAACTCATCGATCTGCCCAAGTCCTGGCGTCGGTGGGCTACGGCCGATCGCGAACCCATCGACACCTGGACTTTCGGGCGCGTGACGCTGCTGGGTGATGCGGCGCATCCCACCACGCAGTACCTGGCCCAGGGCGCCTGCATGGCGCTGGAAGACGCGGTCACGCTGGGGGAGTGCCTGCGCATCACGGATGACGACCTGCCCGAAGCCCTCAGGCGCTACGAGCAGGCGCGCGTGGCTCGCACCGCCCGCATCGTGCTGTCGGCCCGCGAGATGGGCCGCATCTATCACGCCAAGGGTGTGCAGCGCTATGTGCGCAATGACCTCTGGCGTGGCCGCTCGCCCGAGCGTTTCTACGATGCCGTGGAGTGGCTCTATGGCTGGCGACGCGAGAACTGTCTGGATGCCCTGGGGCAGGCTGGCAGCCTGGCGCGGACCCGCTCCTCAACCACCTGACACGCTGACACTCATAGACACCGAACGACCAACCGACGGTCATGCCGCCTGCTGCGGCGAACCCAATCTCCGCAGCGAACCAAACCTCCGCGCCAACCCGCACGCTCACGCCCGCCATGAACGATCTCGGACGCCTTGAAGACCTGCCCGCTGACTACCTCTCGGCGCTGAGCACCGAGCAGCTCGTGCCGCTGTGGCCCAGCCTGCGGGCCCTGATCCCGCCTCACATTCCGGCCCGCCAGAGCCGACCCACCCACTGGCGCTATGCGGGCATCCGCCCCCTGCTGATGCGGGCGGGTGAACTCACGCCCATCGAGAAGGCCGAACGCCGCGTGCTGGTGCTGGCCAACCCGGGGCTGGGGCTGGAGCGGTTGCAGGCCAGCCCGGCGATCTATCTGGGCATGCAATTGCTGCTGCCCGGCGAAATTGCGCCGTCGCACCGCCACACACCCAACGCCGTGCGCATGGTGGTCGAGGGCGAGGGAGCCTTCACCACGGTCGACGGCCAGAAATGTCCCATGGCCCGGGGCGATCTCATCCTCACGCCCACCGGCATGTGGCATGAGCATGGCCACGACGGCCATGAGCCCGTGGTGTGGCTCGATGTGCTGGATCTGCCGATCGTGGTGTACCTGGAGGCCTCGTATCACGAGAACGGGCCGCATCAGGAGCCGCTGCCCATCGACGCTCAGGCCGGACTCGCCCGCAGCGGGCTGCTGCCCACCCAGGCCTTCGAGCGTTCGGGTGCCCGTTACCCCATGCTGCGCTATGCCTATCACGACACCCGTGCCGCCCTGCACTCCCTGGCTGCTGCCCGACCCCGCGGCGAAGCGGTGCTGATGAGCTTCGTCAATCCCGAGACCGGGCAGCCGGTGCAGAACATTCTGGGTTTTCATGCCCTGATGCTGCGCGCCGGCGAATCCGTGCGGCTGCCCGCCCGCTCCCCGGCCAGTGTGTTTCATTGCATCGAGGGGCGCGCGCGCGTGCGGGTTGACATGCCGCGGGCCCCGGGGGATTTTCTGCTGGAGACGGCCGATACCTGCTGCGCACCGGGCTATTGCGCCATCGAGCTGACCAATCCCTCGGCCAGCGAAGATGCGGTTCTGTTTGTTGCCGACGAATCCCCGCTGCATCGCAAGCTCGGGATCCATGAGGTACGAGCGTGACTGACACCCGCTGATGCCAACCATCCGTTCCAGTGCACTGAAACCAATTCCAGGAGACATCCACCCATGAGCACCCGCGCCTACGACTGGATTGCCCACCATGCCCGCAACACCCCCTCGCAGGGAGCGGTGCATGATCTGACCGAAGGGCGTCGCCTGACTTACGCGCAGTTTGACGAGCGCATCAGCCGGCTGGCCGGTTGGCTGTGCGCTAAGGGGGTGGGGCGCGGCGACCGCGCAGCGGTGCTGGCGCAGAACTGCACTGACATGCTCGAGCTGCAATTCGCCTGCGGGCGACTGGGGGCCATCTTTGTGCCCCTGAACTGGCGTCTCACCCTTCCAGAGCTGCGCTTCATCGTGGGTGATGCCGCGCCCCGCGTGCTGATTCACGATCCGGAATTCAAGGAGACCGCGCAGGCCCTCACTCTGACTGTGCAGGGGCTGGTTCTCCTGCAGCGCCAGGGCCCGGCGAGCGACTACGAAGCGGCGCTGGCCGCAACAACCCCGCGACCCCGATCGCAGTGGGCCCAGGTCAGCCTCGACGAGGTCTCGACCATCATGTACACCTCGGGCACTACGGGTCGACCCAAGGGCGCCATGATCACGCACGGCATGACCTTCTGGAACGTGGTCAACCTGGGTGGACCCGCCGAAGTCAGTCATGCCAGCGTCTTTCTGTGCGTGCTGCCGCTCTTTCATACCGGGGGGCTGAACTGCTACTCCAATCCGGTGCTGCATGCCGGCGGCACGGTGCTGGTGCCTCGGGTCTTCGACCCGGGTCAGGCGCTCGAGCTGATCGGCGATCCCGCGGTGGGTCTCACCCATTTTTTCGGTGTACCCGCGCACTATCAGTTCATGCTGCAGCATGAGCGCTTTTCCGGCACCGATCTGTCGCGTCTGGCGGTGGCTGGGGTGGGTGGGGCGCCCATGCCCGTGCCTTTGCTCGAAGCCTGGCTGGCCCGCGGCGTGGCGCTGAACCAGGGCTATGGCATGACCGAGACCAGTCCTTCGGTCCTGGTGCTGGATCGGCGCGATTCAGCCCGCAAGATTGGCTCGGCGGGCCTGCCGGTGCTGCATACCGAGGTGCGCATCGTGGACGAACAGGGCCAGGATGTGCCGCAGGGCGAGATGGGCGAACTCTGGGTCAAGGGCCCGAATGTCACGCCGGGCTACTGGAACCGACCCGATGCCAACCAGACCTCCTTCACGGACGGCTGGCTGCACACGGGCGATGCGGCCCGCAAGGATGATGAGGGCTACTACTACATCGTCGATCGCACCAAGGACATGTACATCTCGGGCGGCGAAAACGTCTATCCCGCCGAGGTGGAAAGTGTGCTCTACCAGATCCCGCAGCTTGCCGAGGCGGCAATCATTGGTGTGCCCGATGAACGCTGGGGCGAGGTGGGCAAGGCGATCGTGGTGGTCAAGCCCGGCCAGATCCTGACCGCCGATCAGGTGCTTGCACACTGTGCCGAGAACCTCGCGCGCTTCAAGCTGCCGCGCACCGTCGAGTTCATCGATGCCCTGCCGCGCAATGCCACTGGCAAGGTGCACAAGCCCACCCTGCGCGAGCGTTTCCTGCCGCAACGCTGAGCGTCAGTCTCATCGCCATGTCCAACGACTGACCGTCGCATCGTGTCCGAAAGCGGAATGCCCAGAACGAGCCTGCCGCCCCGCGACAGGCGGTCTATGCCTGAATCGGGTGCACACTATCCGGCGATACCCACCAGCCCATTCAGGAGACCCTCATGGCCGCACTCGAAGCCATTGCCACCGGCAACGTCTGGAAGATCCTCAAGCAACCCGGTGATGCCGTGGCCGCCGAAGAGGTCGTGATCATCCTCGAATCCATGAAGATGGAAATCCCGATCGAAGCCCCGCGCGCTGGCACGCTGCGCGACCTCAAGGTCGCCGAGGGCGATCAGGTGACCGAGGGTCAGATCCTTGGCTCCATCGGCTGAACCCGCATCGCGATCCCTTCAAACTCCAAGGAAACGCCATGAATACCCATGATCTGGTCATCCGCAATGCGGTCATCATCGATGGCAGCGGCCAGCCTCGTTTCAATGGCGATGTGGCTGTCGATGGCGATCGCATCACGGCGGTCGGCCGGGTGCAGGGCAGCGGACGGCGCGAAATCAACGCCAACGGCGCCCTGCTCACGCCGGGTTTTGTCGATATCCACACCCACTATGACGGGCAGGCCACCTGGGATCGGCACCTCGCGCCCTCCTCCTGGCATGGCGTGACCACAGCGGTCATGGGCAACTGCGGCGTCGGGTTTGCACCGGTCTACGACCATCATCACGACCGCCTGATCGAACTCATGGAGGGCGTCGAGGACATTCCGGGGACCGCCCTGCACGAGGGCCTGCCCTGGACCTGGAAGAGCTTTCCCGAATACCTCGATCATCTGGATCAGGTTGCGCGCGACATCGATGTCGGCACGCAGGTACCCCATGCCGCAGTGCGGGTGCATGCCATGGGCGATCGGGCGATCGCACGGCAGGCCGCCACCGACGATGAAGTCGCCATCATGGCGCGTGTGACGGCTGAATCGATCCGCGCGGGTGCGCTGGGCTTTTCGTCCTCGCGCCACATGAATCACAAGAGCATCACCGGTGAGCCTGTGCCCACCCTGCGCTCCGAAGCTCAGGAGTTGCTGAGCATCGCCCGTGCGATGGGTCAGACCGGCCGGGGTGTCCTGCAGTTCGTAAGTGATCGGCTGCATCTGGATGAAGAGCTCGACCTGCTCGAGCGTCTGGGTCGTGAGTCTGGCCGGCCCGTGTCGGTGTCGGTCGCCCAGCACAATGGCGATCCCGAGCAATGGCGCCGGCTGATGCAGCGCTTCGCGCAGGCCAGTGCCCGCGGTGTGCCCATGCGCGGGCAGGTGGCCGCACGCGCCGTCGGTGTGCTGCATGGCCTGGACATCACGCTCAACCCCTTCATGTACAGCCCGGCGTATCGGGCCATTGCCGAGCTGCCCCTGGCCGAGCGCGTGCAGCGCATGCGCGACCCCCACACCCGCACCGCCATTCTGGAAGGCATGCAGGTCGACAAGGAAGGCCTGCTGGGCAGCCGCATGATCAACCGTTTTCACGAGATGTTCCGGCTCGGCGACCCGCCGCAATACGAGCCCGATCCGAACACCTCGATTGCCGCCGTGGCAGGCCAGCAGGGTCGCTCGCCGGGTGAGGTCGCCTATGAGTGGCTGCTCGAGGATGAGGGCCGGGCACTGCTCTACACGCCTTCCCTGAACTGGGCGGCGGGCAATCTCGATGTGGTGCGCGAGATGCTCACCGATCCCATGAGCCTGCCTGGGCTGTCCGATGGCGGCGCGCATGTCGGCAGCATCTGCGATGTGAGCTTTCCGACCACGCTCCTGCAGTGGTGGGGCCGGGATCGGCCGCACGGACGAATCTCTCTGGAGTTTCTGGTGCATCGCCAGTGCCGGGCCACCGCCCAGGCGGTGGGACTGAACGACCGGGGGCTGATTGCGCCCGGTGCCAAAGCCGATCTCAACCTGATCGACTTCGACAACCTGCGGCTTCGCCGACCGGAAGTCTGGCGCGACCTGCCCGCCGGCGGTCGTCGACTGGTACAGCGTGCCGAGGGCTATCTGCATACCTTCGTGAGCGGCACCGAAATCATGTGTGGCGGCGAAACCACCGGAGCAGCCCCGGGCAAGCTGGTGCGCGGACCGCAGGCCATGGCTCTGGCCTGAATTCCACTTGGCATGGGTCTGACTGCGCTCAAGCGAGCGCATCGGGCCAGCGCGACACTGGGCGGCCATGCCCAGTGCGCCCCCGCCCCCCGGCCTCGCCTCCGCAGCCCCGCTGCTGCAGGCCCGTGGCCTGACCCGGATCTACCGAAGCGGGTCGCAGGAGGTATTGGCCCTCGATCATGTCGACCTCGATATTGCGCGCGGCGAGTTTGTGGTGCTGCTTGGCCCCTCGGGCAGTGGCAAGTCGACCCTGCTCAACATTCTGGGTGGCCTGGATGTGGCCAGCAGCGGCACCGTGTGCTTTGCCGGTCATCGGCTGGACGGCGCCAGCGACGATGAGCTCACCACCTATCGACGCGAGCATGTCGGCTTTGTCTTTCAGTTCTACAACCTCATTCCGAGTCTGACCGCCCGGGAAAATGTGGCCCTGGTAGCGGGCATCGCCAGCCACCCGATGCCGGTCGATGAAGCCCTGAACCAGGTCGATCTGCTGCCTCGGGCTGATCACTTTCCAGCCCAGCTTTCCGGGGGTGAACAGCAGCGCGTGGCCATTGCCCGGGCCATCGTCAAGCGCCCCGATCTGCTGCTGTGCGACGAACCCACGGGTGCACTCGATATCCAGGCGGGCCGACGGGTGCTGAAGGCCATCGAACAGATCAATGCAAGCCTGGGCACGACGGCGGTCGTCATTACCCACAACGCCGTGATCGCGGGCATGGCCGACCGGGTGCTTCATCTGGCCAGTGGGCGCATTGGGCGCATCGAGACGCCTGCCCAAAAATGTACAGCCGACGCGTTGTCATGGTGATCGGCCCGCTGGAGCGCAAGATGCTCCGGGACCTGCAACGCATGGGACCCCAGGCCCTCACGATTGCACTGGTGATCGCCAGTGCCGTCGCCGGTTTCATCGCGTGTCTGTCGGCCGTGGATGCGCTGGAGCGTTCGCGTGAGCGCTTCTATCGCGAGGCCCGCTTCAGTGATGTATTTGTCGACCTGGTGCGCGTGCCGCGCAGCCTGCTGCCCCAGGTCCTGCAACTGCCCGGCATCGCTCAGGCCGAAGCCCGCGTCGTGCGGCAGGCGCGAATCGAACTGCCAGGATCCTTCGATGAATCGGTGCGTAGGGATGCATCGAACACGCCGGGCCCTGGCCGCCGCGCTGCATCCCGGGAAAGCCCGATGGCAGCCCGTCTGATCGGTCTTTCACCTTCGGCACGCGCCGGACGATCCCTGGATCAGGTGATGCTGCGGCTGGGTCGCTGGCCCTTGGCTCAGACGACACAGTCCGATGTCCTGGAGGCCCTGGTTTCCGAGGGCTTTGCGCAGGCGCACGGACTTCGCCCCGGGGATCGGGTGCTGTCCGTGATTCGGGGCCGTCAACGGCAACTGGCCATCACCGGCATCGCGCTCTCACCCGACACGATCTTTGCCGGACTGGGTGGGGCACCGGACCCTCGCGGCTTTGGCATCTTCTGGATCGATGAGGCGGCGCTGGCCAGCGCACTGGATCTGCAGGGCGCCTTCAATCATCTCGTGGTGAAGCTCGCGCCCGAACTCGAACCCGAGTCCGGCATTCACTCCATGGCCCGTCATCACCAGGAGGCGCGGGTCATGGATGCACTGCAGCGCCTGCTGCGCCCCTGGGGCGCAAGGCTCGCGCATGGGCGAGAGCATCAGCCCTCGCATGCCATGCTCGAGAACGAGATTCGTGAGCAGCAGGTCATCGGCACCGTTCTGCCTGCGATTTTCGCCGCGGTTGCTGCCTTTTTGGTGCATGTGGTGATGTCGCGGCAGATCGCCACCCAGCGCGAACAGATCGCAGCCCTCAAGGCGCTGGGGTTCACCACGCGGCGCATCGTCCTGCATCACCTGCAGGGTGTGGTGTTGATCGCCCTGGGCGGTGCTGCGCTCGGGCTGGTCGTGGGTGATGTGCTGGGCTCAAGCCTGGCGGGTCTGTACGCAGAGTTCTTTCGATTTCCGGCACTCGACCATCGTCTGCCCCCGGGCCTCGCCCTGGCCTCGGTGCTGATGGCCTGTTCAGTGGCATCGGGCGGTGCTCTGGTCGCGGTCCGCGCAGCCACGCGCATTGCGCCCGCCCTGGCGATGCAACCCGCCGCGCCGGGTCGCTACCGGCACCTGTGGATCGAAGGCCTCACGAGCAATCAGATTCGCCCAGGTCTGGGCATGGTAATTCGCAACATGGCACGCCGGCCCTGGCGAACAACGCTGTCCATTCTGGGCGTGTCCTGTGCGTTTGCGCTGGTGGTGCTGGGTCATTTTGTACGCGATGCGATCGCGACCATCGAAGTCATGGGCTTCGAGCGCGCGCTGCGCGCCGATCTCATGGTCTGGACGATCGAGCCCCGTCGGGCCGAGGCGGGCCGTGAGCTGATGGCCTTGCCTGGCGTGCGTCAGACCGAGGCCTGGCGCGAACTGGCCGTGCAGTTGCGCCACGGTGCCACCACCCAGCGTGTGCGTTTGCAGGGCGGTCCGCGCACGCCCCAACTGCGGCGCGTGGTGGATATCGACGGGCGCATCCATCCCCTGCCGGCACAGGGGTTGCTGATCAGCGACCGGCTTGCGGCAAGGCTTCAGGTGGGCGTGGGCGACACCGTGCAGATCGAGGTGCTCGAAGGGCGCATGCCCATCCTTCAAGCACCGATCGCCGGACTGGTTCGCGACACGATGGGCCTCAATGCCTGGATCGACCAGACAGCCCTCAACGCTCTGCTCGGCGAAGATGATCTCGTCTCGACCCAGGCGATGCGCATCGACCCGGGTGCGCTGCAGGGCGTACTCGCGGCATTGCGCGCGATCCCGAATGTTGCGGGCATCTTCAGCAAGGCCACGCTGCAGGCCAACATGAAGGAGGTCAGTGCACGCAATGTGCGCATCATGAGCACCGTCATGACGGTGTTTGCCGTGGTGATCGGTGTGGGGGTGGTCTACAACCAGGCGCGCGTCCTGCTGGCCGAGCGCAGCCACGAGCTGGCCAGCCTTCGGGTGCTGGGGCTCAGCCGCGCCGAAGTCTCGGCCCTGCTGCTTGGGGAGGTCCTGATCGGCCTGCTGCTCTCCCTGCCCCTGGGCGCAGTAGCCGGCATTGTGCTGGTGCACGCCGTGGCCGGGCTTCTGGCCACCGACCAGTTTCTCTTTCCGGTCACCATCCTGCCGCGCACCCATCTGCTGGCGGGTACCACGGTGGTGGTCACCACAGCAGTCACGGCAGCCCTGGTGCGCCGACGGATCGACCGGCTCGATCTGGTGGCCGTGCTCAAGACCCGGGAGTGATGATGAAGGTCTGGCGTCAATCGTTGACCCGAGCGGTCCTCGTCGCGAGCGCCCTCCTGCTGATCGCCGCCCTCGCCGCCTGGATGCTGCGCCCGGCGCCCATCGAGGTTGAGCTCGGTGAGGTGACGCAATTCCCCCTGCAGGTCTGGGTCGAGGAAGAAGCCCGCACGCGTGTACGCGAGCGCCATGGTGTTCATGCGCCGGTCAGTGGGCAGCTGCTGCGTCTG
>Ga0255099_1000528_pt1 | contig 15403 bp, 8 predicted proteins | sample Colum_Colum_RepA_2_FD_188451 | JGI IMG/M metagenome (GOLD analysis project Ga0255099, IMG submission 188451) | Freshwater microbial communities from Columbia River, Oregon, United States - Colum_Colum_RepA_8d | ecosystem: Environmental > Aquatic > Freshwater > River | place: USA: Oregon...
GCCTTGAGCACATACAGCGAGGCGTCGCCCGAATAAATGGCCGGTGTCGGGCCCACCAAGGCTTCCACCCCCTCGATGCCGTGGGTGGCAATCGTAGCTTCCCGCGCTTTTTCGGAAGAGAAGGCGATGCCTCCCTGGCTGATCAGACCGCTGGCGAAGATGTCCCTGAGTTTTTCTTTGGCGGTCACCACGGCCACCTTGCGGCCGGCCACTTGGGCGGCCGGAAACAACGTGGGAACGCGGAGGAACTTTGAGGAATTCATCATCACCTCTTGGCCGATGGAGGTGTCGTAGAAGAAATTGCCACCGATCCCGTGAACGGCCGGAGGCACGCCTGTGACAATGGCGCTGTTGTTCACATTGGTGAAGGTGGGCATGGCGGCTCGGGCCGAGCCGCGCCATCCCTGAACGGCCAACCGTTGTACCTGCGGCATGAGTCCGCGGGCCATGGCAGCATCCAAGTAGGCATCGGCGGAACCATCCAGACACAAGACGGCCACCGGTCGGGCCGGCGGGTTATAGGTGCGTCCGTTGACGGTGAAGGATGGGGCGGTCGAATTCATTGCGCAGGGCCATCATGCCTTCGGTAGATCCAGGAGGGAATCCGAGAAGCTGTTCCAATTCTGCGACGGATCGGCCCGGAAGGTCGGGATGTCCTTGTCGATGCCCAACGGTCGGAACACTCTGAAGGCATGCCCGCCGCATTGGAACTTCGGAACGTCTCCAAGTCGTTCGGGGCCTTCCATGCGGTACAGGGGTTGTCCCTGTCGGTACCAGTGGGTTCGGTCTACGGATTTTTAGGGCCCAACGGTGCGGGCAAGACCACCAGCCTCCGGATGATTCTCGGGATGCTGCTGCCGGACTCCGGAGAACTCTCCGTGTTGGGGTCTCCATCGGCGATGGCGGTCCGCAACCGCGTCGGCTATTTGCCGGAAGAAAAAGGATTGTACCGCAAAATGACGTCTGCGGCCGCCATCGCCTATTTTGCGACACTCAAGGGTGTGGCTTGTGGCGAGGCTCACATCCGTGCCCGAAAGTTGCTGGATCGGTATGGACTGGGCGCCTTTGCCGACAAAAAAATCGAAACGCTATCCAAGGGCATGGGGCAGAAAGTCCAGGTGCTGTCCGCGATCGCTCATGATCCGGAGTTGGTGCTCTTCGACGAACCGTTCTCCGGCTTGGACCCCGTGAATCAGGAGGTGCTAGAAGAAATCCTCATCGATCTCAAGGCCCGAGGGTGCACCATCCTTTTCTCCACCCATGTCATGGCCCACGCGGAACGTCTGTGCGATCGGTTGTTAATTCTCGGCGGCGGCCGCGGGCTCTTCGAGGGGACGGTGTCCGAGGCACGATCGGTGCTGCCCGTGCGGATCTCGCTGGAGACGGTGGAGCCCACCCCGCTTCTGGAAGCCTTGCCCGGCGTGCGACATTTGGAGGCGCGAGGCGAGGGTCGATGGCAACTGGAACTGGAACCCGGAGCGTCGGCCTCGGCGGTGTGGGAGCCGGATCTTCACGAAGTCTTCGTTCATCTGGTGGGCCCGAGTGCCCGAGAGGCTTCACTGCGATGAGAAACGCCCTGTTGATTGCGATCCGCGAATTCCTCGACAACACCAAGACCCGCGGCTTCTGGTTCGGGATCCTCTTGGTTCCGCTGCTCTGGTTGTTGGCCTCCCAAGTGCCGATTCTCCTGGCCCGAAAAGGGACTCCCACCCGCCACTTCGCGCTCATTGATGCGACGGCCGGCCAACAGTTATTCGATGTGGTTCTGAATCACCTCAATACCGCAGAATCCCGTCGTGAGCTGTTCCATTTCCGTGAATGGGCCGCTCCGAGATTGAAGTCAGGCCAGGTGCTTCCGATGGCCGACAAGGCTACCGAGTCATGGTCCCGGTTGCAGGAAGACTTGGGGCCGCACATGAAGGTCGATGCGGGCCGGTTCGTGCCACCAGCGCCTCGCAACCGTCCGGTGGCACTGCCGGAGGAATTAACTTGGCGCGGTGACCTTGTGGAGTTCGAAGGACGCCTTCGGGACTGGATGAGGGAGGAACGCCTTTATAAGCCCGTGGGCGTCGACGAGGAGGTGCCTCTCTTCGCCGTGGCCATTTTGCAGGAGGGGGCCTCCTCGAATGCGGCGCCGATCCTGCGGTTTTGGTCGGTCAATCAGGCGGACACCCAATTGCAGGATCGCATCGTGGAAGCCCTTTCTCGAAATTTTCGCAGCCGCGAATATTCACGGTTGGGTATGGATCCATCGGCCATTGCCCGTGTCGAAGGTGCTCAGGCGCAGTTGATGAGTTTCAATCCTCGCAAGGCCGAAGGAGAGGAGCAGGTGGGGATGACGGACTTGTTGAAACAGTGGGCACCCAGCGCGTTTGTGTACCTCCTTTGGATCGCCGTCTTCAGCATTTCCCAGATGCTCCTCAATTCCCTCATCGAGGAACGTTCCAACCGTATCCTGGAGGTGTTGCTCTCCTCGGTGACGCCGCTGGAGTTGATGGCCGGCAAATTGGTGGGTGTGGCCGCCGTGGGAGCCGTGATGACGTTGGCTTGGATCGGGTCTTTGGTACTGATGACTTTCTGGACGCTGCATACGGCGGGGGCCGCGGCCTTGGCGCCGGATTCCGTCGCCAACCGCCTGCCGATGGAGTTGATCACCTTGCTGGGAGATTCGTGGATGTTGCCCGCTTTTGGTCTCTATTTCCTTCTGGGTTACCTGTTCTACGCCGCGGTGATTCTGGCCTTGGGTAGCACCTGCAACAATTTGAAGGAGGCTCAGAATTTCACCGGAGTCATCGCTCTGTTGATGATGGTGCCCTTGGTTTCCATCGCTTTTATACCCAAGGATCCCAACGGCCCGGTGGCGACGGTGTTGTCTTGGATACCGCCCTACACGCCCTTCGTGATGATGAACCGGGTCGCAGCCAACCCGCCGCTTCGGGATGTTATCGGCACACTGGTTCTGCTGGTGCTGTCCGATGTGGCCGTTCTCTGGGCTTGCAGCCGCATCTTCCGAGCTGCCGTGCTGCGTACCGGACAGCCGGCCTCCTTGCTTCAATTGTTCCGATGGATCTTGGGTCGTCCCTGATTTCGGGAATTCGCAATGTGTGCCAAGAGCTGGGTGCCGGTTTAACGGTTTTGCTCGGTTGTCCGGGATCTATAGACCCCCGAAACGAAACCGGCGGCATCCTGAATGAGGAAGCCGCCAGTCTGAGGCTGCTGCTGCGCTGATTATTCCTTGTCAGGACGCGGGGGGCGTCCTTCGCCACGCGGGCGTCCCTCGCGATCCTGACCCTCAGGACCACCAGGACCACCAGGACCACCAGGACCACCAGGACCACCAGGACCACCAGGACCGCGGCCACCTTGCGGACGAGCCGGGCGCAGTTCTTCTTGGGTGAGTTTGCCGTCGCCATTCTTGTCGAGCTTCAGCAGGGCGACCGCGGCGTTCTTGATTTCGTCCGCATCGAGAGTGCCGTCACGATTGGTGTCGAGAGCTTCCATCAATGGGGAGGCCATGCGCGGACGCCCGCCACCGGGGCCGCCGGGACCGCCATTGGGACCACCGCCGGGTCCGCCGTTGGGGCCACCGGGAGGCTGCGGACGCCGGTCATCCTGAGCGATGGCGGTGAGGGTTGCGCCGGCCAAGGCCAGTGCCATGAGTGTGCGATTGAGTGTGTTCATGGATGTGTGTGTTGTCGTTCTTGTTGATGCCCAGCGAAGGATCGCTGTTTTGTTCTGCCAACAAGAGACATCGAACGTGTAATGAAATGATGTGTCCCGGAGCGAAAATTGTTAAGCAGGCGTAAATGTGCGTCCGTGTGACTCATCGTCCGGTTAGCATCAGCCCCGTTGAAATGGACGGATCTCCAGCCTTTCTCCCATGAAATCTGCCACCACTGATTCACCAGTGCGCGACGCGCTGCCAAGGGTCTTGGTCATCGATGATGATCGGAAACTCTGCCGTCTCATTCGCGATTATCTGGCTCCCATGGGCTATGCCGTCGAGGCGGTCCATACCGGACCAGAAGGAGTGGAACGGGCGGTTGCCGAGCCGTGGCATGCGATTCTCCTCGATCTCATGTTGCCGGGTTTGGATGGCTTCGAGGTCCTCAAGCGTATCCGGGCCAAAGTGGATGTGCCGGTGCTGATGCTCACGGCCCGAGGCGATGAAGCCGACCGCATCGTTGGCCTGGAAATGGGGGCCGATGATTACTTGCCCAAGACCTTCTCCACTCGAGAATTGCTGGCGCGTTTGCGTGCGGTCACTCGTCGAACGGTGCGTTCCCAGAATCCGGAGTCCGGCTCCGATGAAGAGTTTGTGGTGGGGCCGTTGCGGGTTCGACCGGCTTCCCGCACCGCGATCTTGGGCGATGTGCCGCTGACCTTGACGCCGGTCGAGTACGATTTGCTCGTCTCGCTGGCCAAGGCCCGTGGGCGGGTCAAGACCCGCGAAGCCTTGCTCGATGAAATCCGCGAGCGGGATTACGACGTTTTTGATCGGTCCATCGATGTGCACATCTCGGCACTCCGCAAGAAACTCAACGACGACCCGAAGCATCCGCGGTTCATCCGCACACTCCGCTCAGCAGGCTACATGATGGTCGATCCGGAGGATCCGGAATGACTCTTCGACTCCCACTTTTCGGCCGCATCCTGATTTGGCTGCTCCTGAACCTGCTCATTCTGGGCATCGCGTTCGGGGTGTTCTTGTGGACTGAACTCGGTGGGGATTCCCTGTTGGGCCGGGTGGCCGGGGACCGCTCGATGGCGGCCGCCAATGCACTCATGGCTGAATTGAGGGACCGGCCGGTCACCGAATGGGAGAAGGCCATGGCGCGATTCGAGGAAGCCTATCCGGTGCGTGTGTTGTTGCTCCGGGAAGATGGAACCCGATTCTTGGGTGCCAAACTGGAAGTGCCTCCCGAGTTGTTGTTTCGCCTCCGACAAATCGCAGGTCCTGGCCCCGGTCCAGGCCCAGACGTTCGCAGGCCAGGTCCTCCACCGGGGATGTTCCCCGAAGACCGTTTCGATCCCGATCCCAATGGAAACCCTGGCCCGCCGCCTTCTCGCCCCGGGATGCGTTCCCCTTCGGGTGGCCCGCGCGTGTACATCCGGGCGGGTCGTCCTCCACGGTATTGGTTGATCCACGGAAATCCCTTACGCGGACCGGGCCTCCCGCGAGGTCTCCGAATGGCCATGGTCTCGGAGAGTTTGTCAGCGGGCGGTTTGTTTTTCGACCTGCAGTCGTGGTTTTGGGCGGCCTCGGCGGTGCTGGCGGTTTCGGTGCTTTGGTGGCTGCCATTCGTGCGTGGAATCACCCGCTCGGTATCGCAAATGACCTTCGCAACGGAACGCATCGCCGAGGGGCGCTTCAACACGCGGGTGCCGGAGGATCGGGGCGATGAGTTGGGGCGACTGGGCGGAGCGATCAATCGCATGTCCGGACGATTGGATGGGTTGGTGAATGGTCAAAAGCGGTTTCTGGGCGATGTCGCCCACGAGTTGTGCTCCCCGTTGGCTCGCATGGAAATGGCTTTGGGGGTCTTGGAACATCGCACCGATGACGAAGGGCGGCCCTATGTGGATGACGTGCGCGAGGAGGTGCGGCACATGTCCGGTTTGGTCAATGAGCTGCTGCAGTTTTCCAAGGCGGCCTTGAAGCCGGCCGACGCAGAGATGGCCGTTGTTTCGTTGGCTGATCTCACCCGCCGGGTGGTGGCTCGGGAAATGCCGAATACCACGGATCTCACGGTTGAAGTCCCCGAGGGATTGGAAGCTCTAGGACATCCGGAATTGGTGGAGCGCGCCATGGGCAACCTTTTGCGAAACGCCCGAAATCATGCAGGAAATCGAGGTCCGATCCGAATCGAGACCACTTTCGACACCGCGAATTTTGTTCTCTGGCGGGTGGTGGATTCCGGGTCCGGTGTGTCCGAATCGGAATTGCTCCGATTGGGTGAACCGTTCTACCGGCCGGACCAATCCCGTTCGAGCGACACCGGGGGCACGGGGCTTGGGCTCGCCATTGTCAAAAGCTGCATGGCGGCCTGTCACGGCCGGTTGGAATTGGCCAACGGTCGGGAGTGCGGATTGGTGGCCACTTTGGTGCTTCAACCGGTTCCTACGGCGTGACGGGGCGGAGGCTCAATTGCTGAATAAACGCTTTCCGCGTTTGCGGTGAGGGGTGGCCAGAGTCTATCCATGTCCGCGATGCGGATCACGAACCTCAACCCGGACCACGACATCGGAGCCAGCGCCTGGATGCTCTCCGTTGACGGGCACCAGCTCCTGATGGATGCCGGGACTCACCCCAAGCGCGAAGGCCTCTCCTCTCTCCCACTGTACGAATCAGTGAAGGATCTGGAGGTCGACGCTATCGCTTTGACCCACTGCCACCATGACCATGTCGGGTCTCTGCCGGTGGCGCTCCAATATTTCCCCCATGCCCGGGTCATCATGACCGACCTGAGCTATTTCATTGTCGAGCGGGTCCTGCATAATTCGGTCAACGTGATGGTTCGTCAGCGTGATGAGTTGGGTATTCGCGAATACCCCCTCTACACCCACGAGGAAGTGGACGACTACGCTCCGGTGTTCCAAGGATTCGGCTACCGTCGGGAAATCGAGTGGGCCCAGTTCGCGCGGAGCACCGGTACCGCTCCGGGTCGCCGGCATACCCCGACACTGGAGTTGTTCGATGCCGGTCATGCCCTGGGATCAGCGGGAGTCTTGGTGCGTGGCCGCAAGCAGAGTCTCTTCTATTCGGGCGATGTTTGTTTCCACGATCAGACTCTTTTGCGTGCGGCTGACTTCGAGGGGGTTCGTGCGGATGTGCTGGTGATGGAAACCACCCGTGGGAACCGCCAGTTGCCACCCAATTTCAGCCGGGATCAGGAGCTGGATCGCTTGGCCGACGGGATCAACCGGGTGCTGGCCCGCAAAGGGACGGTGCTCATTCCCGCCTTCGCACTCGGCCGGACCCAGGAAATTCTTGCGTACCTCGCGTTGCTCATGCGATCTGGAAAACTGCGTGAACAACCGGTCTACATTGGTGGATTGGGTCGTGTCTTCACCGAGATCTATGATCTCCAGTCCAATAGAACCAACCGACATCATCCGAATCTCAAGCTGACCCATGCGCTGAATCTTCAGGTGATCTCCACCAACGACATTGAATCCATGTCTCTGCGCGGTGGCAGGATCTTCGTGATGACCGCCGGCATGATGAGCGAAAACACCGGGGCTCATGCCTTGGCAGCTCGAATCGTGGGCGAGGAACGGCATGGGATTTTCTTCGTTGGATATGCCGACTCAGAAACACCGGGGGGTCGACTCAAAGCCGCCAAGCCGGGAGAGCGTTTCCACTTCAGCCCATCGGTCGGAAAGTTGAACCGGAACTGCGAAGTCTTTGATTTCGATCTCACGGCGCATGCCAACCGGGACGATTTGATGTCCATGGTGGCCGAAGTGAATCCGCGCGTGGTGGTGCTCGGACACGGTGACACCGATGCCAAGGGCTGGATTTGCGAGCAAATTCAAGCCCGTCATCCCAGGATCAAGGTGCTGCAGCCAGCCCCGGGCGAAGCGCTCGACCTTTAATTCCGACGAGGCGCTGCTTCATGAGTTCGGTGCAGATGCTTCTGGTTGTCCTCCTCCTGTTGTATCTGTCTGAATTCGTTGTCTGGGTGCGCCCCGATGTCTGGTTTTTTCGACGTCGCGGGCAGGGTTGGGAGGCAGTCGCTCGGGGTGGTCTTTTCACCACTCCGAGAGGCTCGTTGCACTGGGTTTACCCGATCCCTGGCCTTAGTCGTGCGTATTGTGTTCCCGCTCCCATTCGGAATAGCGGTTCGCCTTCTTCGGCTCCGGAGGAGCCTGGTGCAGCGGGCGATCCATTGGAGGCCATAGAGCGGCAACGGCAACGGGTGGAGCAGGCCTTTCGACCTCTCCGATGGGTCTCTTGGGGGCTCATGTCGTTGATCTGGGCTGGAGCGCCGGTCTTACTCCAGTTTCTGGGCATCGGCCCCATGCTTTACGTGGTCGCGCCTGGGCTTGTCATCCTCATGGTCTCCAATGCGTGGATCGTGTATCGCGTCCACCGTCGCCTGTTTCCTGCCTCTGATGACGAGCGACTGCGATTAGTGCTCTCGGCCTGCCTATCGCCCTTGGCGGCGATTCGCTCCGCAGACTTGGCCCAAAAGGAGGCTGTGGCTGGATTTCATCCACTGGCCGTGGCTGCGGCATTGCCCCGTTTTCACGGCTGGGAGGCGCTGGCATCGGAAGAGTGGCGTCGCCTCAAGTATTCCGAATCTACGGAACGTTCGGTCGAAAGCACCCGCCATCCCAAGACATCTCTGGAAGCCTCTGGAATCTTAGGAGAAATCGAATCTTTGGCCCATCGCCGAGGCATCAGCACGGCAAACTGGGACAAACCTCCCGCGCGGGATGACCCGGCGAACTCCCAATATTGCCCGAGGTGCCGCAGTCAATTCACTCGCCAGGCTGTGACCTGTCACGACTGCCGGCTGTCGAAATTGTTGCCGATTCCTAATTGACCCTAGGGTCCGATGTTAGGCGCGGATCGATGCAACGCTGGTGAAGATCAGTGAAGGATGCACAGGTCGTGGCGATGAGCCATCAGATCGGCGTCTCGATCCAAAAACCAATCGAGCCGCGTCTCCGTTTCCTGGAGATCAATCTCTCGGGCCATGATGAGATAGGTGGCGTAATGGTTGCCCTCGGACTCCACCAACGACCGATAAAACCCGGAAAGCTCCGGTTCCGATTCCGAAAGGAATGCCGAAAGAATCTGAAATTTCTCGCAACTCCGGCCTTCAATCAGGGCGCAAACCACCAGGTGATCGATGGCTGATTCACGCCGGCCTTGCCGGACTCCGCGCATCATTCCGGTGATCCATTCGCTGCGCTGAGGCTGTCCAAAGGGCCATCCGCGCCGTTCCAAAATCTGCAGCACCAGTTCGAAATGCTGAAGCTCCTCAATCGCAATTTGGTTGAGAGCGTGCACCTTCGGAAAGAGCTCGCGGTACTTCTCCAGCTGGATGGCTGTGGTGGCTGCCTTGCGCTCCAGATGGGCATGGTCCACCAGCAAATCCCCCAAGGAGCGGGTGACGCGTGGAGCCCACTCTGGATCCACCGAACGGCGCAGCATCAGCATGGCAACACCTTAACCCGAAGACCCAGCGCAGTTGAAGGTTTCGCTCCATCGGTTGCGTTCCCGAATCTGGGTCAAAGCGGCTTGTTTGCCAGTTTGCGGAGACGAGACACAGGAGTGGGAAAAGTCAGCACTGACTCAAAATTCAACGTGTTCTCCCGATGACCCTGCAAAAAGGGGTTGTTGCTCTGATTCAGATCGCACGCAGTTCAGATGTTCCTGATGAAATCGCCCCAAAACCCCCAGAAACCGATACTCCTGACCAACATCCTGACCAACACACCGGTGGAAGGATTAGCATCGAAGCGAAAATTGATCGGAACAAAATCAGCGAAAACCTCAGCAAATTAGGCCTGTTTCGGCTCGGTTTGAAAAAAGTTTCAAAAAGGTATTGTCAGTCTGAAGGGCATGGGCTTAACTGTTCTCGTTCTTACGAACAACGCGATTCAAAAGGTCGCTGAGTTCATCAGCAAAGCAGGTTGAAGCTGAAAAAATCTTCAACCACATTTTTCGTCGCCTGAAAGGGCGGTTTTTCATCGAAAGGTGAGAAAATTACTGGTGTAAACGGCAGATTGATCAACTTAATGTTGATTAAACCTGAAGTTCACATTTGAAGCGAAAATGAAACCTGGGCTGGTACTAAGCTCTCACTGAGAGCGGTTCATTGAAAATTGAAATGCACGATGAGTGAAGAGCCCGGCAGCTGAGCAATCGGCTGCCACAAAAATGCTCTTGGAGTAAACTGGCTTGGTAAAACAAGCTGAGAAGAAACAAGGGTTACAACGTTATATTTAAACGGAGAGTTTGATTCTGGCTCAGAACGAACGCTGGCGGCGTGGATAAGACATGCAAGTTGAACGGTTGATACAGGGTAGCAATATTCTGTGTTAGCAGTGGCGTAAGGGTGCTTAACACGTGGGTAATCTGCCGCGAAGTGTGGGATAACTCGCTGAAAGGCGAGCTAATACCGCATGTGATTTTCCTGAGGCATCTCAGGGAATTCAAACATGGGTCGCAAGACCTGTGGTTTCGCGATGAGCCCGCGGCCTATCAGCTAGTTGGCGGGGTAAAAGCCCACCAAGGCTAAGACGGGTAGCTGGTCTGAGAGGACGACCAGCCACACTGGAACTGAGACACGGTCCAGACACCTACGGGTGGCAGCAGTCGAGAATTTTTCACAATGGGGGAAACCCTGATGGAGCGACGCCGCGTGGGGGATGAAGGGCTTCGGTTCGTAAACCCCTGTCATTGGCGAACAAGTGTTACGTTATAATACAGCGTGACTTGATAGTAGCCGAAGAGGAAGGGACGGCTAACTCTGTGCCAGCAGCCGCGGTAATACAGAGGTCCCGAGCGTTGTTCGGATTCACTGGGCGTAAAGGGTGCGTAGGTGGTTGGTTAAGTTTGAGGTGAAAGCTCCGAGCTCAACTCGGAAAATGCCTTGAAGACTATCTGACTAGAGGATTGGAGGGGAGATTGGAATTCTCGGTGTAGCAGTGAAATGCGTAGATATCGAGAGGAACACCAGTGGCGAAGGCGAATCTCTGGACAATTCCTGACACTGAGGCACGAAAGCCAAGGGAGCAAACGGGATTAGATACCCCGGTAGTCTTGGCTGTAAACGGTGCGCACTTGCTGTGAGCGGATTCGACCCCGCTCGTGGCGTAGTTAACACGATAAGTGCGCCGCCTGGGAAGTACGGTCGCAAGATTAAAACTCAAAGAAATTGACGGGGGCCTGCACAAGCGGTGGAGTATGTGGCTTAATTCGATGCAACGCGAAGAACCTTACCTAGCCTTGACATGCAAATAGTAGGAGCCTGAAAGGGTGACGAGGTAGCAATACCAGTTTGCACAGGTGCTGCATGGCTGTCGTCAGCTCGTGTCGTGAGATGTTGGGTTAAGTCCCGCAACGAGCGCAACCCCTACGTCCTGTTGCCACCCATTCGAAAGGATGGAGCACTCTGGACGGACTGCCTCGCTTCAACGGGGAGGAAGGTGGGGATGACGTCAAGTCAGTATGGCCCTTACGGCTAGGGCTGCACACGTACTACAATGCCCGATACAGAGGGGCGCAAACCGGCGACGGGGAGCAAATCCTAAAAATCGGGCCCAGTTCAGATTGTTGTCTGCAACTCGACAGCATGAAGCCGGAATCGCTAGTAATGGCGCATCAGCTACGGCGCCGTGAATACGTTCCCAGGCCTTGTACACACCGCCCGTCACATCATGAAAGCCGTCTGTACCCAAAATCGCAAAGCCAACCGCAAGGAAGCATGCGCCTAAGGTATGGATGGTGATTGGGATGAAGTCGTAACAAGGTAGCCGTAGGGGAACCTGCGGCTGGATCACCTCCTTTCTAAGGAGAAAACCAGATGGCTAGTTTTGCTAGATTCATCTAGGTCGACAGCTCGTAAGAGCTGACTCTCCTCATCGTGCATTTCAGTTTTTTTTGATTGTTCTTTAACAATTTTGCTTTGGTTCTGCCTGAGAGCAGCTGTGGCCAATAAAAGGGTAGATCCTCATGTTTTAATATTTAAGACACGGATACCTGATAAAAGGGGCTGTAGCTCAGTTGGTAGAGCGGTAGCTTTGCAAGCTAAAGGTCGGGAGTTCGATCCTCCCCAGCTCCACCATCAGCAGTGACCCAATTTCCGCGTTGAGAGTTTAATGAATTTCTGTGAGGAGGTTCTTAAAAATTCGGCGTTTGTGAAAACAACAATGGGCCTGTAGCTCAGTTGGTTAGAGCATGCGCTTGATAAGCGCAGGGTCACTGGTTCGAGTCCAGTCAGGCCCACCAAAGCAAGAATACGAATTTGGGATTTAGATTCTTCAGTGAATCTAAATCCCTGAGTTCTTTGAAAACTGCATATGTAAGGGTAAAACAGTGAATCGTCGAGACACCGGTAAGATTTTGTGAACGTCTCTGAAAGCTAAGGCTTTAAGAAGATCAGTAACGGAAATCTCCGATTAGTAATTTGTGATCAAGCTAGTAAGGGCAGAAGGTGAATGCCTTGGTTCCAAGAGGCGAAGAAGGACGTGGTAAGCTGCGATAAGCCATGGTTAGCCGCAAACAGGCGTTAACCCATGGATCTCCGAATGGGGCAACCCTCCCGTTTTACGGGAACTGCCGGATGAATTCATAGTCCGTCAGAGCGAAACGAGGCGAAGTGAAACATCTCAGTAACCTCAGGAAAAGAAAACGACGTGATTCCGTCAGTAGTGGCGAGCGAAAGCGGAAGAGCCTAAACCAAAGAAACTTGTTTCTTTGGGGTTGTGGGAGCCCGACGTGGGAGGATGAAAGCGAGCTGAACAGTCTTGAAAGGCTGGCCATAGACCGTGAAAGCCGGGTCAGCGAAGTGGACAAACCCCTAGGGAATTCCCAAGTAACGCGATGCACGTGAAACTTCGCGTGAATCTGTCCAGACCACTGGATAAGGCTAAATACTACTTGGAAACCGATAGTGAACTAGTACCGCGAGGGAAAGGCGAAAAGAACCCCTGCTAGGGGAGTGAAATAGATCCTGCAACCCTCTGCCTACAATGTGTCGGAGCACCGCAAGGTGTGACGGCCTGCCTTTTGCATAATGAGTCTGCGAGTTATTATCAGTGGCCAGCGTCAGCCTTTCTGAGGTGGATGCGAAGCGAAAGCGAGTACGAAATGTGCGCCTAAGTCGCTGGTAATAGACCCGAAGCGGAGGTGATCTACTCTTGAGCAGGTTGAAGCCCAGGTAACACTGTGTGGAGGACCGAACTCGTGGATGTTGAAAAATCCTGAGATGACTTGAGAGTAGGAGCGAAAGACTAATCAAACCCCGTGATAGCTGGTTCTCTCCGAAATCGCTTGAGGGCGAGCGTCGAGAAAGTAAACCGTGGAGGTAGAGCACTGGATGGCTTAGAGTCCACACCAGGATATCAAAACCAATCAAACTCCGAATTCCACGGGATCCAATACCTCGGCAGTCAGACGGTGGGGGATAAGCTCCATCGTCGAAAGGGCAACAGTCCAGCCCGCCGGCTAAGGTGCCTAAACGTTGTTAAGTGGAAAGGATGTGAAGTTACTTAGACAGTGAGGATGTTGGCTTAGAGGCAGCCATCATTTAAACAGTGCGTAATAGCTGACTCATCGAGTGATTTCGCGCCGAAAATGATTGGCGATAAATAACGTACCGAAGCCGCGGATAGCAGAGTGGTTCGCCATTCTGCTGTGGTAGGAGAGCGTGAACGGTGCAGTGAAGCAGAACCGAAAGGGGACGTGGAGCGCCGTTCAGTGAGAATGCAGACACGAGTAGCGATAAACCAGATGAGAATTCTGGTCGCCGTAAACCCAAGGTTTCCTGGGCTAGGTTCGTCCTCCCAGGGTCAGTCGGGAGCTAAGATGAGGTCGTAAGACGTAATCGATGCACAGCTGGTCAACATTCCAGCACCGATGTGGTTCAAACCGACAGTGACGCAAGGAGAAAAGTGGCAAGGTCATTGAAAGACCTAGCTTAGGGGCAACCTGAAGCAAGTCACCGGACAACTTGTCTAGAAAAGCTGTCGGCCCTTTACCACATTGCCCGTACCGCAAACCGACACAGGTGGGTGGGTGTAAATGCACCAAGGCGCGCGAGAGAGACCTCTCTAAGGAACTCGGCACATTAGCCCCGTAACTTCGGGAAAAGGGGTGCTCGCTTCGGCGAGCCACAGTAAATTGCGTTTAGCGACTGTTTAACAAAAACACAGCACTCTGCCACGTCGTTAAGACAACGTATAGGGTGTGACAAGTGACCAATGCGGAAAGATCAAGGCAAGTTGTTAGCCGCAAGGCGAAGCTCCGAACCTAAGTCCCCGTGAATGTCGGCCGTAACTATAACGGTCCTAAGGTAGCGAAATTCCTTGTCGGGTAAGTTCCGACCTGCACGAATCTTGTAACGACTGAACGACTGTCTCGGAGAGGTTCTCGGCGAAACTGTAATGGCGGTGAAGATGCCGCCTGCCCGCAGTAGGACGGAAAGACCCTATGCACCTTTACTGTAAGCTCGTATTGGCTTCTGATTGATGATGCTTAGCGTAGGTGGGAGACTTTGAAGGCACGGTTTCGGTTGTGCTGGAGTCGAAATGTGAAACACCACTCTTTGTCAATTAGGAGTCTAACCTCGATCCCGTTAGCCGGGCGAGGGACAGTGCGTGCGGGTCAGTTTGGCTGGGGCGGCTTCCTCCCAAATGGTAACGGAGGAGCGCGAAGCTGGGCTCAGCATGGTTGGCAACCATGCGTCGAGCGTATGGGTAGAAGCCCGGTTAACTGCGAGACCAACAAGTCAAGCAGATGCGAAAGCAGGCCCAAATGATCCGATGGTTGAATGTGGAATTGCCATCGCTCAACGGACAAAAGGTACGCTAGGGATAACAGGCTGATCGGGACCAAGAGTTCACATCGACGTCCCGGTTTGGCACCTCGATGTCGGCTCATCGCATCCTGGGGCTGGAGAAGGTCCCAAGGGTCCGGCTGTTCGCCGGTTAAAGCGGTACGCGAGCTGGGTTCAGAACGTCGTGAGACAGTTCGGTCCTTATCCACTGTGGGCGGAGGAAACTTGAGGGGTTCATTCCTTAGTACGAGAGGACCGGGAATGACGCACTTCTGGTGTGGCAGTTGTCGTGTCAACGGCATCGCTGCGTAGCCACGTGCGGAAGGGATAAGCGCTGAAAGCATCTAAGTGCCAAGCCCATCCCAAGATATGGTTTCCCGGACGTAAGTCCCTAAAGACACCAGGCAGACTACCTGGTTGATAGGCTGGGCGTGCAAGCTCCGTGAGGGGTTTAGCGGACCAGTACTAATCAGTCGTGAGGCTTGATTGCTTCTCTTTTCAAAAAAGAAAGCACACTCGTTTCGACGATTCATACTCCTACATATGCAGTTTTCAGAGAATCAACTGTTCTCTAAAACATTTTACGGTGGCCATAAAGCGGTGGCCCGACCCGATCCCATCCCGAACTCGGCCGTCAAACACCGCATTGCCGATGGTAGTGCATGTATAGCTTGCGCGAGAGTAGGTAGCCGCCGAACCTTTCCAAGCCGGACTCCTTTGGGAGTCCGGCTTTTTGCTTTGTACGTTCCTTCGGGGCGTTCTCTATCGGATGAAAGGTCAATAGTTTGCGTGAGGTCTGTCCGTCGGAAGGCCGCAGAAGATGTGGATCGGCTTTAAAACCGTGTTTTGACTTTTCTGATAATCCCGGTCACTGCTGGAACTAGAAT
>Ga0255099_1000535_pt1 | contig 15343 bp, 23 predicted proteins | sample Colum_Colum_RepA_2_FD_188451 | JGI IMG/M metagenome (GOLD analysis project Ga0255099, IMG submission 188451) | Freshwater microbial communities from Columbia River, Oregon, United States - Colum_Colum_RepA_8d | ecosystem: Environmental > Aquatic > Freshwater > River | place: USA: Oregon...
CTCCAGACGTTTGGCACAGAGCCACCAGCCCGTATTGTCCCAAAACAGGATTTTGATGCGGTTTTTCCGCGAGTTGGTGAAGACGAACAAGTGACCCGAGAGCGGATCGAGTCGAAGCGACTCGCGAACGACGCCCGCCAGGGTGTCGAAGGACTTCCTCAAATCCGTGGCCCCAGCTGCGAGGTAAACCCGTGTGTTCGAGAGGAAGCTCAGCACGGGGGCAACTGGGCCAGAAGCTCACCGACCCAACCGAACTCAGCCCCGAGTGGAACCCGCAGCTTCCATCCGTTAGGGGCCACGATCTCGGGCCAGTCGCACGGCGTAGCCGCTGCGGATGATCGAGCCGTCAGATTTTGTCGGACTTCGACCGCGACGAATCGGGGTGCCGACGTGGAATCAATAACGCGACCTGCACTGCTAGCCGGTGGGTTGGCGCCATCGACCGGAGTGGTTCGGATCCAACGGTTCACGGTCAGTGGGTGGACGCCAATCTTTTGGGCGAACTCCCGCTGGTTGAGCCCGGAGTCCCGGAACTCACGAACGAGTTGATCGATCTCGGGTTGGTTGCGGCGCCGGCGAGGGCTTTGGATGTCATGCATCCCTCACCGTCGCCTGGCTTACATCGGATTGGGAACCATGTTGACCACCGCACGCTTACGGACAAACAATTCCCCAATCACCCTTCGGGAACCGAGGCCGGGTTCCTGTGGCCGGAGTCGAGCCGCGTTGGAGTTGAGAGTGCTTCCACCGCTGATTCTAAACTAGGTGTCGGGAAAACTTTGTTATCCAAAATTGCCGTTCCAAGACCATCTGTACGCAACAGGATCCTAATTCTAGCTAACCGATTTTTCGACGTGAGACTCCCCATGCTCAATTTTTTTTTGGTAGGCCTGCTGGCGATCCCGTTTTCGGCGAGTGCGACAGTGACTGGGACCCTACTGATCGATTCCGCTCCATCCAACGCCCGCTTCACGTTTCGGCAGATCGACGCAGATCAGAAGGACGTTCGAGAAGCCGTCAGTGGAACCACACTGGGCACTTTGAAGAATTTCAGGATCCGAAAGGGGCAGCAGGTTCGGTTGGAGATCACCAGAGAGGATCACGCAACCGTCGTTCAGACGCTGCCTTACGAAACCTTCGAGGCTAAGAGGGAAAAACAGGGAACGATCCGCTTGGATATCAAGCTAGACCCGATCCGCGAATCCATTCCCGTCCGATTGTCCGGGGTGGGCGATCCTAAGTTCTCGATCAAGGAACAGCCTGTGCCCACAGAAACCATGCTCGAGTTTACTCGCGAATCCGGGAAGACCCCGTGGCGTCCTGTGGTGGTGCATGCCAAGAAAGACGGTTACGAGGGACGAACCAAAAGTTTGTCCCGGGAAGAGGTCATTGCCGCTGTGCTGGTCGATGGGCGTCGTTCGTTGGTCATCGACCTGGAACCCTTGCTGGAGCGGCAAACTTTGGAGATCGTTTGCAACGAACCCGGCATTCTCGCGACCGTGGGGACCAACCATTACGACTTGAGCAAAGTCGGAGGGAACAACGGCCAGCGGTTGAAAGTTAACTTGGTTTTCCAACGAGCCAGTTCGACAGCGGCGTGGAGTGTTCAAAAGGTGCGATTGGAGAAATCAGGCTATGAGTGGCAGGAGGGGCAGTCCGAGCCTCTTGCCTCCTTCGAGATTGACCTCAGGCGGGAGGATATCAGCGCCATGAAGGGAAAACTCGATGCCTTGTTCTTCAAGCCGCAGAAGTATGTCCCGAGTCCGATCCACACTTTCCTTTCCGACAATTCCAAATCCTCCCTGATCGTTTCCAACGAGTTGGCCTCGGTCACGGCCGCCGAGGCCGGGGGCCGGGGCCCGGATGTCATTTTCCAACCAGCGAGCGATCAGGTAGCGCTCTTAGCTTCCCGCTTGACCGTCCCTCGGGGAATGAAGCGTGTCTATTTTGCGATGGCAAACTATGAGCACGGAACGACTGGACTGCTTGAACTCAAGGGGTCGACCATCCATTACTCGGATGACGGAGCCATCCCGATCCAACTAACGGGTAGCCCGGAGAAATTCGACACTGATCCCTGCGTCAGCCCGGACGGCAAGGAAGTCTTTTTCTCCGGGATTGAGAATGGTGTGCGTTGTATTAAGAAGATCCCGGCGAGCGGTGGCATCCCCTTTCCGGTCACCGAGAACCCTCGTTACATAGACACGGAGCCGACCGTTTCGGCGTCGGGTCGGTTGGCTTTCACCCGTCGATCGGTAGGTGCACCTCCAACCCGTCCGCCGGCTGTGTATGTTCAAGCTGAAGACAACGGGGAATTGCGTCCACTCTTTGGAGAACTCCGAGCGGGTTCGATGCCTTCCTGGTCGCCAGATGGTCGAACCATCGCCTTTGTAGACCCAGCCAACCGCCTGTGCATTATTCAACCAGACGGGAGAAATTTTCGCCCCATTTCCGATGTAGGCCGACACGCCAATCCGGGGTGGGATCCTCAGGGGAAAATTATATTTGTCGCGGCAGAGGGTGCAGTGAACGAGCGGGGGCGCAAGCATTTCGATATTTTCCGGGTTCTGGTGTCCGAAGAGAACGGCGTCCCGGCGCGCCCAGTTCCGCTGACCTCGAACGGATCATTTGACTTTTCGCCTGCATGCGGAGGCGGGGGGGAAATTCTTTATTTTCTTTCCAACCGCGGCGCCAGCAAACCCGGACAGCAGTCTCTCGCCATCTACCGCATGGTGGCCGGCGAAGACTCGTCGCAGGCCCCCAAATGAGGCGGTGGCTCCAAGTCATTCTGGTTCTGTTCTTGGTTCATGCCTTTATCCCATGGGCGTCGGCCCAATCGCGGGCTATCCGTGTCGAGCCATTGCGGGATTCCGATAGGTCCGCCGAGGGGCTTTCTGTGGAAGGGTCAGCGGGCCTCTTCATCGGCGTAGGTGTCTTTCCCAACGGCACCGACTCTGGGTTGTCTCCCCTCAAGTATGCGGTGGACGATGCGATAGCCTTGGCTCATTTGTTCACTCTAGAACTCAAGCTTATCCCTTCGACGAATTCTGTATTGGCTCTCTCGGGCAGGCCGATGTCCGAACGCGGAAAAGATCAATTAAAACGCCTCACGGATAGCGGCCTTAGGATAAGTCCTGCCGACCACAGCAACTTGATTCGAGCGGTCGTGACAGTCACAGAAAAAGCCTCCCGGGATGATGGTCTCGTGGTGGTTTCCGTTGCGACGCACGGTTTCGAGGAACAGGGTAGCTCGGAGCAATACCTCGCACCTTCGAATGTGAACCGTAAAGCTCTACCTGAAACGAGTCTCTCGGCCAAGTTTCTCAAAACCCAACTCCAAAAATCCTTGGCCCGGAAGCGGATCCTGCTTTTGGATGCTTGCAGGGAGGTAGTCAACGGCGGCACTCGAGGTTCGCTGATGGCATCCGCAGGATGGCAGGAAAGTTTCCGCAATGCCCAGGGCTTCGCAGTACTCGGTTCTTGCAGCAAAGGCCAACTGAGCTGGGAGTCCGGGGTCCTCGAGCAGGGGGTGTTCACACATTATTTCCTTAAAGCATGCCAAGGTGAGCTGCGCACCAGTAGCCAGGATGGGTTGATCCGGTTGGGCGACGTGGCTCAATGGGCGGCCCTTGAGACGGGTAATTGGGTTAAGGAGAATAGAGGTCCCAGCCAACAAGAACCCTGGACCGAGGGTGAGGAGGCGGCCCGACGAATTCCGCTGGCGGTGGATCGCGACGTCCTTTCCCGCAATAGCGAGGTCGAAGAAGCCAAGAAAATCGCGTATGGAGCGCATGTTCAATTCAAGGCTCGATTCTCTAATGGACAGTTTGATGCGGTCGAGGCCGTCCTCAATGGGAGGGATGTCGACAAGATACAAACGGTCGTCCGAAGGATCCGCAGAGACCTCGGAAAAGGCTCGTTGAAGGTCGAGGACTTAGAAGATTTCCTCGGTTGGTGGAGCAATAATATGGTAAAGTCTCTGTCGGACCGGCCAGGCGCCACGAATAGATCGGCCATCAAGGCCGTGCCGACAGATTCTTCGAAGAGTGGCGGCGGTTTAGTTTTGGTACCTTCATCGACCGGTACGTGGACCAACTCCATCGGCATTACTCTCGTGCACGTTTCGAAGGGGAATTTCATCTTCGGTGGGGACCGTGGTGACTTCGACGAACGCCCCGCCACACGCGTCACGTTGACCCGGGCGTTCTGGATTGGAAAATACGAGATCACTCAGGCCGAATGGAATGCGGTCATGGACGTTAACCCGAGTGATATCAAGGGCGACCGTTTGCCCGTCGTCCGGGTGACCTGGCAGGAATGCCAGAGTTTTTGCAATAAACTTACGGAGCGTGAGCGTATGGCCGGAAAACTTGCCAACGGGGCCGAATATGGACTGCCGACCGAGGCAGAGTGGGAGTATTCCTGCCGTTCCGGGACGACGGGTAGATGGTTCCACGGAGACGCAGAGCCCGGCTTAGCCGAACATGCTTGGTACTTGGCCAACAGTCGATCTCGGTTGCAGGAGGTGGGAACCAAGAAGCCCAACGCGTGGGGCCTGCACGATCTGCACGGTAATGCCGCCGAATGGGTCATGGACTGGTATGGAAAATATCCCGGCGGCGAGGTGAACGACCCTCAGGGCGTAAGGATCGGCTCAAATCGTGTCATTCGCGGAGGCAGTTGGCTCGATGCCTCCGGCTATTGTCGATCTGGGGTCCGGGGCAGGAATGGCCAAGCAGCCCGATTGAACACTCTGGGTTTCCGTCTAGTCCTGAGAGATTCTTCTGCGGGTCGGTAGCCGAAAGCTGGGTTGATCGACTCCAGCGATGCTCCCTCAGGGTGAGGTTGGAACCACCTGATATGAAACCCGGGCTTCCGTCATCAAGTTAACCCCCTCCACGCGCATGCCTCGCGACCGGGACTGAGCAGGCGACTCGCTGCTAAGATCAACGTAGCCATCGCCGTAGTCGAGCCCCTTGGCCAGGTCCGGAAATTGATTGCGCCGGGCCTGAACCCAGACAATTTCCGTGCCAAGCGGTTCGGTGATCCGCAAGGCGAACGCCGAATTGGTTGACGGAGGTAGTCGGAGTATCTCGCCCTTCTTCACCTGGTTTGCCTGATGGTGGAGGTTTGGAAAAATCTGAGTGTGGGAGGCGTCTGCCGCGATGACGAAGACCCGGATGAACGCATCTTCCGAGGACCGGATGTTCAGGACCGCGAGATCGTTTGTAACATATTGATCCTTGTCCATCCGAACCTCCACGCGGAATTTTCCGTCGATGGAACTCGAGGGTAACAGCGTCTCCCCGGTTCGCTGATTGACCACTAGGGACGTTTCCAGCCCGCTCAATGTCGGTGGTTTGGACAACGCTGCGGCTGTCGCCTGAGTCTGCGATCCGTTTCCTGGGGCGGGTTGGGTCGATCCCGTGATCGGAGCCGCTAAGCGAGCTGCCATTAGGAGCAAGGGTTGATCGATCGCCCCTTCCGACTGCGGGTTTTGCTGGCCCTGGGGGAAGCTGGTAGAGGTCGATCGAACAGCTTTGGAAACCTCGGGGTGCAGGGTTGCAATCGAAGCGTAAGGTTTCGCCTGCAATGCTTGGAGCAGACGTCCGGTGAACAGGCTGTTGGTCCGACCGCAGTAGGCGACCTGTCGGGATTCACACGCACCCAGCCACAGGACGGTCTTCCGCCCCAAGGATTTTGCACTCGCTCTTGGGGAGGCCCCGATGTCCTTCAGGATCGAGTTCTCGGCGGCACCGAACCCGAGGTCTAGGACTTTTGGGCGGTGCGTCGGATCGGAGCGGAGCGAGCGGGTTAACGCTCCCGAATGGCAGCAGTCCAAAACCACTGTGTGGCGTCCAGCAGGCGATTCCGCGAGCCAGGCATCCAACTGAGCGAAGGAGAGAACCTTCTCCCAGGCGAGCGGCGGGCGAGGGACACCAGATGGCACCATGGCCCTCTCCGCTCGGTGGGAGGCGATGGAGGTCAGATTGGGCAAAAGTGTTCCATGTCCGCTGTAGTAGAAGAACACCTCGTCATCCGGTCTCACTCCTTGAATCAGTGTCTCCCGGAATGCTGTTTCTATCCCCTCACGTGTCGCTTGAGAATCCATCAGCAACCGGATGTTCTGCTTGGGTACGCCGTAACTACTTTCCAAGAGACGAGCCATCGAGCGGGCGTCCTCGAGACAAGAGGAGAGGTTGTTATCCTGACCGCCGTAGTCGTTGATTCCCACAATCAGGGCGTGGACGGCGGCGTAGGTAGTTGGAGTCAAGGCTCCCATCAGGAGAACCAGAATGGTTGGCATCCAGGTCGAGGACATATGCAGGTAAGGTCTGAGGACCTAATTCATGGTCGTATTGAGAACGCGGGAACGGTTTGTCGTCGATTCTAAGCAATCTGTGCCTCGTGGGCTGCCGCTTTTGCCCGAATCCGTCTTAGTCCGCCTTGTTGAAGGATGGCAACTTGTAGGAATCCATTCGCGCCGCGTAATCGTTGCGCGTCTTGGCGGCCTCTTGAGAGTGTCGAGCTTCGGCTTCTAGCAGTTTTTTCCAGACGAGCTCGATCAGGCCTGGAGCCATGGTAGCGAGCGGCAGGAATTTCGGTTTGTGATCGAGGTCCAGTGCGGTCTCGGCGGAGGATACAAATCGTGCAAAAGCTTCGTTTGCCGAACGCTCCCGCTGGGCGTACACCGCCGAGGATGCCGGCTTGCGGCCGGCACGCAGCGAATCCTGAACATCTAGGATCCAGAGGTTGACTGCTGTCTCGGCGGCCACGTACTGGCGCTCCAGCAAAGCACGTGCCGGATCCGATGTTGGGAACCGTTCCTTGACCTGCCGTGCGTAGAAGGTTGCTGAGCTCCTGAATTTCGCCAGTTCCGCCTCCCAGTCACCGCTTTCTGCTACGGCTGTTGGCTGGTTCGAATCCTGATGCTGGCATCCTGTCCAAGCCAAGGCCAAGGGGACTGCCACCGTCGCCCACAAAAGCGCCTTACTTATCATGGACTGATGCTGATGGAAATCTCCCGTTGAATCCATCCCAGAAATGTGAATCGAGCATCCCGCTTGGTCCCGACAATCGGACGGATCGGGAGACGGTCCGGATGGGCGATGTTGTGATGGTGATTCGAGATGTCACCTCCGGGGTTACTCGCAGGGAGGTGGCTACAGGCGGCGCGAAGGCTATTCAGTGGGGTTTTTGGATCGAGGTGGTTCTTCTGCTCATTCCAAGGCCCTTGAAGATCACCGTGGCACCCACTTAGCGTTTCTTCGTTATTTCGGGGTTTTCTGACGGAAGCACTGCTCACATCTCGGTTACCGATAGAACAAAATTCAGACGAAATAGTTCTCGGCGATGGGAGAGGCAGCTTGGAGCGTTATCAAGAAACCAGCGGTCGCGAAGACGCTGTCCGCCGAATGGACAAACAATTCCCCAATCACCCTTCGGGAACCGAGGCCGGGTTCCTGTGGCCGGAGTCGAGCCGCGTTGGAGTTGAGAGTGCTTCCACTGCTGCTTCGGTGATGAGAGGCATGAAAAGCGAGATAGATCCGGTCCGGCAGCAGCGGGTCTTGGAGCGCTTCTGCCACCGATTGTGTAGGCCGATCGATGCATTTATTCGGCAAAAGAGGAGGGGTCTCGAGGCGGTCCGTAAAGGGGTCAGTTCTTGATATTGATATGTATATCGGCCAAAGCCACTCTCCCGACATGGCCCGCAAATTGAGAGTCGAGTTTGCTGGCGCACATCATGAATCGTGGTGACAGGCGCGAACTGATCGTCATGGATGATGCGGATCGCCAGCACTTCGTCGACCCGCTGGGCGAGGCTTGCGCCAAGGCGGCGCCGGGTCACCCGGGAAGAAATCAAGGGCTCGTCCGGGTGGGGCCTTGCTTCGGAGACCCGCTATGTCTATGACGGGATGCGGGTGATTCAGGAACGGACCAGCAACGGGGTTCCGACGGTGGCCTACACACGAGGTCCGGACCTGAGTGGCACCCTGGAAGGGGCCGGGGGCAGTCTAGCAGAAAGAGGGTGGAACCCGCAGAGAGGAGCGTGTCAGACGCCGGGAAAGGGCTTAACCAAGCTCATCCGGCACGCCGACGCTCCTCAGATGCTGCAATCGACCGGAAACCCGGCCGATTGGTACGCCTACCCAAATACAGATGAATCCGCCCTGGGGCTGGCTCTTGGGCGAAGGAGATCGGCGTTGAATCCTCCAGAAAGACCGCCTAACTTAGCGCTATGAGTAGTGCTGTCGTCGCCAGAAAGGTAGTGGTCAACGCACAAGGAACGCCCGTCGAAGTGATCCTGTCCTGGAAATCCTTTCAGCAGATCGCCGAAGCCTTGGGCTGGGATTTGAACGCCGAAGCCAAGGCAGATTTGAGAGCCACGCGTCGCGATCTTGCCAAGCGCGACTCCAAGGCCTTTGTTCCTCTGTCCTCGCTCTGATGTTCCGAATCGTCCTGCACCGTCGGGCGGCGCGTTACTTCGAACGCCTGGACACTAAGCTGCAAACCCAGCTGAGGGCGAAGTTGGAGGCCGTGGGCCGTGACCCGTTGAAAATGCCCGGCGTCAAAGCCATGGCGGGCGAGTGGAAGGGCTTCTAGCGCATTCGTCACGGTGATCTGCGGATCATCTTCACCCTTGAAACCTCGGAACGGACCGTGGTCATTGCGCATCTTGGGCCCCGGGGCGACGTGTACCAGTGAGGGAAAAGGCGGCTTTCAAAACCTCTGCCGAAACCGTAATCTCTTCATCATTATCGGTCCGGATGGCTTTTCTCCTTCAGCCGCCAGAGCCGCCAGTCGCCTTTAAATCGCGATCCTTTCGGTGGTCCTGACATCGACGTAAAATGGTCAGTAAAGGGGTCATCATGAATCGTGGTGACAGGCGCGAACTGATCGTCATGGATGATGCGGATCGCCAGCGCTTCGTCGACACGCTGGGCGACCTTCCGATACGACGGCAAACGGCGTCGCCGGGTCACCCGGGAGGAAATCAAGGGCTCGTCCGGGTGGGTCCTTGCTTCAGAGACCCGCTATGTCTATGACGGCATACGGGTGATGCATGAACGGAACATCAGCGGGGTTCCGCCTCAAGGCAGCAAGGAAACCCGGCGGCGTTTCGCCGCTTCGCGCAGCGGACCGTCCTTGCAGGCGAGGGGTATCTTCAAGCGCACGGCCAGTTCTAGGTAGGCGGCCTCATCGACGCTCAAGGCATTATCGGCGGCCAGTTGCGCCAGTTGGGTGAAGGCCAGGACCGACATTTCATGGTCGGTTTCAAATGCCAGTCCGCGCAGCGCGGCCAGAGCGTCGTCGCGCTCCTCCGCCGTCAGCTTTTTCCGGCGTTCGAGCACCACCAGGGCATTGGCCGTCTCAACCGGCCAGAGGGCGGGAACGACCAGGATGGCTCCCTCGTTGACCTCGGCCAGCAACGCGTCCGTTTCCGGGGTTGCCTGGCCGGGATGAACCCACGCGATGGCCACCGAGGCGTCCACGATCAGGCGGTCCATCAAGGCCGTCCTTCCTCGATGGCGGACCGGACATCGGCGTCCGACAGCTTTCCACGTCCCTTGGTCCGGCCGGCGATCCGGCGGCGGACCTCGTGCAGCTCCGAAACCGCCTGACGGACATGCTCCAGGTTCCGCAGACCTTCGGGGATGATGCGAGCGACGGGCTTCTCGTGCCGGGTGATGACGATTTCCTCGCCGCGGCTGACGCGGTCGAGGAGTTCGCCGAACCGGGTCTTGGCTTCAAAAGCGGTGACGGTGGCCATGGTGTTTGTTCCTGAATTAACCAGTCTTTGACTAGTTTACCACAGGGGTCGATGGACCGCAATGCATGCCGACACAGGTCCCGTAACCCGACAGCCCGCGAGATGGATATTCTCGTCCAGCGCAATGCTTCGAACGATGAATTCGAGCCAGTTTGGGCACGCTTGGACGCCTACGACAGCCGATACGACGACGGTTTGACCGAGGTTTATCCCGCGATACTGGCCGACATCCATAAACACCCGACGGATTAGCAACTCAAAGGACCCCGGACTCACTCTAATGGATCAGGGAGGAGAGATTCAGGTTGCCGGCCAACGGGTTCATAAAGGAGTTCGAATCTCATGGGAATTAGACTGCCGTTAGGCGGTCTAAACAACGTTCGGCAACATCCCACGCCCCGTGACCTGGCAATACACACATCCAATCTGGAATCGGGTTTCGCAAATGGATAGATGGCGTCTGGCTCTATGACGATGGGCAATTGGAGGACTTCAGCCAAATCAATGGACCGAACGCGGGTGGGCCGCGTTAGTTTCCAATTCGAACACCACTGGCCGCCCGCCGCTCAGTTCCGCGGTTGAGCCGGCTGAGCATGTCATGAAACGACTCACACCCCTTCTCCTCGCCCTGCTTCTGTGTGGCTGCTCGGGTCCAGAGCGCGTGACGTCCGCCGAGTTCAAGAAGCAGTATGCTGAGGTCGGGATGCCCCAGTCGATGCACAGCATCACCTATCTCGGTTGCCGCGACGGACGAGCTTACATCCAGTGCCGTTCGATGTACCCGGTCAGCAGAAAGTGGTCGGATCGTGTCATCTATGTGGAGCTGATACAGGTTGATGCGACATTTCGGGATTCGCTGACCAAGACCGAGATGAAGGACTCCAAATGAAATACCAGCAGCCTCACCCTCCAACCGGGGAGACGTGCTGAAGTTGGGCTCCCATCTCCAACGTCTAGGCGACAAGACGCGCGTTGCTTCCATCCCGATTATTCTCACTGCGCTCTGGCTTGCTTCGAGTGGCTGTACCCATCGTTCTAACATCGCGACATCCAGTCATCAGTCGTTGGACCCGTTACGGACCGAGACAGTGTGTGCCTTCGATTCGGAGCGGCGAGCAGACAGGGTCATCGACTACGAGCGGCCGGACAGCAACCGGCTTTGGAAACCCGGTCAAACCGCACGCATCACCGCCACGGATCGGGCATTGGCGACGGCGATTGCGAGCGTGACCCCCCAAAGCGAGAGCTTGCAGTCGTGATCATTGGGAAGCCGGTGCGACACGAGTTTCCAGAGCCACGGTTGCGTGCGAAGGTGGAATCGATGGAATTGATTCTGATAGAGCAGGGCTTTGCGCGGGTCGTTTTCCAGTTGGCAACGGCGACAGGGCGCTCCATCTATCCACCAGTGCACCATGATTGAGAGTCGCTGTGCGGCGAAAACCGACTGTCGCTGGCGCAGGTGCCAAGCCGCTGACGTGGAACGTCGATGAAATACCCATGAAAGTGCCATCGCGAAGAATGCCCACGGCTCCGGTTCACAAAACTCCTGTCCGGGCCTGGTTGTTTCTTGCAGCGCTGTTGGCGGGATTCACCGGTTGGCTTTGGCAGCAACCCTATCTGGTGGGTGTTCTCCTGGCGGTTCTCGGAGTGTGCGTCGGGATCCAGCTGGTTTGGGATACGCGATCGCGTCGCCGGTTGGCCGTTGCTCGACAAAGGGGGAGCATTTGCGAGTTCGCGCGCTCCTTTGATCGGTCGGCCGACACTTGGTTGATTCGGGCGGTTTACGAGGAGATATCGCGACATCTGTCGGTGGATGGGGGAGCTGTTCCAGTTCGTCGCCAAGACCGGTGTGAGAAGGATTTACGGATTGATCCAGATGACTTGGACGACATTGCCAGAGACGCCGCATTCCGCGCACGTCGCTCGATGGAGCGGGTCGAGAAGAATCCGCTCTATGGACAGGTCCAGACGGTGGGAGACCTTGTCAGTTTTCTCGAACATCAGCCGCGAATCGTCAAACGAGAGGTTTCACCGGATGACGACTCCGCCATGATCGCGTCGTGAGGTCGGTCGGCTCACACTTTCGGCATAGACCAATGATGAGCCGTAACCTGGCTAGGATCCTCCTGTCGCCGTTGCTGGCCGGCTGCCCGTCCGGTGCGGGGCTGCTGACCTCACAAGGCCAATCTTGGGGTGCGATGCAATCGGTTGGAGGTCTGCGCATTGACGCCCCGGTCGTCGAGGCCGACGGAAGCACCTATTTGCCGCTTCTCTGCGACGTCAGTGGTCTACAGACCATTACGGTGAAACCAACCGCGATGAACTCTTCTCAAGTTGTGCGGCAGATCGTTGTCCAACGGCGGAAGGAGAAGATCCAGCTTCAGGTCGTGACGGGCATCGCAGACAACCAGCGTATGTCGGTCGTCAGAGGGGTCTCGCTCGGTAGGGTGCCCGAAGGCGAGTACCAGTTGGAGTATTTGAACCCGGATGGGAGCACCGTCATGTTGAAAGAAATCAAGATCCTGAAGCCGAACAAAGCATCGCATGCGACTCCGTAACGCGCGCCGGGCTCGGGCTCCTCATCGATTCAGCGCTTACCTTCGGCGTGAAACGTCTCTGGGCAGAGTTTTTCCTCTCTACAGTAATGGCCTGCTCAAGCAAGCTGGACGCCGATTGCGGACGTTCATTGTCGCTTCAATGGTGATGACGGTGTTTCTCACCGGCTGCGACCCGGTAGGGATCAGGCGTGTCTGCGGTTTCCGGCCGCCGGGTCACTGATGTCTTGAGAGCGAAGGAGTCTCGCCATTCGAGGCATCCCCCGAAATACGAGATGGTTTTCCCTTCGCTGCAGGGAATGATGGTCGGAAGACGCCGGTCGGTGGTTGGAGCGTCATTGCTGGGGTGACTTTGGCGACATCGGTGAGTGGATCGTCACGCCACCCGGAGGATTCGCATGGGTTACATTCCAGAGGAGGCAAAGTGGTATCTGGCTGATGTCATCGTCGAGATGCGCATCGAGGGCGAGCCGCGTTCACTCATCCACATCAACACCCTGCTTGTGCGAGCCGATTCGCCCGAGGAGGCACACCAGAAGGCGTGGGCCTTGGGTCAGCAGGAAGAGCACAGTTACGAGAATACGGACGGCAGACGTGTGACCGGGGTCTTTCGTGGTTTGGGCGAGATGAATGTCATCCACGACGAGTTGGAGCATGGAGCCGAGTTGATTTATCGGGAGCGAGTGGGTTTGTCGGAGGAGCAAATTTGCGCGCTCGTTAAACCGAAGGCACAGCTTGGCGTGTTTGCGCCGAGAGAGCCGGCGGTCGGTCCGAATTACATGCCGAAGTCCGTGATGGACGAGTTGAGAAAAGACGGACTGCATGAATCTGAAGTCTAGAACCGGACACCCTGATCCCCGGGTGCTGCAGGTTGCCTCCGAGCCTTTCACTGAACTGGTTCGTTGGCTGAATACACGACGCACCATCGACTGGTTCATTATGGCTGTCTTGGGGGGCGTCGTGCTGTTTGTTGTGATGCAGTTGCCCCGGACACACGCTTTGCCTGAGGGCTATACGGACACTTACTTTCCGCGAGGTGGCCACCGCTACTTGATCGCTCCTGGAGGTGTCAAAAAGGTGGGTCAGGAAGTCCTCAATTATCAGGTTGTGGGGACTGTAGTGACGGGCACGGTTCGATTGAGGCTGGAGCATGACGACGTCAGGACGTTTCACCTCGATTTGAAGACTCACACCGTGTCCCTGGGAGACCGAGTTCAAGAGGATGCACGCTGATTCATCCGTTGTTCAACCGTGCCGGCCTCGGCGTGGCAGCGCCGGATAGCAGTTCATGATCGCGCCTCGCCTATTGGACGCCGGTTGTTTGAACCAACCTTGCTCGTATAAGGCCTCCATGACGGTTGTTATTTCTTCACGCGAGTTGAATGCCCGTCATCGACAAGCGGGAGCTTGGAAACGCCATGGGGGCAGATTCCAAGAATCTCGCATTGCCGCCGGACAGACTTGGAACCGGGCGGTTCGTCGCCGAGAACCGAAGCTGGCACAAGAAATCGGAAGGTCTCTCGACCCATTTAGTTTCCTGCCGGTCTCCAGTCGGGGCAAGTCTTGGACGCTTGCCATGCCACGGAACAGGGTTTAACCACACAGAGCAGTCATGAGTAACCACCAAAATATCGACCTCAGAAGTCTCGCCATGGACCAGAGGACGGCGGAGAAGCTCTTGGCGAATCCCGCCTTGGTGGATCGCGGTTTGGCGAATCTGGATCGGTGGTTAAAGACCTGTTCCCCCGGTGTACGCCCCGTATTGATCGAGTGGCAGACCTTGCTCCAGCGGCCGCTGCCAGAAGTCATCTTGGTATTGCGGAGCACCGATCAGCGGGCCACCCGTCTCAGGCAATCCAGCCCGTTTGCCGGTCTCTTGTCTGTTTCCGAGCGAACCGAAATCTTGAAGCGCTTTCCGACTCGTGAACCGCAACCAGCTTGAACACCTCATCCGTGCCGCCGCCGGCAATGCCGATGTCCGTGAAATCGTGGTGATTGGCAGCCAGTCTATCTTGGGGGCTTTTCCCAACGCGCCGGAAGACCTGCTCGTATCGATGGAGGCAGACGTTTTCCCCAAAGATCGCCCTGAACTTTCCATCGTCATCGAGGGCTCGATTGGAGAGCGGTCGATGTTCCATGAAACCTTCGGCTACTACGCCCATGGTGTGGATGAAACTACGGCCATTTTGCCAATCGGTTGGCAGGAACGCCTCGTGCGAGTGGAAAACGAGAACACGAGAGGCAACATCGGATGGTGCCTAGAACCCCATGACTTGGCCATAAGCAAGCTCGTCGCTGGCAGGGAGAAAGACTTGAGCTTTATCGCATCGTTGATCCGCCATGGGATGGTCTCGGAAGCGATCTTGCGTGAACGTTTGAGTACCATCGATTTCACGGCGAAAGACGGGAAAGCCCGTTCATTGACCCGTCTGGATCAAATCGCGAGATCTGTTCTTGGCAACGAATCCGGTACGTAAATGGGCCTTTTGGGTTTCAAGCATGACTGGAAATAGGGTTTGGGAACGACGTCTGAATTTGATTGAGCCGTTTGGGGTCGGCGATGCGGTTGGTCTCTTTTGAAAGGAAACGCGGTCAGCACGTCATCCTGGGCGATGTCCCGTTGTTGGGTCGTTTCTTCCGATCTGAATCCTCCAGAATCCACCAGAACCGGTTGTACGGCTTTCTCACCCCCGTGGAAGTCAACGGTGCCCGTCGAAGGAATTGAGAGCCCGGAGCAAGCACGGCGACTGGGGTTGTCAGCAACGAGGGCTTGGACCCAGGGTGGGGCGGTGCGTGGGACTGTGGAGACATCGGGGGCTTCGGCCCGTTCTGGGGCGTTGGCCGCAGTGGGTTGCTACCTGCTGTGGGGCTTGGTGCCGCTGTATTGGAAACGCTTGGCGGCCATCGATTCGCTGGAACTCATCGCCCATCGGCACTTGTGGTCGCTGGCGTTGCTGGCCTTGTTGATGGTGTTCCGGGGAGAGGGGTGGGGCTCGGCGGTGGCGGCGTTATCCAC
>Ga0255099_1000542_pt1 | contig 15158 bp, 13 predicted proteins | sample Colum_Colum_RepA_2_FD_188451 | JGI IMG/M metagenome (GOLD analysis project Ga0255099, IMG submission 188451) | Freshwater microbial communities from Columbia River, Oregon, United States - Colum_Colum_RepA_8d | ecosystem: Environmental > Aquatic > Freshwater > River | place: USA: Oregon...
GGTGATTATACATGTGATTATTCTTATATTCAATATAATGCTACTTCACATACATTTAATGTTTTGGACAATTCACCTTTAATGCCTATACCAGAATTCAATTGCCCTGAAAGCTCTACAATTTCTGTTATTTATTTTTCTAATACATCCCAAAATGCAACCTCATTTGAATGGAATTTTGGCGACCCTGGAAGCGGAAGTAACAATACTTCAACACTTGTAAGTCCTACTCATGATTTTAAAGAGCCCAATTTAACATCTACAACAAAAACATATACTGTTACTTTAACAGCAAAAAATAGTTTTACAACTCAAAGCATAAGTAAACCCATAACAATTGCACCAACACCGCCACCACCAAAATCTTTATGCAGAATTACTAAAATTGAAATAAATAACGGAACAGCCAATGGTTTTAATCAAGCTTGGGACCCGTTAGACGGACCAGACACCTACGTGGCTATTATTACTGATGGAGCCGTTGCCCTTAATTTAAAAAATAACCTTGTTAACAACGTACAATTAAACATGTTACCCTTAACATTTAATTTAAATACCCCCTTTGAAATTGGTAATCGAATTAATAATGTATATAAAAATTTAGACATTGTTATAATGGATGATGACACGCCAAATAACGATCAGCAAATGGGCTCAGCATTATTTAATGCCAACCTGCAACTTTTAACAAATTGTCCGCCGTCTATAACATTAAATACAATTAACTCAGCATTTACCATTACATTGTTTTTTGATTATATTAATTAAATTTTAAATTAATTGGTGCAGGTGCTTAATTCCTGCGTTAAGGGCAATTCCGTTTTTGATATTGCCGAAAAACCGCCTTCAATTTCAAAAAAATCATGAATACCCCTGGCTTTTAAAATACTGGCTGCCATCATGCTGCGATAGCCCCCCGCACAATGCAAATAAAAAGGTTTTGAATTGTTATGTATGGTATTAAACCAAGAATTTATTTGATCCAGTGGCTTCAATACAGATTGCGACATGTGACGTACACTATACTCTGAGGGACGCCGTACATCAATTACAGTGTCTGTGGTAGTTATTTGCGCTTGCATTTGATCTGCCGATATTCGATTGACAATATCCATTTCAAATCCGGAGCTTTTCCAAGCAGCAATACCCGTTTCTAGATATCCCTTAACCTGGTCAAATCCTACCCGGCTTAAGCGGGTAATCACTTCGGTTTCTGTACCAGGTTCGCATACCAGCAATAAAGGTTGTTTTACATCTCCAATTAGCGCGCCCACCCATGGTGCAAATTCACCCGAAAGGCCAATTTGTATTGAACCGGGTATATGGCCTTTTGCAAAATCGGCAGGATTACGGGTATCTAATATGACTGTATTTTCTTGTTGTGCAGCAGATTTAAATGCATCTGCAGACAACGGCTTCAAGCCTTCCTGCAGTACCTGATGCATGGGCTTATACCCCTGCTTATTTAGCGCTACATTGTGAGGAAAATAAACCGGCGGGGGCATTAATCCGTCTAAAACCGATTTAATAAAAGTGGCTTTATTGGGTTGATTGAGTGCATAGTTACGCTGTTTTTGGTTACCTAAAAGGTCTTGTGTTTCTTTCATCATATTTTTACCGCAAGCGCTACCTGCACCGTGTGCCGGATATACCATAATATCATCTGCCAATGGTAAAATTTTTGAATATAGTGAATCGTAAAGCTGTCCGGCTAATTCTTCTTGTGTCATATGAGCTGCTTTTTGAGCTAAATCGGGTCTGCCCACATCGCCTAAAAATAAAGTATCGCCACTAAATAATGCCAAATCTTTTCCGCTTGCATCTGCAAGTACAAAACATGTACTTTCCATTGTATGTCCGGGTGTATGTATAGCTCTTAGTGTGCAGCTGCCAATTTTAAATTGCTCACCATCTTTTGCAATGTAGGCCGCAAAGCCCGTGTTAGCAGTAGGACCGTATACTATTGTAGCATTTGAACGTGCTGCTAAATCAACATGGCCGGAAACAAAATCAGCATGAAAATGCGTTTCAAAAACATACTTAATTGTTACGCCATCGCGTTGGGCACGATCAATGTACGATTGTACTTCACGCAAAGGATCAATAATGGCAGCCTCTCCAGAATCGTGTATGTAATACGCCCCCTGTGCAAGACAGCCGGTATAAATTTGTTCAATTTTCATAATGCAAAATACGCTAAATTAAACGTAATTGAATGTGATACAAATCACTTGTTTTTTTTAAATTTGTTAAATATGTTACGATTTCTTGTTTTTTGCTTTTGCTTAGTTTCACTTTATGGTATTGCACAACAACACAAACCCAATACCCTGATAATGAAAAATCCGGGCTGTGAAACCGCTACTTTTTTTGACCAACAAACAACCTTCACTTTTGATATTTTTAAGGGTCATACCGAGTCACTAAAATCATTTTTTACTTCACAAAAAACAATTCAGTCTATTGAACTAACTTACACCGCTGGCGATTATCAGGGATTTGTGCTGCATTTTAAATCTGCTCCTGGTTTAAAGGCTTTTAAATCGCTAATGGCATCAGCAGGTGTAGTGTATTTGCAACGCATGCATTTAAGCCCAGAACCTACCCATTAATTGTTAACATGCATAATTTAAGTGCCCGGCTGGAGCAGCTGTTAACTGAAAGTATTGCCGGCGAATGGCAGCAACAGTTACAGCCCGTTTTACAAAATACACGTCCCGAATTTAAAGGCGAGTTTACGCTGGTTGCTTTTCCCTTAGCTAAAGCATTAAAATTAAGTCCTGATGTATTATGTGAGCGTTTGGGATCCATTTTAATTACAAAGGCACCCCAGCTTGTTAAAGAATACCAGGTTGTTAAAGGATTTTTAAACATTTCGCTTAAACCCGAGGCCTGGTTACAGTATTATAATTTTTTTAGCGACCGTGACAATCCGGTTTATAAACCTGCCAATAGTACTGGTAAGCACATCATGGTAGAGTACTCGTCGCCAAACACCAATAAACCTTTGCATCTTGGGCATGTACGTAATAATGTATTGGGTTATGCCGTTTCGGAATTATTAATAGCACGCGGCCACCGCGTAAGCCGCGTTAATTTGGTAAATGACAGAGGGATACATATTTGTAAAAGCATGCTGGCCTGGAAGTTATACGGACAGGGCGAAACACCCGAAAGCAGTGGAATAAAAGGTGATCATTTGGTGGGCAAGTATTATGTACTGTTTGATAAAGAGTATAAAAAACAAATTCAGGAACTGGTTAATACTGGGCATGAAAAAACCTGGGCCGAACAAAACGCCCCCTTAATGTTAGAATGCCAAAGCCTGCTTCGTTTATGGGAGCAAAATGATACTGCTACACGCCAACTTTGGACAAGAATGAATGCTTGGGTGTATGAGGGCTTTAAAACCACCTATACACAGCTTGGGGTAACCTTTGATACAACCTATTACGAAAGTGAAACCTATACCCTTGGCAAATCGTGTATTGATACAGGCTTGGCTCAGGGGGTATTTTATAAAAAAGAAAACGGCAGTATTGCCATAGATTTAAGAGCCGAGGGGCTTGATGAAAAAATAGTTTTACGTGCCGATGGTACTAGTGTTTATATAACACAAGACATTGGCACTGCCATTGAACGCTTTAAAGCCTATCCCGATTTATCACAACTCATTTATACCGTTGGCAATGAACAAGACTATCATTTTAAAGTATTGTTTCATATTTTAAATCGTTTAGGATATTCTTGGGCGCAACATTGCAGGCATTTAAGCTATGGTATGGTAGAGTTGCCCGATGGTAAAATGAAAAGCCGTGAAGGCACAGTGGTTGATGCCGATGATGTAATAAATGAAATGTTTGAAACAGCCAAAAGCACCACCGAGGCTTTAGGAAAAACAGAACAATTTAACGCTGATGAATCCCAGCAATTATATAAGATGCTGGGCATGGGTGCCCTTAAATATTTTATATTAAAAGTTGATGCCGTTAAAACCATGCTCTTTGATCCTAAAGAAAGTATAGATTTTAATGGGAATACAGGCCCTTTTATACAATATACTCATGCGCGCATATGTTCGTTGTTAAAAAAATCTGCCTATTCACATGCTCACAAAATTTCTGAAACTGTTTCGCTAAATCTGGAACCTGCCGAATTACAATTATTACGTCATTTTCACGATTTAGAACCTTTGCTTGAAGACGCCGAAAAGGATTTAAATCCATCTAAAGTTGCGCACTATGCTTACGAATTAACCAAATCCTATAACCGCTTTTATCAGGAATGTCCGGTGCTGAAAGAATCGCGTACTGAAATACGTCAGTTTAGGCTTCATGTATCTTATCAAACAGCTCTGGTATTACGCTCGGTTATGCGTATTTTGGGAATTACACTTCCGCAACGCATGTAATATAGCGTGTTTACTAATTTTTGATTGACTAAAATACACGCAAATATTTTTTGAAAATAAATTTATAAATTTTATTTTAGTCTTAATTAATAAATTAAAATCCACCTATCCCGATTTCTAAACGCAACAATTTTATGAATACCGCGATAGGGTTGCGAAACACTTGTTTCATTGCAGAGCAAAGCGAGACCGATTAGCCCGGGTCGAAGGCATCGCCCTAATTATATTCTTCATGTTGCTTTTTATTTGGGCCTTACCGCTTTGCGGTCGCCGTCTTGCGGGCTTCACAGGTTCGGTTTTTTAACCTGCGATTAAAAGAACGCTACGCCCCTACAGACGGCTAAGGCGGTTGAAAAATTGCGCGAGGGATTCGCAGGACCCAAAGGGGAACCATCCGCAGGATGTTCTGAAGCGTAGCGAAATCCGCAGAAGCCCGACCCGTAGGGACGCGCCCAAATAATTTTAACAATAAAGACATCGCCCTAAATATATTTCAAAATAAAATTATTGCGATAGGGATACATAGGGCTTGGTTCTTTGCGAAGCAAAAACCGAGCGCCAGCGAGCCCGGAGTAACCCGGGCCGAAGGCATCGCCCAAAACATTCTAATTAGCCAAACATAAAAATCCTAATTAGAAGAAATCGCCCATATCATACTTAAACTAAAAAAATGCGATAGGGATACGCAGGGTTTAGTTCATTGCGAAGCAAAAACCGAGCCCGGGCCGAAGGCATCGCCCAAAACATTCTAATTAGCCAAACATAAAAATCCTAATTAGAAGAAATCGCCCATATCATACTTCAACTAAAAAAATGCGATAGGGATACATAGGGTTTGGTTCTTTGCGAAGCAAAAACCGAGCGCCAGCGAGCCCGGTGTAGCCCGGGCCGAAGGCATCGCCCAAAACATTCTAATTAGCCAAATATAAAAATCCTAATTAGAAGAAATCGCCCATATCATACTTCAACTAAAAAAATGCGATAGGGATACGCAGTGTTTAGTTCATTGCGCAGCAAAAACCGAGCGCCAGCGAGCCCGGAGTAACCCGGGCCGAAGGCATCGCCCAAAACATTCTAATTAGCCAAAAATAAAAATCCTACTTAGATGACATCGCCCTAATTATATTCTTTATGTTATTTTATATTTGGATCTTAACGCATCGCCCCTGCAACCGACTGAGGCTTTTATTAATTTTAATTAAACCAAAACCATTCAATTAAAAAAAACTGATGTTGTTTTGCTATAAAATGTAGCTTTGATATGAATCCTTTCTAGTAGCTTTGTATTATGGAAGCAGATAGCGCAGATTTACAAAGTTCAGACCAAGAACTTGAGCGCGCCCTGCGCCCACTAGCCTTTGATGATTTTAGCGGGCAAGAAAGTGTAGTTGATAACCTGCGCATTTTTGTGGCTGCTGCCAAACAACGTCAGGAAGCTTTAGATCACGTACTATTGCACGGTCCACCCGGTTTAGGAAAAACAACCCTAGCCCATATTGTAAGCCATGACCTTGGGGTAAACCTTAAGGTTACCAGTGGTCCTGTGTTGGATAAACCCGGAGATTTAGCAGGTTTATTAACCAATTTAGAGCCTTTTGATGTACTCTTTATTGATGAAATTCACCGCCTTAGTCCCGTAGTAGAAGAATACCTTTATTCGGCTATGGAAGACTATAAGATTGATATAATGATTGATACCGGGCCCAATGCCCGAACCGTACAAATAAAATTAAACCCTTTTACCCTAATTGGTGCCACAACGCGCAGTGGTTTGTTAACGTCACCCTTAAGGGCACGTTTTGGTATTACCAGCAGGTTACAATATTACAATGCCAAAGTGCTTACCGGTATTGTGGAGCGTAGTGCCGCAATATTACAAATACCCATTGAGGATGATGCGGCATATGAAATTGCCCGTCGTAGCCGGGGCACACCTCGTATAGCAAATGCACTTTTAAGACGCGTACGCGACTTTGCACAAATAAAAGGTCGAGGGGTAATTGATATGCCCATTTCAAGTATGGCGCTTAGAGCCCTTCATGTGGATGAACATGGCCTTGATGAAATGGATTTACGTTTTTTACGTTGTATAATTGAAAAATTTAAAGGTGGCCCCGTAGGCATAAACACCATAAGCACTGCTGTGGGCGAAGAACCCGGAACCCTTGAAGAGGTATATGAGCCTTTTTTAGTACAGGAGGGTTTTATAATACGAACACCCCGTGGCCGTGAAGCTACCGATAAAGCCTACCAACATATTGGTTTAGAAAAACATAAACGCCTGGGCGGTTTATTTAGTTAATTATACTATGTTTCACTGGCTGTTACGAACCCTTCCGCGTCCGCTTTTAATTCGCTTAAGTCTTTGGTTTTCAAAACTGGCACCCCTTTTGTATTATGGGCAGCGCTACGAAGATCCAATTAGCGGACAAACCTACCGCAAATTTTTACCCTATGGTTATGAGGGCCGTGCTAAGCGTAAAAATGTACTTTGTCCAGGAACTCTTTCTTTAGAACGGCACCGCCTGCTCTGGTTATTTTTAAAACGGCATAGTAATTTTTTTACATCAAATCTTAATGTATTGCATATAGCACCCGAACAGTGCTTTTATAAACGTTTTAAAGCAATGCCTAATCTTACCTATACCACAGCCGATTATAACAGCCCCATTGCCGATTTACATTTTGACTTGCATAAGGCGCCCCTACCCGATAACAGTTATGATGTAATTTTTTGCAACCATGTATTAGAGCATGTAGAAAATGACATGCAATGTATACGAGAATTATTTCGCATGATGAAATGTGGCGGCTGGGGGGTATTTCAGGTACCACTGGATACCTCACGCGAAACTACTTACGAAGATGATCGCATTACCAGTCCCGAGGAACGTGCTATTCATTTTTGGCAAAAAGATCATGTACGTTTATATGGCCGCGACTATCCATTACGTTTAAAAGCTGCTGGGTTTAATGTCATTGCATATAACATATGTGAAGCACTAGGACCTGAAGCCGTTGATCGCTATCGTCTTCCACAGGGCGAAATCATTTATCTGTGTTGTAAAGATTAATGTTATGACTGAGCGATTTAAACGCATGTTGCAATGTATAGAAACTGCTTTTAATACACGTCAAGATCCGCATCAGATACAGGTTAATACTTCACAGCGCAAAACACTTGAAGACTTGCATCCAAACTGTTTAAGTGCCATTGAAGATGATGATGGGCCTTGGATATGGGCTTTAATGTTTCCTACACGCATTGAACTTGCTGATGCTTTTATACAAGGTAAAATCAACGAAAATCAATTACTTTGCAATGCTCCTGTAAGTTCACTACAGTCTTTATACTTATGTTCTGTAACAGCATTACCAGAAATTCGAAACCAAGGCAAAAGCTATGCGCTTTGCCTTAAAAGTGCAAAAGCACTGTGTGCAGATTTTAATATTTGTGAACTACTGGTTTGGCCTCACAGTGTTGCCGGATTAATGTTGGCTCAAAAATTACAAAACAGTTTACAATTGCCATTACGCATTAAAGACATTAATAAATTTTAAAATTTATAATTGAAATTCAATCCACTTTTTATCCCTTAAAATAAAAATGAAAAGCAAAAGCAGCCTAAACTAAATTATAGATTAATTTTATAATTGAAAGCAACCAAAAATTTAAATTGAGTGCCCAACACAAACATAGCGTTTTAATAAAATATTTTGGCTGCATCAACCAATTGCGAAATTACTGCTGAATCTACAAGAGTACTGGTATCACCAAGATTTTCAAAATCGCCAGTAGCAATCTTTCGAAGTATGCGGCGCATTATTTTACCGCTTCGCGTTTTAGGCAAACCTGGAACTATAATTATTTTATCAGCTTTTGCAATGGCTCCAATATGGTGTTGAAGTGTGGCATTAATTTCAGTAAGAAGCATGGTTGTATTATAATTGTTGGCAGCACAAATTACAAAAGCTATTATTGCTGTACCTTTTATGTCGTGGGGAATACCAACAACTGCACTTTCAACAACTAAAGGATGATGGTTGAGGGCATTTTCAAGTTCAGCGGTTCCCAATCGGTGACCACTAACATTTAAAACATCATCTACACGCCCGGTAATACGATACATTCCGTTTGTATCACGATAAGCACCATCACCTGTAAAATATAAATTTGCATACATGCTAAAATAGTTTTCACGACAGCGCTGATGATTGCCAAAAGTGGTTCTTAAAATGCCTGGCCAAGGAAATTGCAAACACAAATTACCCTGAACTGTTTCGTTTGCTGAATTTAGCACATGACCGTGTTCGTTAACAAGCACGGGTTGTACACCGGGTAAAGGATAGGTTGCCCATGATGCGCGTTCGGGACCAATACCGGCTAAATTTGAAATTAAAATACCTCCGGTTTCGGTTTGCCACCAGGTGTCCACTACAGGACATTTGTTTTTTCCAACCTGCTTTTTATACCAGTTCCAGGCTTCTTCATTAATGGGTTCACCAACGGTTCCTAAAACACGTAACGAATTTAAGTTAAAGGGTTGCAGCGGCTCTGTCCCAAGTGCCATTAAACTTCTAATGGCTGTAGGTGCCGTATAAAAAATATTTACACCATAGGTATCTATAATTTCCCAAAACCTGCCGGCATGCGGATGGGTTGGAATACCCTCAAACATTACTGTAGTAGCGCCCGCCAACAAGGGTCCATATAACAGGTATGTATGACCCGTAATCCAGCCCAAATCTGCGGTACAAAAATGCACTTCGCCCTCACGGTATTGAAAGACCTGTTCAAATGTGTACTGTGCCCAAATCATATATCCGGCGGTAGTATGTACTACGCCCTTTGGTTTACCAGTACTGCCTGAGGTATATAAAATAAATAAGGTGTCTTCGGCCTGCATTTCAACAGCAGTAAACGTTGTATCCTGAATGGATTCAAGCGCCTTATTTAAATTAATATCACGAGGTTCTGAAAATGGATATGCGCTGTGTGCATGCTGGTAAACTAAAACATGTTTAACGGAACTACAGTGCACTAATGCTTCATCAACAATTGCTTTAAGCGGTATGTGCTTAGCGCCCCGATACGCAAGATCTTGTGTAACAACAAATGTGGCGGCGGCATCATTAATGCGATCGGCAACGGCCTGTGCGCTAAATCCTCCAAAAATTACCGAGTGAATTGCTCCCATTCGGGCACATGCTAAAACGGCAATGGCAAGTTCTGGCACCATGCCCATATATATACACACCCGGTCTCCTTTTTTAATTCCCGCATTGGAAAATACCTGCGCCATATTTTCTACTGCCTGTAACAGTGCTTTATAGGTGTAGCTACGACGTGGTGATGCCGGATCATTGGGTTCAAAAATTAATGCGATACGATTGGCGTGCGTACTTAAATGGCGATCTAAACAGTTTTCTGTTATATTAAGTGTGCCATCTTGAAACCAGTGCACGTGCGGTTCTGTAAAGTTCCAGTTTAAAAGTTTTGAATAGGGTGTTTTCCAAGTAAAACATTGGGCTATGGTATGCCAAAAAGATTCGGGATGATTAATACTCTGGGCATAGGTTTCATGGTAGTGGGCCATGCTGCTTATTCGCGGTATAGATGTTTTCATGTGACCTGATTATGAGCAAATATGAAATATTTTAAAACTGAATTCCCATTACCAACACATCATCAACCTGTTCTGATGCGCCTTTCCACGCTTCAAATGCTTGCTCTAAAACAATACCCTGTTGCTGTATGGGTAAATTACTATTTTTACATAGGGTTTCACGAAAGGCTTTGTATTTATACTTTTTTTGATTTGGTCCACCAAACTGATCGGCAAAACCATCGGTAAATAAATACACTCCATCGCCCGCATTGAGCTTTATATGTTGTAAATGAAATGGTTTTTCAAATTCGGAAACACCTATAGGCTGTTTACTGGCTTGTAATTCGGTACAAAGGTTATGGCTTATAATCCAAATGGGATTATAAGCACCAGCATACCACAAATCTCCTGTATGGCGATTTAATTTTATAAGCGCAACGTCCATGCCGTCTTTTTGATCATTATACGATTGGCTTTTTAAACTGCGTTTAACTTGAATTCGCGTTTCATTTAATATTTCATCCGGCATATTGCAATTTTTATTTAAAACCGCATCGTTAAGCGCATTACAACAAATAACGCTCATTAATGCGCCTGGTACGCCATGACCTGTACAATCGGCAACAGCTGCATACACAAATGAGTTTGGTGCATCGTGTGAAGGAGGCGTGTAAAACCAGTAAAAATCACCACTTACAATATCTTTAGGCTTAAAGAGTAAAAAGGCGTTTGGAAAAACAGTATTAAAGGCATCTGGTGAGGGCATGTAAGCTGACTGTATACGTTGTGCATATTGTATACTTTGTGTGATTTCATTTTTTTGGTGTAAAATAACATTACGTTCAAGTTCAATAATGGATTTGGATTGTGCTAGTTCTAATCGGCTTTTAATTTCATTTATTGTTAAACGGTAGCGTGTACGCACTAAAACGCCACTAAAAACTGCAACGGTTAAAACCAAAAGTCCGCCGCCTACGCTATAGTCTTGAATTGTAAGGGTGCTATGGGTATTGTAAAATAGCGTATTGCTTAAAAGTGTTATAATAATAAGTGCTATTGAATATTTAATATCCCAGTATACCAACATGCCAACACCAATAAATAACGCCATATAGGCAAAAGCATGTTTTTGAAAATGCGTAAAATCCATTACACTCCACATGTATGCATTTTGTATGGATATACCACAGGCTAAAACAAAAACAATTTGGAAATTACGTAGCTGGTGAATGGATGTGCTTAAAAGCAATACAGCTGTTATCCCGGATACAGCCATTCTAAATATAAAAAACGGTACAGTATAATCGGGGAGAATAAAATAATCACTAATACACCAAATTAAGTTGAGCATTAAACCCACCCAACAGGTTACAATTTGAAATTTATGTGTAGAAGCGTAAAAAGCTGCATAAACATCTTGATGTGAAATACCAGAAATTGTATTTGGATGTACATTTTTCACAAAACCTATTACCTATAAATTAAGGTATTTTAAATATAATGGTAATTAATTAATAATTACATGTAGAGATGACATTATATCAGATGCTGTAAGGCAAATGCCTTGCAAAATATTTTTATTTGATGGCGAACATCTCTAAACACATTTAATATTTCTTCATCCGTGCCTTTTGCTTTTGCGGGATCAGGAAAATTATAATGCATGGACATTACTTTAGCTGGCAGATAGGGGCAGCTTTCTTTAGCATGATCACATACTGTAATTACAATATCAAAATCTATATGACTAAATTCTTCTATGGTATTTGAGGCGTGATTTGAAATATCTATTCCGTCTTCTTTCATTACTTGAATGGCTTTAAGATTAAGCCCATGCGCCTGTATTCCGGCACTATAAACCTGTACGTTTTCAGCCGCAAAATGTTTTAAGTAGGCTTCTGCCATTTGACTTCTGCAGCTATTTCCTGTGCATAATACCAATACTTTTTTCATACAAACAGCCATAATAAATTAATAATTGTAAATTTTAAATCAAATCCAAAAATTAAATTTAAAACCATTACAGCCGTTGTTATTATTATAGGTTTTTTATGTTTAAGAAAGTATGTTTTCATAAATTAACAACAGCCTCCTCCCGGTTTACAATTTTGATTTTTTGCATGTAAGGTGTTCATATTTATTTTTACTTTTTCATGAGGCACCCCACATCTATCACTTGCTAAACAAGCTGTAGACAGGCTTACCAAAATAAAATTATTTGCATTAAAAGTAAGTCCATATTTACAAATGGTATCGTTTTGATATTCCACTTCTATTTCTGCATCTTCTATGTGAAGTTTAGTTTCACTTAAATTAATTATTTGTTTAAGTTTTTCAGGTGCCAAGCGGTGATCCACATCATGGGCCTCCCATAACTGAAAACACACGGTTTTTTCTTTTCTAAGAATTCCCCCGCAATCTATAAAGTGTTTTGTTACTTGGCCTATTTCAGTTACGTGAAAATGGTCCGGCACATGTTTTGCATTTGGCAAAATAAAACTAAGTTTTGAAATGGAATTGAGATGTGCTTTAAATTGTGACAGTAGCATAATTTATTTTTATTGTGATTTGTTTTAACTGGTTATAAATTATTTAGCAACAAGTAAGCTTTATAGTATATGATAAAAACAAATTGTTTAGATACATACCTGCAGCCTGCCACGCTTTTTCATTAATACAATAGCAAACCTTGGCGCCGTTAATTTCTCCTTTAATTAGCCCCGCCGCTTTTAACTCATTTAAATGCTGCGAAATGGTGCTTTGTGATAAAGGCAACTCATTAACAATATCACCACAAATACAGGTTTGTTTTTTTATTAATAACTGAAGTATGGCTACCCGAGCGGGATGCGCTAATGCCTTAGCATAATTTGCAATTTTATTTTCTTTTAAAGTAAAACCCTCTGTTTTTGTAAACCCCATAGTTTTATAATTACTTTTAATTAATCGTAAAATTACGATTAATGATTGAAATTTTAAAATCAAGGTGTGAATTAATACGTTTAATTATCTTTTAAGCGCTGGTAAATATTATATTTACATAAATAAATTTAAAGCAAACGTATTTTAAAATGAAAAAATTAAAGTTTGTACTGTTGGGTTGGCTGTTATGTGCTACACAGGTGGAATCATTTTATTGCCAACAAGGCTCCATTACCTATCAAACCTTAACAATGGGATATAACAGTTCTTTATACAGGGATTTTGCCACATCACCATTATTTTACCGGGGATCGGGAATTAATTTACAAACGTCTTGGTTAAAATACTTTAACCACCGGGTGCGAATTTTTGAAATGGCATTATTTTACAATAGTATGTCGGCTGATATTCCGGCAAGTAATTACCTTCAGCCAAGTGCATTTGCCACATTTATACAACTGCATTTTAGATACTTGCGATTATGGGATTTTAACCGTTTGTCTAACGAAAAAAGAAACATAAAATTAGGAGGAAGCGTGGTCAACACAACCAATATACGGCCTAATTCGGGATTATTTAACAATGCCTTGGGTGTTGAAAACATCACCAATATAATGGCTTCTTTACAAATTACAAGAGATATTTCAAGAATGACTGAACGCAAAATTAATTTGGGAATTTTTAAACCCGTTTTAAAACCCAAAAAAATGGAATGTAGATTTCAATTAAACGCGGGATTACTAAACGTTAACAGTCGGCCGGGATACGCCTTTTCATATGCTGATGAGCTAAATGGATTAGAAACCGAAGCTTGGATTTTATCAGACTATCGATTGTCTGTAAATGGCTGGCGATTTAATACAGAATTGGAATGGATTAAATATTTACCAAATGGAAATGCTCGAAGTTGGGCGTATGTTTGGGATGCCGCCCATGTACCAGGAAAATTTGAGGCTTTTCAAATGGCGACGCATCAAATTCGTTATACTTTATACTTTAATACTACAAAAAATTAAATATGATACGATTACTCGCATTTCTATTACCCGTAGTTTTTATGTTTTCTTGTGAAAAAATAATGTTTGCGCCAGATCAAGCATCACGAAATGCTCTTGTTAATTTTGACTACCTATGGAATGAGGTTGATAAAAAGTATAGTTATTTTGAACTGAAGAACATTAATTGGAACACTATTAAAGATACCTACAGATCCAAGTTAAACGAAAATTCAACTGACCAGGAGTTGTTTGATGTTTTAGCAAAAATGCTAAATGAGTTAAGAGATGACCATACCAATTTAGTAAGTCCGTTTAACATTTCAAGTTATAATGTAGCTTTAAAATCCAAAGAAAACTACAGGCAACGTACCATTGCAGAATATTATATTCCCGAAATGTGGCAAACCTCTGCATTTTCTCATGGGTTTGTTGATAACAACAAAATAGGTTACGTACGGTATGAGAGCTTTATGTCTGAATTTACTGATGATGAGTTAGATTTTGTTCTTAAAAGGTATCAAAATACCAAAGGTTTAATTTTGGATCTTCGACAAAATGGTGGTGGAAACCTGTTCAATATTCCTAAAATTTTGAGTAGGTTTACCGAAACTAAAATTTTAGCGGCCTATAATATCACTCGAAACGGAGCAAAACACAACGAATTTAGTAGTAGAGAAAACTTTTACATAACGCCGTACAGTGGAGAAAAATACTTAAAGCCAGTGGCGGTATTAATAGATCGCGGCAGCTATAGTGCAACCACATTTTTTTCATTGGTTACAAAAGCTTTTCCTCAATTCACCTTGATTGGAGATACCACCGGAGGCGGTGGTGGATTGCCCAACGGAGGTCAACTTCCAAACGGCTGGACTTATCGTTTTAGCATTAGCCAATTATTAGATCTTAACGGCAACAACTTCGCTGAAACGGGGGTGCCGCCAGCCATTGTGGCTTCATTTGACTGGAGCGATTTATCTAAAGATAAAATTTTGGACCGAGCCATTCTTGAACTTCAATAATGCTTGATTATTTTTAACGTAGCGTTTATAGTAAAAAGGCATAATAAAACTCGTAGATAGCATCCTATAATTTAAACAAAACGGTACAATTTAAGAAAAGAACTAAAACAAAAAAGCGCCTAAATCATTGATTGAGACGCTTCTGGACTTTTTTAAAAATTACCTGGCGGAGAAAGAGGATTGTGAACCAAACTCTCCA
>Ga0255099_1000551_pt1 | contig 15114 bp, 13 predicted proteins | sample Colum_Colum_RepA_2_FD_188451 | JGI IMG/M metagenome (GOLD analysis project Ga0255099, IMG submission 188451) | Freshwater microbial communities from Columbia River, Oregon, United States - Colum_Colum_RepA_8d | ecosystem: Environmental > Aquatic > Freshwater > River | place: USA: Oregon...
AGAGTGAAATCCAAGAGCGCAAAAATTAACTGAGCCCTTGATTTCAAAGAGTGGAGCCGACTGTCGGGATTGAACCGACGACCCACGGTTTACAAAACCGTTGCTCTGCCGCTGAGCTAAGCCGGCTAAAACTCAATGTTTACAGGCTTTTTGTGCGTTTTGGTTGATTTTTGAGCTGTTGACGCCCAACAAAAAACCAACAACTTTTCCCGCACTCACGCCCTCAACTAGGAAACCCTGCCAGTGAAGCCCAAATCTGCCAAGGCGAAGTTCAAGTCCAAGAAGCCCAAGACAACCACCATCCGGGAGGACTACCCGAAGGTGCGAATCATCAAGCGTCGCAAAGGTTTCGCCTACCAAGTGGATTGCCGACGCAAAGGTTGGACTGGACCGGCTCAACCCGAATTCCTCACCAAGAAGGAAGCACTGGACAAGGCACGAGAGGTTGCGGCTCTAGTGGATGACAAGGGAGTAGAGGGTGCTGGCAACTACACCTCCCTACTGGGGAACGGAGAATTGGCGGAGTTTTCCAAGCAACTGCAACCGTTCGGGAAAACCATCGGTGATGCGGTCGCCCACTACCTCGGGGTACTGCGGTCCAACCAAACCATTGCGGAATCACCACCAGTTACCGAAGCATTGGAACGGTGGGTTGCCTACAAAGAGGCTGGAACTGATGGCGCCTTGCGCCCTCGCAGTCTGGGGACACTACGGTACTGGTCCAAACGACTGGCGAAGATTTTCCCAACCCAGCGACTCCAACACCTCACCTACGAACTCATTCGCCAGACCAAGGACGAACTGCAAACCACCGAGGGCAAACCCGCCAGTACCCACCTGCGGAAACATTTCATCGGTCACCTCGGTCAGTTCCTCAACTGGTGCATCCAACAAGGGCTGACCGACACCAACCCCACTGTCCGAATCAAGGTAAAGACCCCAGTTCCAGAGGCAGAATTCCTTACTCTCGCTCAATGTCGGCGATTGGTGTCGGTGTTGAACCTGCCCGAGTTCAAACCCCTGGTTGGATTCGTATCCATCGGATTGTTCGCCGGTATCCGAGTCGCCGAAATCGCCCGTCTTCACTGGTCCGACATCAATCTGGACCAGATGCAGATTTCAGTGGTCCGTAAGTCCGCCAAAACCAAACGGGGGCGCTCCATCACCATCACGCCGGTTCTCAAGTCGTGGTTGGTCAACCTGGACCAGACTCAACCGTTCATCGGAACACCGCCACGCCGGTTGGTGGAGCGGTTCAAGAAGGAGCTCGGGTTTTCGTGGAGCCACAATGTGATGCGCCACACCTTCGCCACCTACTGGCAGAGTCACAACCGTGATGCCGCACGACTGTCCGCCAACCTCGGAAACTCCGAGGCTACTGCCTCCAAGCACTATGTGCGGATGGTGTCCAAAGCGGATGCTGAGCAGTTTTGGTCACTGTATCCCTACTCGGACACCGCCACCGAATTCTTCAATTTTACTGAGCAAACCTCAAAATCCGGTGAACCTGCGTCGGTGTAAACCGACTGCCTCGTGCCGTCTTGAACCCACGGGCATTGAGCCCATTCGCCAAGTCCTTGAGCCGGTGACATCCACTCCGTTGCAGTTCACGAACCACCACCACCAACTCGCCCAACCGTTGGTGGCTTTGAATCCGACGAAGTTCCCGAGCACGACCCAACGATTCGTTGAACCTCGGATTTCCCAGTTTGGTTCCACGGCGTTTGGCTGATTCCAGTGCCGCCTTGGTTCGGGCGCTAATCATCGTCCGTTCGTACTCTGCAACCGCCACGAGGATGTGAATCAAGAATGGCGTGGCGTGAGGGTTGTCCACCGCCACGAAGTTCACCTTGGACTGCTGGAGGGTGGTGATGAAGTGAAGGTTACGGCTCAACCTGTCCAACTTCGCCACCAGTAGAGTTGCTCCCGTCACCCGGCACATCTCAATGGCTTGGTTCAAGATGGGGCGCTCATTCACCTTGCCGCTCTCCACCTCGGTGAATTCAGCCACGATGGTTCCTTGAACCGCACCGATGTGGTTCCTCACCGATTCCTGCTGAGCATCCAAACCCAAACCACTCACTCCCTGTTGGGTGGTACTGACTCGGTAGTAGCAGACGAAGTTCGTGTTCACGCCGTCCTGCCTACAGGCATCCTGTAGGCATACAAGCGGTTTTTTACGAACTGAAACCACTTTTTACAGGCAGAAACGAACATTTCAGTTTGTAAGCGCTATCCTACTATCAACTGCCATATTTTTACCACTAACCTGAGCCCGCTATTGAAATCACGCATCGGTGTCAATCCGCTCCATTTCCACATCTTTTGGCTTCCTGCCAGATACTTATCTCATATGACATCATTCGTACGAACACCATCACCCGATGCATTGGTTGAGCTCCTTATCAAAGAACTCCAGAAAACAGGAACCAGATGCGAAACCGCCCACAACTTAAACCACACCTACCCAGATGCCAAACGAACCTCTTTCAAGTGGCGATGACTCGCTGATTCTCCAGCTTCTGGACATCGTGGCACAACGACTGCACCAACTATTGACCCAAGGCATCATCTTGGAAGGTCCAGAGATGATTCAGCAAACCCAGCTCAAGATAGACCGCCTACGCCAGCAACTGGATAGGCTACGGGTGGTGCTGCGAAAGCAGAAAGAGACTGAGCAACGAAAACGAAAACTGGCAAAACGAGCTGCTTAACATAGAAAATCGCATCGCATACATCCACACCTTATCCGCCCAACACACAGGGAACAATAAAACCCTAGAAACCAGCATATAAGCATATACTTTCCAGCTTTACCAGCCGACCTTTTTATATAGACATCGGGTGATTATGTGCTAAGATGTTCTTGTGGTTGAGATGTTGAGACACCGAGGGTTCAACGATGAACTGGTGGTAATTATTCTCAACCACTAACACCCACTAAACCTCAACTTGAGTGGGCGCAAAACAAAACCGCACAAAGAACTATGACTACAGACGATAGCATCCCTAACCGCCTAGAACTAACTGTCGGTGACACTATGTCACTGACCATCAATGACTGGGTTAATGAGGCAAAGACCCACTCCCGATTGATTGCTGGGTACACCAAAGAAATGGAGCATTGGCAGAAGCGAGAACTAGAATCTGCCATCATTTGCGGTTCCAACTTGGTGAAGATTCGCCAAAGCTATGGCGACCGTGGAATTGGGTTCAAACCGTTCATTGAAAAGGAATTTGCGAATGAATTCAGCTACAAGACTTGTTTGCGCTATATGAAACTTGCGAACCGTAGCAGTGAAATTCCATCGGATGTAAACAATATCCGCCAAGCTTATATTCGCCTTGGAATTTTGCAGGAAGACTATTTGTATCCCAAGCCGGAATCCAACAGTAACAACAATTCAGGAGCCAATGGAAAACCTAGCAATGGAGCATCCAAAGACAACAGCACCAAGAGCAAACCAAAGAGCCCAAAGCGGACCCTCAATGATTTGCTTACTTATGGTGACTCCATCTTTATGACCCACAAGGACGATAAGAACACGGTGGACGATAGCCACGAGTTTTGTGAGTTCAAGCTCAATCCAGAAGGTCAGCTCTGCGGGCGCCCAGTGGTGAAAACAGACAAGTACTGCATCATCAGACCGGCTGGAGTTGAATTCTTTCTCAAGAAGCTCACGCCGTATGTAGAATGGTACTTGCGACAGACCGCCACTAATGTGTCTCAATTTCCTGCTCCATCGGAAACAAAGACATTGCTGGCAGCTTAAACAGTAAACCTATGACTATTGCAACGGTGGTTTGGATTATGTCCAAACCACCTTTTTGTTTTCTATTGTCAACCATCCCACCAACCACCACCAATTAAGTTCTTTGACCTCTACATAAGCTTTTAAGCGAACAACAGTGTCAACACACCATACCGCTAGATATTGGTCTATATGAGCATTAGAATTTTAATCACCACATTCTTCACCGCATACTCTTTCTAGTATTGCTATAGCTATGTTTTATAGAAAGGTTACTTGAACCTGTACATATGCTAGGTGACCCTGCTACCTGTATAAATAGGAAACAAGCACAGCAACCACCTGTTCACCTAGCGGTTCACTCCAATCAAAGCCTAATGCTTAATGGTTTAACCAATCGTAGAAACAACGAGGTTACAGCATCGGTGACATAGTGTCACTGACCCAGAACAGGTTCACCATCCAGAAGCATCTACATTCAAATTCTTTGACCTCTTCTTTAGCTTTTGAATACAAAATGGGGTATTGAGGCTACTGAGGAAAACTAGAGCTATATGAGGTTTAACAGAAACCAATTGAACTGGTGCGATTATAAAAAGGTTACTTGAACCTGTACATATGCTGGGTGACCCTGTTCCCTGTATAAATAGGTAAACAAGCGCAGCATCATCTGCTTAACGGCTCCAACTAAGAGGTTATACACCTAAGATGCTCTGCTTCAAAAGAGGTTTATGTCCCACAACTTTCTCAAATATGTATTCAGCCCAATGCTTCATCAACGCCCCATCGTGAACCCTACAAAGAAATCCATCGTGCATAGGAACAAACCACTTCAGTTGCAACAACGCCAAGTTTCCCAACCGTTCAACAAAGATATCAGCTTCCAAGTTCTGCAACTCCAACGCCATTGATTTCTTAGAACAAATAGAGTCAAAGAGAATGGGGCAGTTCTGTTCCATCCATTGACCCATAACATTATTGGATGGATGTTCAGGGTGACATAGAAACCTGCTGACGATTCGTTTAAGTTCATCTCTGGTTCTGGTGGTTGATGAATGCTTGGCTAGAACACCATAGAAATCATCTTTCAGCACTTGTACCAACCGATTCTTTTCTTCAATGTCCGTCGCCCAATATGGCAATAGGTTGGGATAACAGGCGGTGATATCAAAGTAGAGTAAGTTTTCACCTGTTGGTTCCAGCATCAGATTCACCCGAGCTTCTTTCACCATCCTTATGACAGTATGAAAGAGTCTTTTGGAGGTGTCACCGTAGCCTACACTGAATCGCTTATGATAGACCCACTTGCAATATTCCAGCGCCAGAGCTCTGCGCTCAACACTGTCTATGTGAACCAACTGCTTACGCACGGTTAGTTGGTTTAGGTTCTCCAGGACGAACTTAGAAACCGCATCAGTAGTGTTACTATCGTCATTGAACCGTTGAATTCGTGGGTGGTCAAAAGCAATTGCGGTTAATGAAGCTTCTCTATTGTCTTCAGTAAGACCAGGAATTCTATAGCTTTTGCTGAAACCAGCATTAACATCAGCTGAATAGATGTGGTTGATGTCCAAACAATCGTGCTGTTGCAACCAAATCAGAAGCTCGGAGTAATTGTTGCCAAGATAGCTACTCAGAGTTCGGCTGTGGATGTTATGGTAGAGACCCACATCCTCCGAGTCACGAATGATGATATGTTGAACCAGTGCTCTTAGTCGTTTATCTTCTTCAGAAATATTGCTGGATTCTAGTAGTGACGCCAAGTCCTTAGTGACAACAAGCAACTCTTGTCGCAACCAAGCTCTTTCAGCATTCTGTTTCTGCTTGAGAGTCACTTTGAGCCTATAAACACAACACCCCGAAATCAATCAGTTGAAGCCGGGGTGCTGATGAATCAGTCTATCGGTTATTGGACAACTTTCAACCGCCAGAACTGGGTAGCTTTGCTGGCACGAACCAAGTGGTTCTGACTGCCCCCATTGCCAACCACCACACCACCTTGAGCAGTCCAGCCAACCATATCGGTGGAGACCTCTAACTGGTACTTCACATTGTTGAGGGTGTAGAACTCCACATCCACAGCAGGAAACACAGCCAATGCACCCGTGGGCGTCACACTGCGGTTGTTTGGGTTACCATCACGAGCCACCTCAATGCCGTCACTATAACCGTCACCATCGGTGTCAGTGGTCAACGGATTGCTGCCGTGGGTACGAACCTCTGCAAAGTCACTGAGTCCATCCCCGTCACTATCAGCCTTGTTGGCGTTGGTTCCCAAGAGCAGTTCGTCGTAGTCACTGAGACCATCCGAATCACTATCAGTGACCACAACTGTTACGGTTGCTTCGGTGCTGATGGCGGTTCCACTACTATTGCTAACGATGACACGAAACCGACTAGCATCCATCGCTGCGGTAACCGAGTTGATGGTGTAGCACTTAAGAGTGGCACCAATAATATCTTGCCCGTTGCGTTGCCACTGATAATTGTAATTCACTGCGTCTTTGAGTGTGACACAGAATGTTGCATCGTTGCCAGCAAGGAGGATTTGACTCTGAGGTTGATTTACTATTACTGGCGGAGGGTTGGTCGAAGTTGATTCGTAATCATAAAGAGCTTTCACCTCACCTCCGGAGAGAGCACGGTTGTAGATGCGCACATCATCTATTAGTCCATTGGTTTCATCCCAATTCAGAAGACTAATCCCAATGCGATGCGTCCCTGTGTTTATGGTGTTTAAATTGCTCAACGGAAGAGGTTCCGGTTCATTCACCTGGTTAGCGGTTAAAGACAATTCACCGTTAACGTAAAAACAAATGTTTGAGCTATCATATGTCACCAAGCAGTGATTCCACTGACCCACTTTAAACGGAATGCTGGTAGACAACTCATAGGCATATCCAGAGAAAAGAAGAAAACCATTATTTAGCAATATGCTAAACCCTTGTTTAATCCAAGGTTTTCCGCAGGCATATAAAGTCTGCAGCGTATTGTTGGATGCGACATTGAACCAAAGACTCACTGTTCTTGGTGAATTTGTGATTGGTATGAAAGCCCTGGTTGGACAAACAATTGCCTGTTTGCTGCTGGATGATAACGCAGATATTTTTTCACCGAACCTATCGGTCCCTAGAATCAAGGGTGAACCTGAAATCGTCTTTCCGTGGAGAAGGTTTCCACTTTCATCATTCGCATTTCCGTTAAACGGATAATACGCAACCAAACCCTCTTTGAGGAATGTCGGTTGACCCAGTGCTGACAAGCTGAAGAGCATTCCAACCAGCAGGTTTAACACGGTGATTGGACGCCAACGGTTGGGTCTGGTGGATAGAAGGTTCATAGAAGGAATGACTGGCGGGCTGAGAATTTTAGTCTGATAGGATGACTACCCACCTTGGTCTGCTTGGTCAACGAGTCACTGCCCGTTACACGAAAAATGTCACCCTAAGGTGGATTTTTACGGTGATAGGGCGGTTTGAAGGGTGTGGACCGTGTGTTTGGGGCGCTAAAGTGCCCAACAGTTGCCCAACAAGGCACTGCGCTCAAACGCCTGTAACGCAGCACCAGGAAAAGTACTCGCCAAATGCGAAAATCCCCTGTGTTTACGGCACTTCGGTGAACATTGGCTAATCCTGTGCCCCTGGAGCTTGACTAAAAATGGGCAGATGTTCCCTGTTGTGTAGCAGGTTACAAAACCGTTGCTCTGCCGCTGAGCTAAGCCGGCCCGATGTACTCCGATGTGGAGTGCGGGAATGGCACCTAACGGCGCTTACTCCCGGTGGGCATTGAGCCTTGCTTGCAGAGACTCCAAAGCCAAGAGGAAGTTTTTCTCGACCTCACCAGCCTATGATCTACCTCCAAAGGTCACGCCGGTGAATCGGAGTTTCCGCGAAATCCGCCCTTCTCAGGATGGCCGCCAGGGGCATGCTGGTGGGCATGACCTCCCTGAAGAACACACTCCTGATGCTTGGCCTCGCCGCCTGGGTCGCTCACGCCGAGAACTGGCCGCAATTCCGTGGTCCGGACGGTCAGGGCCACTCCAAGGAGAGCTCGGTTCCCACCACTTGGTCAGCAACCGACCACTTGGCGTGGAAGACCGAGATCCCGGGCGAGGCGTGGTCTTCGCCGATCGTGCACGGGAACCGGGTCTTCGTGACCACCACCACGGACAATGGCGAGTCGTGCCGAATCATCGGGCTGGAGCGCAAGACCGGACGCATCGTTTGGAACACCGAAGTGTTTCGTCAGGTGCCACGACGCAAGGAGACCCGCAATTCGTACGCGACACCCACGCCGGCGACCGACGGCAAGCGGGTCTACGCGTGCTTCGGTGATGGCAGTTTCGCTGCGGTAGACTTCGACGGCAAACCTCTCTGGATCAACCGCGAACACCCCTTCTACAGCCAACACGGGTTGGGCACCGCGTTGGTCCTCCACGACGGATTGCTCATCATGTCGAGGGATGCCAGCAGCGAGGGAGCCGACAAGAAGGTGGGCTGGCAGATACCTTGGGAAAAATCCTACGTGGTGGCGCTCGATGCCAAGACCGGGAAGCAGCAATGGCGCACCGGACGCGGAAGGTCGCGTATTTCGCACGGCACACCCGTGCTGTGGAGCGATCCAACAGGACGTCGTCAATTGGTGACCGAAGCGGGCGACGTGCTGCAGGGATTCGACCTCAAATCGGGCACACTTCTGTGGACCAGCGATGTGCCCGGTGAAGGCAAGGTGCCGTCGGTGGTCATCGGTGGCGGCATGGCATTCTGCTCAGGTGGATGGGGAGGCAAGGATGGCATCAAGGCGTTCCGATTGGGAGGCGAGGGATCGCTCAAGCAATCCAACCTTGTGTGGGAGCAGAAGCGCGGTGAACCGAAGGTTCCCTCGCTGATTCACCTGGATGGCCTTGTCTACGCCATGACCGACACCGGCATGGCCACCTGCTACGAGGCCTCCACCGGGGCCATCGTCTGGCAGGAGCGGGTCGGTGGAAACTTCTCGGCGTCGCCTGTGTCAGCAGCTGGGCGGATCTATTTCGTCGGAGACAACGGGCAGACGACCGTGCTCGATGCCTCGAAGACCTTCCGCTTGGTGGCGCGCAATCCCTTGGTCGAGGGCGAGGAGGTCCAGGCTTCACCAGCGATTTCCCAGGGCCTGTTCCTGATCCGGACCCGCAAGTCGGTGTGGGCATTCCGCAGGTGATCGCACACCCCGGCACCGCCAGAGGCCGGGCTCAACGGCTGCACCTACCCGCCCCCCAACGAATGCTCCTCACCGGAAGCACCGGAAATTCGGCGCAATTTCTCAGGGTGTTACATTTTAAATTTGCTTTTTAGATGAAATAACATGTAACGGGCATCATGAGCAAGCACGATGCCTCCCGTTGAGCCTCTTCGCAGTCCGGCATTCCATGAGGTTCCTTCGGACACCCGCGCCGTGATGCACCAGTGCTGGAGCCACCTGTTTTTTCTCCACTGGATCGAGCGGCCCGAGCGCTTGGAAGCCCTGTTGCCCCCGGGTCTGACACTGGATGTCCATCTGGGAATCTCCCATATGGGCATCGTGGGATTCCTGATGGAAGCGGTTCGCCCCCGGGGGCTGCCGCCCGTGCCGTGGTTGTCGTACTTCCGGGAACTCAATGTCCGACTGTATGTGCGCGATCGCCATGGACTCCCCGGGGTCTATTTCCTGTCGCTGGACTGCGACCGGGCCATCGCGGTCTGGATCGCGCGCACGTTCTTCAGCCTGCCCTACCGGCACGCATCGATGGAATTCGGGGCGACCTCCGAGGATTGCACCTTGAGCTGCCGTCGATGGGGTATCGGCCATGGGCGGGCCGAATATGCGTGGCGTCCCATTTCCATGCCCAGGGTCGCCGAGCCGGGCAGCGTGGAGTTCCACCTCCTCGAGCGTTATCACTTCTTCACCGAACGCGGCGGACACCTGCATCAGGGGCGAGTGCGCCATGCTCCCTACGAGGCCTCGCGAGCGCAGTTCTCGCAGTGGAGTGCCTTGCCCCTGGCCTGGAACGGTCTACCCATCCCCGACCGGCCTCCGGATCTGGCCCACTATTGCCGGGGTGTTTCGGTGGAGGCCTTTCCCTTGCAGCGCATCCCGTGATCGGTCGGGCTCAAGCTCGGCCTATGGCCTGGACCGTCAGCGGCGCGCCAGCCACCGGGTGGCATTGCCTACGATCCGGAGGGCGTTCGGGTTGAAGAAGACCGGGTAGGTTTCGTGACCGGGACGGAAATAAAAGATCCGCCCCCGACCCAAACGCCACACCGATCCGCTGCGAAACCACTCGCCCGAAGCCCAATGCTCTTCAAGCACCACCTCGTCCGGAGCCGGCACGTGGAAGGGTTCGTCATACATCTCGGTCTGCTCGATCGCGAAAGACTCCGGCAAGCCTTGGGCAATCGGATGATGCGGCAGACGGATCCGGACTTCGCTCGGTTTCCCGTCACCCCGATAGGCCGGGAAGCAGCAATTGGCCCGGAGCAACCGCACCTCGACGGGGCCCTGCGGCGGGCGACGGTATTGAACCTCCGGCGACAATCGTTCCTTGTAGCTCGGGGCCATCCACGGCCGGGGCAACAAGTCGCTTTCGACCATCACCGCACAGGCGCGCTCTGCCTCAGGCAGGGCCGCCAACGCCCTATCGCGGGCCACGGCGTTCATGGATTCGACGAAGGGGCGGGACCAGTGCGCCGAATGAAGGGCCAGCAAAGAGAGCTTCCCAGAGCGAATCCGCTCAACAATCCGCGCGGCGGTCGAGGGCTCGATCTCGGCGTGGCGGACATGGCCCCACCAAACCAGAACGTCGACCGAATCCAAATCCCGGAGACCCTGCTCTGCATCATCGATGCAAACCGAATCGACGGACAGGCCTGGTAGTGTCTGCAGGTGGTCCGCGATCTGGTTTCCGAGCCAATTCGGGTAAGCCTTCTTCTGGGCTGGCTGGCGCTCGTCCCAGACACGCACGCGAATCCGGGAAGATTGCGGAGTCTTGCAGCCCGCGGCCGCCACAACAGCAGCACCGCCTACTAACCAATCGCGTCGGGAAATCATGGGGTGGATCGTCCGGTGAAACCACGCCTCAGGCAACACCGTCCCACCGAGTTCGACGTTGCAGTGGCAACTCGATGAACCCTTTTCCGGAACATGGTTCGACAGTTTTTATGAATGACTGACCCCTTTTGTGTAAATATGCGGGACCGACCCCTTTTGGACTACCGGATTGCTTAGAGGGGGAGGATCTCGCCATGATCAGGGTCTTATATGTCGAGGCGGCAATACCCGTTTCATTTGATTGAACCCCAGTGGCAGCGGCACTGGGCGGCAGAACAAACTTTCCGGGCGTGGAACCCGGGGGACCGCATTCCGGAATCCCACCCCTTCGGGCTGCGCCATGGGCTGGACGGGCGAGCTGCGTCGGCGTCGGAATTGCCACCGAAGTTCTACATCCTCGACATGTTCCCCTACCCCTCCGGGGCCGGCTTGCATGTCGGGCATCCCGAGGGGTACACGGCGACGGACATCCTGGCGCGCTATCGCCGGGCCCAGGGCTTCAACGTGCTGCACCCGATGGGTTGGGACTCGTTCGGTCTTCCTGCAGAGCAGTATGCCGTGAAAACGGGCCAGCACCCGCGGATCACCACCGAGACCAACATCGCGAATTTCACCCGCCAGATCCAATCGCTGGGCTTCAGCTATGACTGGACGCGCGAAGTAGCCACGACCGATCCAGAATACTTCCGCTGGACGCAGTGGATTTTCCTGAAGATTTACAACTCGTGGTTCAACCCGGCCACGAACAAGGCCGAACCCATCGACACGCTGTCCTACCCGGCCGACTGCCAGACCGAGGCCCAGCAGCGTGCCTTCCGAGATTCCAAGCGACTGGCTTATGTCAGCGAGGCTCCGGTGAATTGGTGCCCCGAGCTGGGCACCGTGCTGGCCAACGAAGAAGTCATCGACGGCAAGAGCGAGGTGGGCGGCTTCCCGGTGATTCGCAAGCCGATGCGCCAGTGGATGCTGCGCATTACCGCCTATGCCGAAAAGCTACTGGCCGACCTGAACACCATTGAGTGGTCCGACTCGCTCAAGGAGATGCAACGCAACTGGATCGGTCGCAGCGAGGGGGCCGAGGTTGATTTCCAAGTGGACGGACAGCCCGAGAAGATCCGGGTGTTCACCACGCGGCCCGATACCCTGTTCGGGGCCACTTACATGGTTCTGTCGCCGGAGCACCGACTCGTGGCAGGCCTCACCACACCGGCGCAATCCGCCGCGGTGAAGCAATATCAGGAATTCGCGGCCACCAAGTCCGATTTGGAACGCACCGAGTTGGCCAAAGACAAAACCGGTGTCTGGACCGGCGCCTTTGCCATCAATCCGGTGACTGGCGGCCAGATCCCCATTTGGATCGCCGACTACGTCCTCGCGAGCTATGGCACCGGGGCCATCATGGCCGTGCCTGCCCACGATGAGCGGGATTTCGAGTTCGCCCAGAAGTTCGGGCTGCCTGTGGTGCAGGTGGTTCAGCCGCCCGATGCGAAGACCGAGTGGCAGGGCTTCTGCGACGAGGGCACGGCCGTGAATTCGAGCAACGCCGAGATCGCGCTCGACGGGCTGCCGACCGCGGAGGCCAAGCGGCAAATCACCGTCTGGCTGGAGTCGAAGGGGCTCGGCCAGAAGACGGTGAACTTCAAGCTGCGGGACTGGCTCTTCAGCCGTCAGCGCTACTGGGGAGAACCGTTCCCGATCCTTTGGCGCAAGGACGCCGATGGAAATTTGTACCACGAGGCATTGCCCGAGACGGCCCTGCCGCTGATGCCGCCGACGCTCGAGGACTACAAGCCGACGGCCGACGGACAACCGCCTCTGGCCCGCGCTCAAGACTGGCTGCACCTGCCGGACGGCGCCATTCGCGAGACCAACACCATGCCTCAGTGGGCGGGTTCGTGCTGGTATTACCTGCGCTACCTCGATGCGAAGAATGCTCAGGGCTTCGTGGGCCGCGAGGTTGAGAACTACTGGATGAAATCCGGTGGCAAGACGCCCGGAGTAGACCTCTACGTGGGCGGTACCGAGCACGCCGTGCTGCATCTGTTGTACGCCCGTTTCTGGCACAAGGTGCTGTTCGACTTGGGACAGGTGTCGACTGCAGAACCCTTCTTCAAGCTGGTCAACCAGGGCCTGATCCTCGGTGAAGACGGCCAGAAGATGTCCAAATCCCGCGGCAACGTGGTCAACCCAGATGACGTGCTGGTGGAATATGGTGCCGACGCGTTCCGCCTGTATGAGATGTTCATGGGACCGCTGCAGGACACCAAGCCGTGGAACACTCAGGGCGTCGAAGGCGTGTACCGCTTCCTCGGCCGGGTTTGGCGTCTCTTTGTCGACGAAAAGGCCGAGACGGATTACGAGCAAGCCTCGACCGTCGCCAGCGGAACCGATTCCGCCGCCGAGTCTGCCCGGCTGCTCGACCTGATCCGCCTCTCGCCGCTCATCCGCGACGACGCACCGACCCCGGCCCAGCTCAAGCTGTTGCACGAGTGCATCCGCAAGGTGACCCACGACCTGGAACACCTCCAGTTCAACACGGCCATCTCGGCCATGATGGTGTTCATCAATGGGGCCATGACCTGGGAAAATCGACCGTCGACCGTGCTCGGATCCTTCCTGCAATTGTTGGCGCCGTTTTCACCGCACCTGGCCGAAGAACTTTGGCAGCGGCTGCACCAGCACCGGGACGCCGCAGTGCCATCGCTAACCTATGCACCCTGGCCTGCGTTCGATCCGGCTCTCTTGGTCGAGACCGACATGGAGCTGCCCGTGCAGGTCAACGGCAAGCTGCGCGATGTGATCCGGATGCCCGTGGACGCCACCGCCGCGGAAATCGAAGCCGCCGCGCTGAAGGCCGAAAAGGCGCAACAGTTCATCGTGGGCAAGACCGTGAAGAAGGTCATCGTCGTACCGCGCAAGATGGTCAACGTGGTGGTGGCCTGATCCATTGCTCGGCATCCAGCCCATGAAATCGCTCACAAAACACCTCACTGCAGACGAACTCCGGATCGTCTGGATTTTGACGGCGGTGTTGCTCATGGGCATCGGCGGCAAAATTTGGATCTCCAGCCACCGCGGGACCGATTCCACGAGCACTCCCCACGCCAGTTCAGCCTCCGTAGCGACTCCCTGAATGGAACTTCCCCGCCCCAAAGATCCGATCGCCGATCTGGTGGCCACTGATGGCCGTTATCACCGCGACGCCTACCTCTTTTTGAGGGACGCCTTGGAATACACGCAGCGCACCTTGAAACGGGAGGTCGGTGGAAAGACCCGTCACATCACCGGACAGGAATTGCTGGAAGGCATTCGGGAACATGCCCTGAAGGAATACGGCCCGATGGCGCTGACGGTGCTGGCGGAGTGGGGCATCCAGCGTTCGGAGGATTTTGGAGAAATCGTCTTCAACATGGTCGAACACGGGATCCTTTCCAAGACGGAGACCGACACGCGGAAGGACTTTCAGGACGGCTACGATTTCGAGAAGGCCTTCCGCACTCCATTCAAGCCATCCAACCGGGTGGCCTGATCTCCCCGCAGTCACCGATACAAACGGCACGACTCTGGCTTCCAACGTCTGCAGGGTCCGGCCTTTGCCGGAGCCAGAACCTGAACCCGCTTGAAACCCACCGCACCGCGCCCTGCCCCTTCTGACATCCTGTTCATGCTCACGGTGGGAGCCATGTGGGGACTTCATGGTCCGCTCCTGAAGCTCGCCTACCGGGCCGGACTGAACTTCGCTCTGGTTTCGGTGGGCGAATACGCCATCGCGACCCTGGCCTTCGGTATGGCCTGTTGGATCGGTCGGGTGAAATGGCCCGCGGAGGATCGAGGATTCTGGTTGCGGATGTTCTTGGGCGGACTGGTGGGAAGCGGTGTGGTGCTCTTCCTGTTCTGGTCCTACCAACTCGGCACCATTCCGGTCGGAGCCACGTTGCTGTTCTTGTATGTCCCCTTCACCTCGATCCTGGCTGCCCTGGTGCATCGGCGCTGGCCACCGGTCCGTGAGATCTTTTCCGTCTGCCTCGTGACGGCGGGAGCCGTTCTGGCCACCGATTTCATGGGGTCCACCGGTCCTGACAGTCTGAAAGGTGCCCCGCAGGCCATCTTGGCAGCGCTGTGTTTCGCCGGATTTTTCATGATCTCCGAAGGGCTCGGAAATCGATCAACCCCGTTGTTTCGCTCCTTTTTCTTCTCGGCCTTGTCCGGACTGATCCTGCTCGGGGTGACCTGGTTGGTCGGTTGGCCCCTGAGCGTCGTGGGAACAAGCCTCGGTGGAACCCTGCTGTGGCTCACA
>Ga0255099_1000569_pt1 | contig 14917 bp, 13 predicted proteins | sample Colum_Colum_RepA_2_FD_188451 | JGI IMG/M metagenome (GOLD analysis project Ga0255099, IMG submission 188451) | Freshwater microbial communities from Columbia River, Oregon, United States - Colum_Colum_RepA_8d | ecosystem: Environmental > Aquatic > Freshwater > River | place: USA: Oregon...
ATTTTTTGGAGCGGGTGTCGGTGCGGGCTTGCTGGCAACTTTGGGTTTGACTACAGGTTTGCCTGCAGCTTTCTTGGCAGGCTTGGCTTTGGCTGCAGGTTTAGAGGCTTTCAGCTTCGGCACCGGCTTAGCCGCTTTCTTTACCGCTTTCTTTACCGCTTTCTTTACCGCTTTCTTCACCACCTTCTTTGCCGCCTTCATTGTAGCTACCTTCACTGGCTTCACTGCCTCTACTACCTTCAATGACTTTTTCGGTTTCGCGACGGATTTACCGGAAGAAGCTTTTTTTGCGGTCTTTGTTTTGGCCATCGTGGGTACCCTGCTTCAAGTAAGACAAGATGTCGCTGGTGTCAGGAAACGCATCAACCCGCAAGGGGCCGAACCCTGTTTTTGGAAAGGGCGCACGCTACCAGATTCCATCTGGGTGTGCCACAACTCGAGCAGTGCAGGCGCGCTGGAATTGATCATTGTCCACTGTGGACACTTGGCGTGCGTTTATGTGCGCTTTGGGGTGGGCAATTCGTGCTCCTCAATCAATACATGCCGATCCACAATGGTGCAACTGATTGACCACAGCTGATCACCAAGGCAGGGCCCGCTTATACACTCGCCCGTCGTGGTGACGAATTGCGCGCCGTGGGTGGAGCACTGCAAGTAAACGCCGTCAGGACTCATGAGCTGGCTGTCCTGCCAGCCCAATGGAATCCCAAGATGAGGACAGCGGTTGAGATAGGCGTGCACCGTGTCAGGGCCGGTGCGGACAAGCAGAACGGTAACACTTCCAATCAGCACCCGCCGCGCGCGGCCGGTTTCCAGCGTGTCCAGTTCGCACAATGGCAGCATCGCAGGATTCGTCTCAACCCAGTGCTTGGGCGAAATCCGCCAACAGGTCATGGATGTCTTCGATGCCGACTGACAGCCGTACCATCGAATCCGCAATCCCCATCGACGCACGACGCGCTGCACCCATCTCGAAAAAGATCGTGTGTGAAACCGGAATGCCAAGGGTGCGGGTGTCGCCGAGGTTGCTTGACGTAATTACGAGATCCAGCTTGTTGAGGAAGTCGAAGCAGTCGACACCAGCAGCCAGTTCGATGCTCAGCAGTGCGCCGCTCTTGCGGAATAACTTCTGTGCACGTGCATGCTGGGGATGCGATTCAAGACCCGGATAGAACACTTTGGCGACTTTCGGGTGTGTGTTGCAGAATTGTGCTATCGCCAGCGCGTTGTCGCATGATCGGTCCATACGCAGACCCAGAGTGTCGGCACCCACTGAAATATGGTGCGCAGCTTCCGGCCCAAGTGATCCACCCATGTCGCGCAAGCCTTTCTTGCGGATCTGCTGAATACCCCAGTGTGCCGGATCGACGCTCTTGTAGATGTCGTAGATATTCGGATAGCGGGTCCAGTCGTAAAGGCCGGTGTCGGTAATGGCGCCGGCCAATGCATTGCCGTGGCCTCCGATGTACTTGGTCAACGCATTGACGACCAGTGAAGCACCGACATCGCGCGGCTTGAACAACCATGGCGACGTCATGGTGTTATCGACGATGTAGAGCAGGCCTTTTTCACGGCACAGCTCGCCAATGCCGGCGAGGTCGACTACTTGCGTCGCCGGGTTGGCGATGGTTTCAACAAAAACGGCGCGCGTGTTGGGCTCAAGTGCAGCGGCGACATTGGCGACATCAGTGGCATCGACGAAAGTAGTGTTGATGCCGAAGGTTGCCAGCGTGCCAAAGAAGCTGTTTGTGTTGCCGAACAGGAAGGCGCTGGAGACAACGTGATCCCCTTGGCGCAGCAGCGTCAGCGTAGTGGCAGAGATAGCGGCCATGCCTGTGCCGAAGCACACGGTGGCAATGCCGTCTTCCATGCCGCTGATCTTGCGGCTGAGTGTTTCCACGGTAGGGTTGCTCTGGCGGCCGTAGGAGTAGCCGCTTTTCTTGCCCTGGAACACGGCGGCAATTTCACGTGCGTCTTCGTAACCGAAGGCCACCGAGGTGTGGATGGGCTTGTGCAGCACGCCGTGCTCGGGCCTTTCGCGGCGGTCCGCGTGCAGGGATGTGGTGGTGAAGTGCTTCTTTGTCATGGTCGAAAGAGCTCGCAAAAGCCGGAATTCCGGGCGTAGTACAGGTTGGTATGATACCTGTGGCGGAGGGCGCCACTCCAGCGTCATGCGGGCTGATAGATAAGTGGTGAAGTTACTTGAGGAGTCCCGGCCCAAGCTCTGATTTGCAAGGGGGTTCGGTACTAACCGGGCACATGGGTAACAAAACAAACGGGCCACATGGGTAACACCTATGATGGCCGGATAACTCGGCCCAAGCGTTCATCGACCACGCCCAACTTTAGAGCACCAAAGTACAGTTGCCAGCGTCCGTGGTCCAATGGATCAAGACCAACGTACTCGCCTGTCAGCTGTCGCGTCGTGTAAATCGGCTCTCCAAACAACTTGATGTAGCCTCCGCACTTTACCTTGCGCACGGTAAATCCGTCCGGATATTCCAACACTGGAAGTCGTTCTGGATAACAGCGAAGAGACGGCTGATGTACATCCACTGGACATTGGCCGCGCGCCAATCCTTGATGGATCGTTCTCTTGTGATCTACAGACGCGAAAATAGCGATGTTTGGCAGCTAATGGCACAAATGGGACGACCAGGCCTTTCTGCAGAGCAGAAAACCCAAGTCTGGCAGCGCTGGCGCGCAGGCGATTCGCTCAGTGATATCGGCAGAGCGATTTATAAGCATCCAGCCTCAGTTTTTGGTGTATTGAAGCTGCATGGCGGCATTACCCCGGCAGAGCGTCGGCGATCTTCACGTGTTTTGAATCTTGATGAGCGCGAGGAAATATCGCGAGGAATTGCAGAAGGCATCTCAATGCGCCAGATTGCTTGTCGACTTGGTAGGTCCGCTTCTACTATTAGTCGGGAGATAAGCAGGCACGGCGGCATATCAAGATATCGGGCCTTTCAGGCTGATGAGGCCGCATGGGATTTGGCCAAGCGCCCCAAGCTCTGCCATCTGGCACAGAATTCCTCACTCAGACTAATCGTGGCGAAAAGGCTCTCCCAGCAGTGGTCGCCAGAGCAAATCTCAGGCTGGCTGAAGACCGAGTATCCGGGAAACGTCGAGATGCAGATATCGCATGAAACCATCTATCGAAGCCTATTTATCCAGGCGCGTGGCGTGTTGAAGAAGGAGCTGCAGAAGGATCTTCGGACGGGTCGCGTATTTCGACAGTCCAGGCACCAAAACATCAAAGGATTGCCGCGCGGTCGGATCATTGATGCTGTGTCCATTAGTGATCGCCCTCAGGAAATCGAAGATCGTGCCATTCCTGGCCACTGGGAAGGCGATCTCATCTCTGGATCAAGCAATACCCATATAGCAACTCTTGAGGAGCGCAAATCTAGATTCACGATGTTGGTGAAAGTAAAGGGTAAGGACACAGAATCCGTAGTGGGTGCGTTAACAACGCATGTCAAAACGTTGCCTCATCAATTGCGGCGCTCTCTGACTTGGGATCGTGGTTCAGAACTAGCGAGCCACAAGAAATTTACGGTGGCAACTGACGTTAAAGTCTACTTCTGCGATCCGAGCAGCCCGTGGCAACGCGGTACAAATGAGAACACGAATCGACTTATCCGCCAGTATCTCCCAAAGGGAACAGATCTATCTGTGCATACTCAGGCGGACCTAAACTCCCTGGCAAAAAAACTGAACCAACGGCCAAGAAAAACATTGGGATTCAACACCCCTGCTAATGAACTGAACAAGTGTGTTGCGTTGACGGATTGAATCTACAGTCCTGATTTTTGCATCAGTCAGCGGCATGGCTACCTCGATTTTGGGGGTACCAAGTTGCCGGGGTATCGACATACCCCCAACTGTACCCCCACATAGGGCCGGATTAGGGGGTACATCATAGGACTATGCTGGACAAGTGGGCAATAAAAAACCCGCTATATCAGCGGGTTCTTGAACTTGCTTGGCCGTTGCTGGCCTTTGAGATGGTAGCGATGGGTGGACTTGAACCACCGACACCCGCATTATGAATGCGGTGCTCTAACCAGCTGAGCTACATCGCCGTGAAACCGTGAGGGCGCGAATTCTAAGCCGTCACACGTTAAAACGGAAGCCGCCTTTGCCAAGGCTACGGCGCCCAAGGCCGTGGGGTGTTATACGTTGAAACGGAAGTGCATCACATCGCCGTCCTGCACGATGTACTCCTTGCCTTCCAAACGCCATTTGCCCACGTCTTTGGCGCCTTGCTCACCCTTGTTCTGGATGAAGTCGGCGTAGGCAATCACTTCGGCGCGGATAAAGCCTTTCTCGAAATCGGTATGGATCACGGCGGCTGCTTTCGGTGCAGTAGCGCCGATCTTGACTGTCCACGCGCGCACTTCCTTCACGCCGGCGGTGAAATAGGTCTGCAGCCCCAACAGTTCGTAGCCGGCGCGGATCACGCGATCAAGGCCTGGTTCGCTCATGCCGAGATCCTGCAGGAAGGCCAGTTTGTCGTCGGCAGCCAGTTCGGCGATCTCGGCTTCCAGTTTGTTGCAAATAACGACCACCACCGCGCCCTCGGCCTTGGCTATGGTGTTCACCTGGTCGAGGTAAGGATTGTTGCTGAATCCCTTCTCGTCGACGTTGGCGATGTACATGGTTGGCTTCGAAGTCAGCAGGTGGAACTGTTGGATCGTGGCCTGCTCATCCTTGTCGAGGTCGAGGCTGCGCACTGGATTGCCTTGATCCACATGGGCGCGCACCTTGGTCAATACGTCGCGCACTTTGATGGCATCCTTGTCCTGGCCTCTGGCGGCTTTGGTAGCGCGGTCAAGACCCTTTTCCACTGTTTCAAGATCGGCCAGTGCCAGCTCGGTGTTGATCACATCAATGTCGTTCTTCGGGTTGATCGCGTTGGCAACGTGGATGACATTGTCATCGACGAAGCAGCGCACCACATGGGCGATGGCGTCGCATTCACGGATGTTGGCGAGGAATTTGTTGCCGAGGCCTTCGCCCTTGGAAGCGCCGGCGACGAGGCCGGCAATGTCGACGAATTCAACTGCAGTGGGCACCACTTTTTCCGGTTTGACGATTTCCGCCAGCGCATTGAGTCGCAAATCCGGTACCGGCACGATGCCGGAGTTTGGCTCGATAGTGCAGAACGGAAAGTTCTCGGCCGCTATACCGGCTTGCGTCAGCGCATTGAACAAGGTGGATTTGCCGACGTTGGGCAACCCAACGATGCCGCACTTGATACCCATAACTATTGTCCTGTTCGTCTCTTGATGCCAATACCTTATGCCAATACCAATGCCGGGCTCGCCCGCCGTAGCCTAAGGCGAAGGCCGGGTATGTAACTTGTTCATTGCAATCTGCAGCTTGCCTTCGCTCAACAGCGGCAACAAGGCCACCGATCTGGCGATTTCTTCTTCGATGACCGGCACTTCGCTGTTGCGAAAGTCGCCGAGCACATAATTCAGCACCAGCGACGGATCGCCGGGGTGACCTATGCCGAGTCGCAGACGAGCGAATTCGGCACTGCCGAGTGCGCGCATCACATCACGCACACCGTTGTGGCCGCCGTGACCACCGCCGGTTTTCAGGCGGGTAGTACCGAGCGGCAGATCGAGTTCGTCGTAGGCTACCAGGATCTGCGACGGTTCGAGTTTGTAGAACTGCGCCAGCGGTTGCACCGATTCGCCGCTTTTGTTCATGAAGGTGGTCGGGAACAGCAGGCGCACTTCATTGCTGCCAACCGTAATTCGGCCGGTCAACCCTTTGTAACGGGTTTCCGGTTTGAGTTCGGTCTTGTAGGCAGCGGCCAGACTGGCCAGGAACATGGCGCCGGCGTTGTGCCGGTTGCACTGGTATTGTTGGCCCGGATTCCCCAGGCCAACTACCAGAGCGATACCTGCGCTCATGACACAGTGCAGCTACGAGCGTCGGATTACTTCTTCGCCGCAGGCTTGGCTGCGGGCTTCGCGGCGGGCTTGGCGGCAGCAGCCGGTGCAGCAGCTGCAGCAGCTGCAGCAGCAGCCGGGGTCTCTTCGCCTTTCTTGATGACGTTGATCGACACCACAGCATGGTCGCCGCTGGCACCATGGCTGAGGGCAACGCTGCGCACGCCTTCCGGCAGTTTCAGATCAGAAATGTGCAGCGAATGGCCAAGGCCGAGTTCGGCAATATCCACTTCGATGTAGGAAGGCAGGTACTTCGGCAAACACATGATTTCCAGTTCGGTCATCAAGTGCGATACCACGCCGCCGCCTTGTTTGACGCCGACCGAGATGGCTTCGTTGAGGAAGTGCAGTGGCACCTTGATGTGTACTTCGCGGTCTTCACGCACGCGCAGGAAGTCAGCATGCAACAGGCGCGGCTGCGCCGGGTGACGCTGCAGGGCTTTGATAATGGCACTTTCATCAACCCCATCGACGTTGAGGGTGACAATGGACGTGTAGAACGCTTCGTTCTCAAGTACGTAGGCCAGATCCTTGTGGCTTATGGAGATGTTGGCAGGAGCCTTGTCAGCACCGTACAGGATGGCAGGCACGGCGCCTTGTTTGCGACGCATACGGCGGCTCTCGCCTTTGCCTGTGGTGGTCCGGCTCTGGGCCTGAAGAATGAACTGTTGCTTGGACATCGTGATTTCCTCTGGAACCGCTCCCGTTGTGCGGGTCGGGTTCTCCGTTGGTAATGTGGGCTTTTGCCCGATTATCCCTTCCTCTGTCTGTAATCAACAGTGGCGGGGTTTGCCTTCAGTGATGCGTGCTCGCGGGATCAACCCTCGTCGAACATCGCGCTGACGGATTCTTCGTTGCTGACGCGGCGAATGCTCTCACCGAGGAAGCGTGCCAGCGGCAGCTGGCGGATCTTGCTGCATTTGCGGCCGGCTTCACTGAGCGGAATGGTGTCGGTGAATACCAGCGAATCCAGTTTTGAATTGTTGATGTTGTCGATGGCATTGCCCGACAGCACTGCATGCGTACAGTAAGACACCACCCGGGTAGCGCCTTGTTCTTTCAAGGCATCGGCAGCTTTGCACAGCGTGCCGGCGGTATCGACCATGTCGTCAACAATCAGACAGGTGCGTCCTTTCACTTCGCCGATCAAATGCATCACTTCGGTTTCATTGGCCTTCGGCCGCCGCTTGTCGATGATCGCGAGATCGGTGCCGAGCTGTTTGGCGAAGGCGCGGGCGCGTACTACGCCGCCGATGTCTGGCGATACCACAGTCAGGTTTTCATAGTTTTGCGCGCGAACATCTTCCACCAGCACGACCGAGCCATAAATGTTGTCGACCGGGATGCTGAAGAAGCCCTGGATCTGTTCGGCGTGCAGGTCGATTGTCAAAACCCGGTCGATACCGGCAGCGCTCATCATATCGGCTACAACCTTGGCGCTGATCGGCACGCGGGCCGAACGCACACGACGATCCTGGCGGGCATAGCCGAAGTAGGGCACGACAGCGGTAACGCGATGGGCAGATGAGCGATGCAGGGCGTCGGCCATCAACAGCAGTTCCATCAGGTTGTCATTGGTAGGCGAGCAAGTTGGCTGGATGATGAACACATCCTGGCCGCGTACGTTCTCGTTCAGCTCGACGCTGATCTCGCCATCACTGAATTTGCATACGTTGGCACGGCTTAGCGGTACCCCCAACCACTTGGCCACTTTGAGAGCCAGTTCGGGGTTGGCATTGCCGGAAAAAACCATCAAATTGTTGGCCATGCGGAACCTTGCCTTTGTTGACTAACGTGTCAGTGCTTGTTGCCTGTATGGCTGGGGTGGCTGGATTCGAACCAACGTATGCCAGGATCAAAACCTGGTGCCTTACCGCTTGGCGACACCCCAAAATCCGTGTTGTTACTTGTTAATGCAGTTACTTGTTAATGCGGTTACGCGCCATTGCTATTGCTTGCCAGTGCTGCGTGCAGCGGGGATCGATTGACCCCCTTGGCGACAAAACCCCGACCTTCCGCAAGATGCAAGCCGGTTTGAACAGCTTGCCACCGGTACAGGATCGCCGTTGCCTGCTCTCTATCAGCGCAGCTTGCAAACACACTGGCCCCGGTGCCTGTCATGCGGGCTTCGGCGAACTGGCCGAGCCATTCCAAGGCTGCCCTGATGGGCGGGTACAACTGGCTGGAGACGGCTTGACAGTCGTTCCGGCTACCCGAAAACGGAAAGGCGCGCATTGTCGTGGAGGGGCTATTCCTTGTCAATTCAGGGTGGCAAAAGATTTCCCGTGTCGCGACGGTGCAGGTGGGGGTCAATACCACGTACCAGCGCTGTGGAAGTACCTGATTTTCCAGCTCTTCCCCGACTCCGGCCGCGAAAGCCGTATGGCCATGCACGAACACTGGCACATCGGCCCCAAGCTGCAGCCCCAACTGCTCCAGTGCCGGCAACGACAGGCCGCACTGCCAAAGCCGGTTGAGGCCCAGCAACGTGGTGGCGGCATCGGAGCTGCCGCCGCCGAGTCCGCCGCCGGCTGGCAGCCGTTTGGTCAAGTGGATACGGCAATGGGCGGGTCGGGTGGCATACGGTGTCAGTAAGCGGGCGGCTTGCAGCACCAGATTGTCGTTGGTACTGAGTGCTGGGTCGCTGCAGGTCAAGACGAGTCCTGGGCCGGCATCAGTGTCGAAGGTCAGTTCATCACCGTAATCCAGTAACTGGAACAGGGTTTCCAGCAGGTGGTAGCCATCCGCACGCCGGCCGGTAATGTGCAGGAACAGGTTCAGCTTGGCGGGGGCGGGAAGTGTCAGCATGTCAGGGGGCTGATGGACTCAGTTGCCATTCACGTATCAGGAATGTCAATTGCAGCTCGCCTGCTACGAGACGGATGCGGCCGGGTAGTGGCACGCTGTCGACTGCTGCGTAGCGGTCGTAGGTAAGTTGCCAGCGCCGACCGGCACCATCGTCCTGTGTCAGCGTACTCAGCAGGTTGTCGGTATCGAAACCAAGTGTGCCGCCCAGGCCCGGCACGGGCAGGCCACGAACCCAATACAACAAGTGGGTGGCTGGAAAATCGAAGCTGAGGTAGTCGCGCGTCAGCGCCTGCAGGCTGGGCAGGGTTACCGGCGCTTCACCGGCCTTTTCAACAACAACACTGCTGTCACTGGCGGTGACGCGAGTAGTGCCCAGCCCTAGTACCGTACTGCTGAGTGTGATGTCGAAGCGTTCAGCCTGTTGCTGCCAGTTGATGTTGACGGTGTCGGACTGGTTTTGCTGGCGAACATTGAGGCGGCCGGAGAGTTGCCAGTCGGTCCGTGCCAGCACGGCAGTGCTATGACTGGCGAAATCAGGATTGGCGATACTGCCGACTTCAGGTCGGGTGGCGCAGCCGGCGAGCATTGCAAGCCACAGCGGCAATAGAAGCAGGAAGCGGGCTGCAGTTACTGCAGTAGTCACACCAGAGGTCACAAAAATCAAAGTGACGCGGCGGGATTGAGTCGCTGCATCGCACTGCGGATGTGTTCACTGTCGGGCTGCGTGGCAAGCGCATTGCGCCACACGCGGGTAGCAGCCGACTTGTCTCCCATCACCCACAACACTTCGCCCAGATGGGCAGCCACTTCGGCATCAGGAAACAGTTCATAGGCTTTGTCGAGATTAGTGCGTGCTTCAGGGTACATGCCGAGTTTGTATTGCACCCAGCCGAGGCTGTCGATGATTGCCGGATCATTCGGCGACAGTTCATTGGCCTTGCGAATCAATTCATAGGCTTCCTGATAGCGGTTGGTACGATCAGCCAGTATGTAGCCAAGGCTGTTGTAGGCCACCGGACTTTGCGGCTGCAGCTGAATGATCCTGCGCAAATCGGTTTCCATCAGTGCGAGATCGTTGGTTTCCTGGCTCAATACCGAGCGCAGAAAGAGCAAATCGACATTGTTCGGGAAGGCTCCGACCGAGCTGTTCAGCAGTGTGGTGGCTTCAGCGTAGCGCTTTTCGTCAATCAGAATGTTGGCTTCCACCGAGAGCAGTGGAGTGTTGAGGTCGGCATTACGGAAGCGGATGTTCTGCAGGTGTGTGTGCACTTCATCGTAACGGTTGGCGCGCACCATCAGCTCGGTCAGGTTGCGCAGAGCCTGCATCATATTGCTGCCGGCTCGCACCTGCATATAGTGCTCGATCGCCTGGGTTGGACGATTTTCCTGGCCGTCGATGAAGCCGAGGTAGTAGTGGGCATCGTCGAGCTTTTGGCCATTCAGTACCAGTCGTTGCAGATAAGCTCTGGCTTCGGCATAGAGATTTACCTCCATGCTGAGCAATGCCAGCGAATAGAGCAGGTCGTAGTCGGACGGATTCTGTTCTACCAGCACCGAAAACTGGGCACGGGCTTCGGCGTAGCTGCGATCATTGATCAACCGACGGCCGTACAAGTACCGCAGATCCTTGTGGCCCGGATAAGCCCGCACGCCTTGCTGCAACCGGCGCAGCGATTGTTCGCCCTGCTCCAGCTGATCCAGTAACTGCACTTCCAGCACCACAAGATCGCCGCCACTGATGGTTTCTGTGCTGGCAGCCGCAGTCGATTGCGGGTCACGTTCGCGTTGTTTGTCTTTTTGCTCAGCTTCACGCAGCATCTGCCGGATCAACAGCAGTGCCGACTCGGGATGTTTGTCGATCTGGTAAAGATGCGACAGGCTGAGCCGCAGCGAATCATTCTGCGGATGACGCATCAGCAGCGTTTCATAATCGTCGATGAGGCCTGTCAGTACCGGAGTCGGGTTTGCGTTGGATGTGGTCGCAATCCGGGCCGACAACAGGCGGAAATCCACTGTCTCACCCTGTTCGAGCAAGACTTCGAGCTGGTCGAAAGCGTCGCGGTAGCGCGCCAAAGTAACCAGTTCCAGCGCAATTGTCTGCCGTGGCTCCACCGCATCCGGTTCTTGCAGCAGCCACAGTTGGGCCATTTCGATTGCCAGTGTCGGTTGGCGGGAAAAAGTGGCGATGCGTGTTGCCCGCTGGATGATGCTGAGATTGCTGGACTCGCGCGCCATGGCGGCATATTCGTCGAGAGCCATGTCGCTCTGACCACGCTGGCCTGCCAGTTCGGCGATGATGGCGCGGGACAGTTGGTCTTCGGTGAAATTTCCGAATTGCTGCTCTTCCTTTACCGGCTCTGCTTCAGCATTGTCTGGCGATTCTGCCGTGGGTGTTACCGATTGCTGCGCAGTTTCCGCGGTAGCCGGCGGCGTTGTGGTCGCAGGCCCGGACGAAGTCGAGGTGGTGGAGCAGGCTGTCAACACCAGGGTGGAGGCCAGCATGATGATCAGCAGGCGCTTGCGCCGGAGGAGAATGCCCGGGCTTGTGATGAGTATTAATGAATATGGAGAGGTCATGGCAGGAGTATAGCCACACCGTCTGTACCCTCACAATCGTGCCAGTTCGTCGATCATGTCAGAAATAAGGTTGGATTCATGTGGGTTGCCGCTGCCCCAAGGTGGAGCTTGGTAGAGGTTACCGGCTAAAATGCCGTTTCACTTTTCCGGATCTCCCCTTTTCATGTCGCTGCTGGTGCTTGGCATCAACCACAACACCGCCACGGTTGCCGTGCGCGAGAAAGTGGCGTTCGCTCCGGAACACATGCAGGACGCCCTTCAGCAGGCGTGTGCCCGTGCCGGTCTCAGCGAAGTGGCGATATTGTCCACTTGCAACCGCACCGAGCTGTATGCAGTGCCGGAAAAATCATCGCACCTGCACGGCACCAGTGCCGAGGAAGCCCAGGCCCGCACCGCAATCAGCCGCTGGCTGTGCGACTATCACGGCCTTGATGCTGCCGAACTCGACGCCGCCCTCTATTGCCATCACAACGAACACGGCGTGCGCCACCTTATGCGAGTGGCAAGCGGATTGGATTCGATGGTGCTGGGTGAGCCGCAGATCCTTGGCCAGATCAAATCGGCCTTTGCGGTGGCGCAGCAGGCGGCCACGCTCGGTACTACGCTGTATCGCACGTTTGAAGAAGTGTTTGCCGTTGCCAAGGAAGTCCGCACCGAGACCGCCATTGGTGAAAACCCGGTATCAGTGGCATTTGCTGCCGTAACGCTGGCGCAACAGATTTTTGCCGACATCCACGAGGCAAGCGCACTGATGATTGGTGCCGGCCGTACCATCGAATTGGTGGTGCAGCATCTGAAAGAAGCTGGTGTCGCCAACATCGTCGTGGCCAACCGTACACTCACCAATGCGCAGGAACTGAGTCGCAAATACGGGGTGCGCGAAGTATTGCTGTCGGATATCCCCGAAGTGCTGGAAACCACTGACATTGTGGTGTCGTCCACCGCAAGCCAACTGCCGATACTCGGCAAGGGTGCAGTGGAGCGTGCACTGAAGGTGCGTCGCCACAAGCCGATCTTCATGGTCGATCTTGCAGTGCCGCGCGATATTGAGCCGGAAGTGGCCGAGCTTGAGGATGTCTACCTGTATAGCGTCGACGACTTGCGTGAAGTGATCGACAGCAATCTGAAGAACCGTCAGGAAGCCGCACGCGAAGCCGAAGTCATCATCGACAAGGGCATCGATACTTTCATGCGCAAACAGCGCGGTCTTGGCATCGTTGCCACCTTGCGGAATTTCCGTGAAAAGGCCGAACAGTTGCGGGACATCGAACTGGAAAAAGCGCTGAAGTCGCTTGATCGTGGCGCCGATCCGCGTGAGATGATGAGGGAGCTAGCGCGGCTGCTCACCAATAAATTGATCCATGCTCCCAGCGTGCAGATGAAAAAAGCCAGTGCTGATGGCCACCACGAACTGATCCATCTGGCCGAACAATTGTTCGAGCTGGAGGCCAGTAACGAAGCAGCCCCTCACGCCACTACGCCGGCAGCCAAACAGCAATAACCATGATGAATCCCTCGATAGTGTCCAAGCTCGAATCGTTGCTCGAGCGACATGAAGAATTGCAACACATGCTCAGCGACGCTGAAGTAATCTCGGTACAGGAGAAGTTCCGCAATTTCTCGAAGGAATATTCCGAGCTCGAACCAGTAGTGTTGTGCTTCCGCCAGTTGCAGCAAGCCAAGAGCAATATGGCAGAGGCCGAACTGCTGCAGAAGGACAGTGATGCCGATTTGCGCGCCATGGCGGCTGACGAAATCGCCAGCAGCAGCAAGCGTATCGAAAGTCTGGAAAGCGAGTTGCAGAAACTGTTGCTGCCAAAAGACCCGCGCGACGGCTGTAACGTCTTCCTCGAAATCCGTGCCGGTACCGGCGGCGACGAAGCGGCGATCTTCTCGGGCGACCTCTTTCGCATGTATTCGCGCTACGCTGAATCGAAACGCTGGAAGCTGGAAATCCTCAGTGAACGTCGTGGTGAGCACGGCGGTTACAAGGAGGTGATCACACGCGTCGAGGGCGACAATGTGTACGGCCAGCTGAAGTTTGAAAGCGGCGCCCACAGGGTACAGCGCGTGCCTGAAACAGAAGCGCAGGGTCGTGTACATACGTCAGCCTGCACGGTAGCGGTGATGGCTGAACTGGCAGAGCAGGCGGAGATCGAATTGAACAAGAGCGAGCTGCGCATTGATACTTATCGTGCGAGTGGCGCTGGTGGCCAGCACGTCAACAAGACCGATTCGGCGATCCGCATCACGCATTTACCGACCGGCATTGTGGTGGAATGTCAGGATGAACGTTCGCAGCACAAGAACCGCGCACGGGCAATGTCGTTGTTGCACGCCAAGTTGCAGGCTGCTGCCGATGCCGAGCGGGCAAAGGAAATTACCGATACCCGCCGCGATCTGGTAGGTTCCGGGGACCGCTCCGAAAAAATCCGCACCTATAACTATCCCGACAGCCGGGTCACTGACCACCGCATCAAGCTGACCTTGTACAAACTCGCCGACATCATGAATGGCAACATGGACGATCTGATCCAGCCGCTGCTCGCCGAACACCAAGCCGACCAGCTGGCCAAACTGGCGAAATAATGCCGAACCTGCGGACGGCATTGGCGGACGCCACCGCTCGGCTCGGACAGAGCGATACGGCCGCCCTCGATGCCCAACTGTTGCTCGCCCATGTTCTGGGTAAAACCCGCACTTGGCTCTACACCTGGCCTGCGCATGAGCTGGATACTGCGCAGATCAATGCATTGGAAGCGCTTGTAAGTCGGGCAGAGAAAGGCGAACCCGTAGCCTACCTCACCGGCAAGCGTGCATTCTGGACCATGACACTGGAAGTAACGCCGGCTGTGCTGATCCCGCGCCCTGAAACCGAACTGCTGGTGGAACTCGCGCTGGAAGTCGGCAAGACATTGCCCGGGCCAGTGGCGGATCTCGGTACTGGTTCCGGTGCCATCGCACTGGCACTGGCGAGCGAGAGATCTGACTGGCAATTGCACGCCACTGATCTGAGTGAGGCAGCACTGGAGGTAGCGCGGGCGAATGCAACGCGACTCGGCTTCACCAACGTGCAATTCCTGCAGGGTTCGTGGTGCGAACCCTTGCCATCTGCGTATTACTCCCTGATCGTCAGCAATCCGCCTTATGTCGCCGATGACGACCCACACTTGCCGGCACTGGCTTTTGAGCCGCAGTGCGCCTTGATAGCAGGCGACAGAGGCTTGGCCGACCTGCGTAACATCGCCGCACAGGCTTGCTCACGACTGCAGAGCAATGGTTGGTTGCTGTTGGAACACGGCTGGCAACAGGGTGAGGCCGTACGTGGCCTGTTGCAGTCATTCGGCTATGCCGACGTCGCCACCCGTCAGGACGGCGGCAACCGTGACCGGGTTACCCTGGGCCGTTGGACGGAGCATCCGGGATGAACGACGAACAGTTATTGCGCTACAGCCGGCAATTGATGCTGCCAGGTGTCGATGTGGCGGGGCAGGAAAAGCTGCTGGCAGCACGCGTGCTGGTGCTGGGGCTGGGCGGACTCGGCTGTCCGGCCGCCATGTACC
>Ga0255099_1000576_pt1 | contig 14796 bp, 14 predicted proteins | sample Colum_Colum_RepA_2_FD_188451 | JGI IMG/M metagenome (GOLD analysis project Ga0255099, IMG submission 188451) | Freshwater microbial communities from Columbia River, Oregon, United States - Colum_Colum_RepA_8d | ecosystem: Environmental > Aquatic > Freshwater > River | place: USA: Oregon...
AATGTCCATTTTTGCTTGACGATTTTCTCTACCCAATTCCCGCTCTGACCGGCTATATTTACTAACAGTGTTGCCGTTTTCCATAGAGGGGAACCGGTTGTGGTGCTGGTACTTTTTCTACACGCCTTCCCGTTGCAACGCTCTCGCTCGACAACTACCCAAAGCCAAAGGAAATAACTCCATGAAAACACGTGCAGCCGTGGCCGTCGCCGCCGGCAAACCCCTGGAAATCTGTGAAGTGGACCTGCAGGGTCCAAAAGAAGGCGAAGTGTTGGTGGAACTGAAAGCCACTGGTGTGTGCCACACCGACGCTTTCACGCTGAGCGGTGACGACCCGGAAGGTGAATTCCCGGCGATTCTGGGCCATGAAGGCGCCGGCATTGTGGTAGACGTAGGCCCGGGCGTTAAAACCCTCAAGAAGGGCGACCACGTAATTCCGCTTTACACCCCGGAATGCCGCAACTGCGATTACTGTCTGCACCCGCGCACCAACCTGTGCCAGGCCATCCGTTCCACCCAGGGCAAAGGTCTGATGCCGGACGGCACTAGCCGCTTCTCCCTGAATGGCAAGCCAATCCTGCACTACATGGGCTGCTCCACCTTCTCCAACTTCACCGTGCTGCCTGAAATCGCGCTGGCCAAAGTGCGTGAAGACGCCCCGTTCGACAAAATCTGCTACATCGGTTGTGGCGTTACCACCGGCGTTGGCGCCGTGGTTTTCCAGGCCAAGGTTGAAATTGGTTCCACCGTTGCCGTATTCGGCCTCGGCGGCATCGGTCTGAACGTGATCCAGGGTGCCCGTATGGCCGGCGCCAGCCGCATCATCGGTATTGACCTGAACCCTGCGCGCGAAGCGATGGGCCGTCAGTTCGGCATGACCGACTTCATCAACCCGAAAGATGTCGAGAACGTCGTCGCCACCATCGTCGACATGACCGGTGGTGTGGACTACAGCTTCGAATGTATCGGCAACGTCAAAGTCATGCGGCAGGCGCTTGAGTGCTGCCATAAGGGCTGGGGCCAGAGCTTCATCATCGGCGTGGCCGGTGCAGGCCAGGAAATTTCCACTCGTCCATTCCAGCTGGTGACCGGCCGTCACTGGCGCGGTACCGCCTTCGGTGGCGCCCGCGGCCGTACCGACGTGCCGAAAGTAGTCGACTGGTACATGGAAAACCGCATCCAGATCGATCCGCTGATTACGCACACGATGCCGCTGGAGAAGATCAACGAGGCGTTTGATCTGATGCATGCCGGCACCAGCATTCGCTCGGTGGTGTTGTACTGATCCACCGGCATTGAAGTAACTATTGAAGTAACTAGGGGTCAGTCATCTGGCCCCTTTTCATTTGCGAGGAACCAGAATGAGTATCGAACAAGTCAGTGCCAACAAAATGTTTGGCGGCAAGCAGATCAAATTCAAACACAAGAGTGCAGTGCTGAACTGCGACATGATTTTCTCGGTGTACCTGCCGCCGAACGCTGTGGCTGGCAACAAGGTGCCGGTGATTTACTGGCTGTCGGGGCTGACCTGCACCGACGACAACTTTGTGCAGAAGGCTGGTGCGCAGCAATATGCGGCGGAAGCCGGTGTGGCGATTGTGTGCCCGGATACCAGCCCGCGTGGAGCCGATGTACCGGGCGATCCGGACAAGGCGTGGGACTTCGGTCATGGTGCGGGCTTCTATGTGAATGCGACGCAGGCACCGTGGTCTACGCACTACCACATGTACGACTACGTGGTGAACGAACTGCCTGCAGTATTGGCCGCCAGTGACCTGCCGCTCGATACGGCCAATTGCTCGATCATGGGCCACTCGATGGGTGGTCATGGCGCTTTGACAATCGCACTGAAGAATCCGGGCATCTACAAAGCCGTGTCGGCGTTCTCACCGATCTGCTCACCCATCAACTGCCCGTGGGGCGAGAAGGCCCTTGGTCGCTATATCGGCTCCAACAAAGCCGATTGGGAGCAATACGATACCTGCGCACTGCTGGCGCAGGCCAAAGAGAAACTGCACATTCTGGTTGATCAGGGTCAGGACGATGGTTTCCTCGTCAACCAGCTGAAACCGGAACTGCTGCAGGCCGCATCTATCGCCAGCAAGCATCCGCTGACGCTGCGTCTGCATGCCGGTTATGACCACAGCTATTTCTTCATTGCTTCGTTCATTGCTGATCACATTGCGCATCATGCTGATGCGCTGTGGGATTGACGAACCATCACGGCCAGGATTCCCACTCTGGCCATGAACACTTAACCATGGAAAATCTCAGACTCGCCTTGGTACAAACCGACCTCGCCTGGCAGGCAGCTGCGCATAATCGAGAGTTGTTGACGCAGCTGATCCGGCCGCTGAAGGGACTGGCGGATCTGATCGTATTGCCCGAAATGTTCACCAGCGCTTTTGTCACAGGCAGCGGTGCGTTGGCAGAGGAGCATCCGGGCCCCACGCTGGTTTGGATGCAGCAACAAGCACAGGAGTTGCAGGCAGCGATCACCGGCAGCGCTGCAGTGACTGAAAATGGCCAACGCTTCAATCGACTTTATTTTGTGACTCCGGACGGAGTGGCCCGTTACTACGACAAACGCCATCTGTTCCGCATGCTCGATGAACACAAACGCTATGGCGCGGGTCAAAGCAAGCTGCTGGTGGAGTGGCAGGGGTGGCGCATCCTGCCGCTGGTCTGCTACGACCTGCGTTTTCCGGTATGGAGTCGTTATACCGAGAGTGAGCCCTATGATTTGCTTTTGTATGTGGCCAACTGGCCGGCCAGCCGCACCTCCCACTGGCGCACTCTGTTGCAGGCGCGGGCAATCGAGAATCAGTGCTACGTAATCGGCGTCAACCGCATAGGCCGTGACGGGAATGACCTCGATTACGACGGCCACAGTGCTGTAGTAAACCCACAAGGTGAGGAAGTATTACAGGCAGGAACTGCCGCCGGAGTGCACCAGTGCACGATCGCGCTGGCAACCGTGCAGCAATGGCGCCAGCGCTTTCCGGCCTGGATGGATGCCGATTCTTTCCAGCTCACGCAGGATGATGCCCCTGCTGCATAATGCCCGCATGCAACAGCCCCGAGTTTTCCTGGTCGACGCCAGCATCTACATCTTCCGCGCCTGGCACACCTACGAGCCGACCATTACCGATCGTGACGGCAAGCCGGTCAATGCCGTGTTCGGTTTCAGCGATTTCCTTTACCAGCTGCTGCGGCAGGCGCGGCCGCAGCACATTGCCTGTGCCTTCGATGCCAGCCAGCGCGACTCCTTCCGCAAGGAAATCTATCCTGACTACAAGGCCAACCGCGAGCCGGCACCGGAGCAACTGAAATACCAGTTCGCGCTGTGCAGGGATTTTTGTCGCGCTGTCGGCATCTCCCAATTCAGCAGTGAACGTTTTGAAGCCGATGACATCATCGGCTCACTCGCACAGCGTTACCGCCAGCAGGGTCATCCGATTACAGTAGTATCCGCCGACAAGGACCTGACCCAACTGGTGCTGGGTGACAGCGACCAATGGTGGGATTTCGCCCGTGGCACCGTGCTGAACGCGCAGGGAGTGAAGAAGCACTTCGGCGTGCTGCCGGGCCAGATCGCCGACATGCTGGCGCTGTCAGGCGACAAGATCGACAACATCCCCGGCATTCCTGGTGTCGGCTATGCCACCGCCGCCAAAATCCTGCAGAAATTCGACAGTATTGAAAGCATCCTCGCCAACCACGACAAGATCGCCGACATGAAATTCCGCGGTGCCGTACGGGTACAGGCGCTGGTGAAAGCCCACGGTCATCTGCTGCCTCGCAACAAACAATTAACCACTGTCGCCACCAACATGGAGTTCGATACACCGCCAGAGCTCCTCTGGCATGGGATCGACACCGATGCCTTCAACCTGTGCAGCGACCAATTGAACTTCAAGGGCATCATGCAGCAACGCTGGCTGCATATGACGCCTGCCAACCTTGCCTGAACCCGTTACCGAACCGGATTGCCATGGACCACAACGCTCCTTCTGCTGCGCTGCGCAGCCAACTCCCGCTACCCCTGTTGTCCGCCATTGCCGCACTGCCACCGATGGCGGTCGACATGTATTTGCCGGCAATGCCGCAGATTGCCGACGACTTCGGCGCCAGCCTCGTCACCATCCAGAACTCGCTGAGCCTGTTCCTGCTCGGCTTTGGCCTCGGCATGCTGTTGTGGGGTCCGCTGGCAGACAAATACGGCCGGCGCCCGCTGGCCATGCTGGGCCTCGCCGGTTTTGCGGCAGTGAGTCTGCTGCTGACCTTCAGCAACAGCCCCATGCTGTTTCTCTTGTTGCGCCTGGCGCAGGGCTTGATCGGCAGTGCTGCCACAGTCACCGTGCCGGCAATGATCCGCGACTGCTACGGCAAGGACACCGCCAAGGGCATGTCAACCGTGATGATCATCATGCTGGTAGCGCCGTTGGTGGCGCCGCTGATCGGCTCAACACTATTGTCACTATGGACATGGGAAAGCCTGTTCGGCTTCCAGCTGGTGTACGCCGGCGTGCTGTTGGTGATTGTGCGGCGACTGCTGCCGGAAACACTGCCAGCCAATGCGACACGCACCACGCAATCGCCACTGAACAATTACCGCATCATCTTCGGCAACCGCCGTATCTACTGGGATCTGCCGACCTATGTGCTGTTAGCGCTGTCGTTTTTCACCTTCCTCACAGCGGTGTCGTTCATCTACATCACGTGGTTCGGGGTCAGCGAAACGCTGTTCGGCTATTTATTTGCGAGCTCGGCTGGCGCACTGATCATCTCCAACCTGACCAACCGCCGGCTTGTCTCGCGCGTCGGCCCGCGTCGCATGCTGCAACGCGCGCTGGCAGCCGCATTGATACCGGCAACGTTGCTGTTGGTGGGGACACTACTGCAGCTGGGACTGGTGCCAACCGTCGCCTCATTTTTCCTGCTGGTAGGCTGCCTTGGTGTGGCCTGGGTCAACGCGGATGCACTGGTGTTGATAGAGTTTCCGCATCATGCCGGATCGGCGTCTGCCGTGATCGGCACCATGCGTTTCGGGGTGGGTGCTCTGGCCGGGCCGGTACTGGCGTGGATCGACACCGGCACACCGGTACCGGTGATGGTATTGATCTTTGGGTTGCTGGGGACTGCCGCAGCAGTACAACTGCTGCGGCATTGGTGTGTCAAAGAACAGTAATCAGTAGCCGATCGTGAAGCGTGACTTGATGTACTTGCCCTGCTCGAGTTCATCCACCATGGCGATGGCGTAGTCGTCGTAGGAGATTTTGCTGACGCCGGCAGCGTCTTTCACCACTACTTCGCCATCAAGACGGAATTTGCCGGTGCGCTCTCCGGGACCGATCTGTACTGCCGGTGAAAAGAAAGTCCAGTCGACATCGGTGACATTGCGTAACAGTCCCAGTGTGCGAATACCTTCCATGACAGGCGCCTTCCACGCTTCCGGCAGTTCGATGGTGTCGATGATCTTCTTGCCGCCGGCTTCGGTTTGCAGTGACGCGGCACCGCCTACCATCAAGAAGCGCTTTACAGCGGAGCCACGTACCGATGCGATCAACTGCTCGGCCTGACCCGGAATGAAACTGGCGGCACTGACAACTGCATCGTGGCCTTTCAATGCTGCGGCCATTGCTGCCGGATCAGTGTAATCAGCTTTCACTGCTGTTACGCCGGCTACGCTGACTTTGTCCGGATTGCGGGCAATACCGGTTACCGTATGGCCGCGCTGCAGCAACTCAGCAGCAATCTTGCTGCCGATTTTGCCGCTGGCGCCGATCAATGCGATTTTCTTGCCCATGTTGTTCTCCTTTTTTTGTTTTTTCTTTGGCTGTCATGCTTTTTTGTTGCAGGTGGGTGGCAGCAAGATACGACTTACTCGCCGGGTTGCCAGCCCGACGTAATCGGATAACGCCTGTCACGCCCGAAGCCGCGTTCACTGATGCGCACGCCCACCGGTGCCTGCCGGCGCTTGTACTCGGTACGATCCACCATGCGGATAACTTTCTCCACCACTGCTTTGTCGAAACCCTGTTGGCAGATCGCCTTCAGGCTCTGGTCTTGATCAACGTACAGTTCGAGGATGCGATCGAGCACGGGATACGGCGGCAGGTTGTCTTCATCTATCTGTCCCGGCGCCAGTTCAGCCGATGGCGCACGCTCGATTACGCGGCGCGGGATCACTGCACCCAGCGTATTGCGATATTCCGCCAACGCATACACCAGCATCTTCGGTACATCCTTCAGCACATCGAAGCCACCGGCCATGTCGCCGTACAAGGTGGAATAGCCTACTGCCATCTCACTCTTGTTGCCGGTAGTCAGCACCAGCAGACCATGTTTGTTCGAAATTGCCATCAGCATGACACCGCGGCAGCGGGCTTGCAGATTCTGCTCGGCAAGATCGGCAGTGGTGCCGGCAAATTCTTGTTGCAGGCCCTGCATACAGGCGTGGTAAAGCGGCGCAATCGCAATCTCACTGTAGTCAACACCGAGCACTTGCGCCTGTTGTGCCGCATCTTCGCGACTCATTGGCGCGGTATAGTCGAACGGCATCATCACCGCCTTTACGCGTGCCTTGCCGAGCGCATCCACGGCGAGCGCCAGCGTCAACGCTGAATCAATACCGCCGGACAACCCGAGAACAACTCCTTTGAAATGGTTTTTGTTGATGTAATCGGCCAGCCCAAGCTCCAGCGCGGCGTACAACTCAGCGGTGTCAGTCAGCAATGCAGTGCGTTTACCAGGCCGCACGACTGCTGCAGTGGTTCCTGCTTCCCATTCCACTTCGACACGCTGCAAATCCGTGGTGAACTGTGTCGCTTGCACTTGTACGCTGCCGTCGGCAGCCAGTGCCATTGAAGCTCCGTCGAACACAAGTTCGTCCTGGCCCCCTACCTGATTCACATAGACCAGTGGCAAGCCCGTCTCCGCCACACGTTGCTGCATGCTGCGCAAGCGCTCAGCGTACTTGGTGCGGCTGTAAGGAGAGCCATTGATATTGACTACCAACGCGGCACCTTCCGCAGCAGCCTGCCGCATAGGTTCGGCGAACCACAGGTCTTCGCAGATCGTGAATGCCACCGGCAAGCCATTGATGTTGAGCACCAGCGGCACAGTGCCGGGGTAGAAATAGCGTTTCTCGTCAAATACCTGGTAATTCGGCAGGCACTGCTTGCTGTAGTGGCCGATGATGACGCCGTTTTGGATGACCGCGAGACGGTTGTGCAGCCTGCCGTCGACACGGCCCGGATAGCCAACTACCAGCATGCTCGATAGACGAGCGTCACACAGCTGTTGCAGCGCAGTGGCAATGCGCACATCAAGACTGGGGCGCAACAGCAGGTCTTCCGGCGGATAGGCAGTCAACACCAGTTCGGGATAGACAATAAGGTCGGCTGGTTGCTGGGCAAGAATGGCGTTTGCAGTGTCGAGCACCAGGCGTGTGTTGCCCGGGATATCGCCTACCAGCGGATTCACCTGGGCCATGACTACGCTGAGGCGGCCGGATGTCGAAGGGGTAACGTGCACCTAAAATTGTCTCACTGCATCATGGTACTGTATTGTCCGTGATAACACGCTCAATACGCAAAACGGTGATTATATGGGAGGTCTGATACGACTGCTGACCTGGCTCGCGCTCGGCTTTTTTCTCTGGTACCTCGTGCGCAACTACCAGCGCAAACAGGACAGCCTGCGTAACCAGCGCAACCAGGCTAAACCACAAGCCCCCTCTCTGATCGTCAAGTGCAAACAGTGCGGCCTGCATCTGCCGCAGTCTGAAGCGGTGGCTGAAGATAACGAATGGTTCTGCAGCGACGACCATCGTCGCTTGTGGCTGGGACGCCCACACAACTGATATGGCCGGCACCTACGACCAGTATTTCCGTCCGCAAAGCAGCGAAGCCGCAGGTCGCCAGCAGAACCGGCAGATATTCACGGTCTACAACATTTACCGGTTGGTCCTGGGCCTCATCCTGCTGATCAGCTACTTCTACCGGTCGGATACCTCTCCGCTTGGCTTGGTAGACCAGACACTCTTCCTGCGTCTGCTGTCTGCCTACGTCCTCTTTAATGTGCTCACCTTGCTGCTGCCGCGCAAACTGCTGGAGAGCCACTACGGCCAGGTTTACGTAGCCAGTGTCATCCTTACCGACATTCTGTTGCTGGTAACACTTTGTTACGCCAGTGGTGGAGTCGGCAGCGGCATTACACCCCTTTTGATATTGCCGGTGGCCAGTGGAAGTTTGCTGTTCGGCATAAGGATCAGCACATTCTTTGCAGCTGTTGCATCCATCGCCCTCATCTATGGCGAGTTCTATCACTACATCACCGCTGCTGCTGCAGAAGAGTATTACGTGCAGGCAGGTTTGCTCGGCTTGCTACTCTTCATCGCCGCACTCGGCATCCAGGCTGTAGGCAAGCGCCTGCAGGAGAAGGACCTGATCAACCGCCGGCAGGCAGCAAGAATACGGGCCATGCAGCAGATCAATGAGCAGATCATTCGCCGTATGCAGACCGGCATCATCGTCATCGACCAGGACGAAACAGTGCTGCACTGCAATGACGCTGCCAGACACCTGCTGGGGCTTGGCCTGCAGGAGACGCAGACCATTACCCTGCCACCCCTGCTGCATGAACAGTTGAACCAGTGGCTGCACCATCCCGGCAACCGCCAGGTGAAATTCCGCCACGACAACAATGGCCCGGAAATCATCGCCAGTTTCACTTACCTGCAAACAGACAACAGCGTGAATTTCCTAATCTTTCTCGAGGACGACACCCAGATCAGCAGCCGGGCCCAGCGTCTCAAGCTGCTGTCGCTCGGCCGACTTACTGCGAGTATCGCCCATGAAGTGCGCAACCCGCTCGGCGCCATCAGCCATGCCGCACAGCTGCTGAATGAATCGCCACAACTCCAACAGTCGGAAGCGCGGCTGCTTGGCATCATCAATACGCATTGCCTGCGTATGAATGCGATCATCCAGAACGTACTGGAACTTTCGCGCCACAAAGCGGCGGCGACTGAAAAAATAGAACTGGTGTCGTGGTTGCAACGCTTTCCGGAACGATTGCAGTCCGGTTACAAGCACAAGGTGCAGTGCGTGATTGAAACGCCGGAGTTACCTGTATGGATTCAGTTCAACCAGAGCCAACTGGAACAGGTACTGACCAATCTCTGTGACAACGCGTTGCGCTACAGCAGCCAGGACGCCGGAGTTGCTCTGGTGACCTTGCGACTCGATTACGACGTCGCCACCCAACAGGCCCTTCTTGATGTAATTGACGAAGGCGCTGGCGTGCCCGAGCGTGATGTCGAGCAGGTCTTCGAACCATTCTTCACCACACAATCCGGTGGCACCGGGCTCGGCCTGTTTATCTGCAAGGAACTGTGCGAAGCTAACCGTGCACGCCTTTATTACCAGCGGACGACCGATGGCCGTAGCGCTTTCCGCCTTGCGTTTCCGCATCAGGACCGGCCTTTTTTCTGATGATTCCTGAATAAATAGCCTTCACTAACTTCTATTCATCGCATTCACAGCTACTTACGCCATGCAGCAACGAGTCCTGATAGTCGACGACGAGCCCGACATCCGCGAGCTGCTCGAGATCACGCTTAGCCGCATGAGCCTGCAAACGACACCGGCCGGCGATCTCGCCACTGCGCGCCGGCTGCTCGAAGAAGGAGAATTCGATTTCTGTCTCACCGACATGCGTCTGCCTGATGGCAGCGGCCTGGAACTTGTAGAAGAGATCCAGCGCCACCACGAACGTATGCCGGTGGCTGTGATCACCGCCTACGGCAGCGCGGAAACCGCAGTCAGTGCGCTCAAAGCCGGCGCATTTGATTTTGTTTCGAAACCGGTTGATCTACAGAAACTGCGCGAGCTGGTGCACAGCGCACTGCGGTTGTCGCAGGAAGTTTCTTCGCCACCGGAGAAGCGGGCCAACCCCAATGACAATATCATCGGCCAGTCGCCGGCAGTGCTGGCACTGAAACAACAGATAGCCAAACTTGCCCGCAGTCAGGCGCCGGTGTTCATCGCAGGGGAATCAGGCAGCGGCAAGGAGCTGACAGCGCGCGCCATCCACAGTATCGGCCCGCGCAAGGACAAACCGTTTATCGCCATCAATTGTGGCGCGATTCCGGCCGAGCTGATGGAAAGCGAATTCTTCGGCCACAGGAAAGGCAGCTTTACCGGCGCTGACCAGGACAAAACCGGTCTTTTCCAGGCAGCCAACGGCGGCACGCTGTTCCTCGACGAAATTGCAGATCTGCCATTACTTATGCAAGTTAAGCTACTGCGGGCAATCCAGGAGAAATCGATACGGCCGGTGGGCTACCAGCACGAAATCCCGGTGGATGTGCGTTTGCTAAGCGCGAGCCACAGGAATCTGGCAAGAGCCATGGAGGCTGGCCAGTTCCGCCAGGATTTGTACTATCGCATCAACGTGATCGAACTGCAGGTGCCACCACTGCGTGAGCGTATTGAAGATTTACCACTGTTGATCGACCATATCCTGCACTCAATCACCGTTGCCGGCTTCGGCAAGGCCTCAAGTCTCAGCGACGAAGCGTTGGCCGTGCTGCAAGGCTATTCATTCCCGGGCAACGTACGCGAACTGGAAAACATGCTGCATCGGGCCTGTGCACTGGCTGACCACGCAATGATCACGCTGGAAGACCTGCCCGAGCTGGCGAGTCTGGCAAGTGAAGAAGCAGAGCTCGACCTATCACCAATGCCCGATATAGAAGGTGACGGCTTCTCGCTCGACAAGCATCTGGAGTCGATTGAACGTCAGGTAATTGAAAAGGCCTTGCAGGAAAGTCGCTGGAACCGCACTGCCGCAGCCAAGAAGCTCGGTATGAGCTTCCGGGCATTCCGCTATCGCCTGAAGAAGCTCAATCTCGATTGACGTGCCTAATGCGTTTCCAGTGCTTGCGTCTTTAGAAAAAAACTCCCACAAACTGCCACAAATACTTGTAGAACGAGCTGTTGCCACTTCATGGAATGCGCAATTCTTTCGGCATTGAAAAAATCATATGCTCCTCGACACCGTCCATCTCGCGTGGGGTAGTACCGCCGAAACTTTGCAGCCGGGCAATGACCTGATGTACCAGGATGTCGGGCGCCGACGCTCCTGCCGTGACACCGACGCAAGTCTTGCCTTCCAGCCATGCCTCTTTGATTTCATCAGCGGTATCGATCAGGTAGGACTCGCATTTGCTGCGCTGCGCCAGCTCACGCAAACGGTTGGAATTGGAGCTATTGGGTGACCCCACCACCAGCACCAGATCAGTCTCCAGCGCCAGCTGCTTCACTGCATCCTGCCGGTTCTGCGTGGCATAGCAGATGTCTTTCTTGCGTGGGCCCTTCATAACGGGAAACCTTTCCTGCAACGCATCTATGATGCGTGATGTATCGTCCATCGACAGCGTAGTCTGGGTGACGTAGGCCAGCTTTTGCGGATTTTTCACCTGCAGATTACGTACATCTTCTTCGCTCTCGACCAGGTAGATATTGCCGCCATGGCGACTGTCGTACTGTCCCATCGTGCCTTCCACTTCAGGATGGAACGCATGGCCGATCAATACGCATTCCTCGCCAGCCCGACTGTAGCGCTGGACCTCCATGTGCACCTTGGTTACCAATGGGCAGGTGGCATCAAAAACCTTGAGTCCAAGCCGGTCAGCTTCATCCTTGACCTCGCGCGACACCCCGTGTGCGCTGAACACGACAATCGGTTGTCTACCATTGACCTTTTCGTTCGGCACATCCCGCAATTCATCGACAAATACAGCGCCTCGTTGCTTCAGTGTCTCCACCACGAACTTGTTGTGCACCACTTCATGTCGCACATAAATCGGCGCACCAAAAAGGTCGAGCGCACGGTTGACGATGTCGATCGCACGATCGACACCGGCACAGAAGCCACGCGGATTGGCCAGCAGGATGGAAAAACGGGAAAGGATCTGGTTCATGGCAATTTGACTGCATCTGGCTCGATGCTATGGATCTCGGCGGAGAATAGGATGTCCTTGCCCGCGAGTGGATGATTGAAATCGATTTCTACGTCGTGCGTCCCGATACGTACGATACGACCGGCCTGCTTGTAGCCAGAGGCATCCGCAAATTCGATCAGAAGATTTTCACTCAATGCGAGATCGGGTGGAAACTGGTAACGCGGAAATCGCTGTTCATTGTCCGGATTGACTGGACCAAAGGCCTGTGCGGCTGCAATAACAGCCTCAACCCGCTCACCTGCCTGCTTGCCCACCAGCGCTGACTCGAAGCCCGGCATCATGTTGCCATCCCCTATCACGAAGGTGACCGGAGCGGCGCCGAAATTGCTGTCGACCACCTGGCCGTCCCCCAATTGCAATGCGAAGTTCAGTGTCACTTTCATACCACGAGCAACGCCGCCAGTGGCTGGGAAAGCCGCCACTTCCGCAAGATCAAGATCGCGCAGTGGCAAACGTTTGATGGGTGTGGTGTCACTCATGCTGTGCTCCATGCAACACCACATCGAGCACAAGCAGTGCTGCGCCGCATGAAATGGCAGCATCGGCTACGTTGAAAGTCGCGAAGCGCCACTGTGCGTAATACACGCTGATGAAGTCGACAACGTAACCCAGCATGACCCGGTCGATAAGGTTACCGAGTGCACCACCCAAAATGCAGGCCAACGCAAACCCCAGCAGCTGCTGTTGCCGCGGCAGCCGCCACAGCCACAGCGTCAGCACCATGCTGACAACTACCGAGATACCGGCAAACAACCAGCGTTGCCAGCCACCGGCATCATCGAGAAAACTGAAAGCTGCTCCCTTATTCTGGGCCAACAGCAGATCAAGTCCGGGAAATACGGCAACCGGCAACCCCATTTCCAGATAGAGCGTGCAGAGGTATTTGGAGTACTGGTCCAGCACCACAAGCACAGCCACCAGCACGAACAGCAGTATCGGCACTTTGCTTTGCGGTTGTTGTAGCGAATCGGCATTCATGGACCAACGTCTCCAAACCAGGTGCGCGCAGCGATGACATCAACGGCAATCTGCTGCTGCAGTTGCGGCAGGTCTACAAATTTCATTTCATCACGCAGCTTGTGCAGGAAATGCACTGTCAGAATTTCACCATAAAGATCGCCATCAAAGTCGAGCAGGAAAGCTTCGAGGGCCATTTGCCTGTCGTTGTTTACGGTAGGGTTGTACCCCAGGCTGGCAACAGCGGGAAGCAGGGCCCCGGCACGTTCAACCTGCACCACAAACACCCCGGATAGCGCCAGTCTGCTGTTTACCAGTTCGATGTTGGCCGTTGGGTATCCGAGTTGGCGACCAAGCTGCTTGCCTTTTATGACTTTCCCACTGATGGCGTAGGGGCGGCCAAGGCATTCAGTCACACGCAGGCAATCGCCCTGCTGCAGATACTGCCGGATCAAACTACTGCTGATGCGCTCGTCGTTATCGATGCACGGCTCCACCGCCCTCACACTGAAGCCGTCACTTGCTGCCAACTCCTGTAGCGTATTCACGCTGCCAGTGCGTTTGTGACCGAAATGAAAATCTTCACCCACGACGATGGCTCGCATTCCCAATCCCTGCAGCAAGGTGTGCCTGACGAAATGCACGGCTGGCTGGCTGCTGGTATCCGCATCGAAGCGCAAACAAAACACGGCATCAATGCCAAAGTGCTCCAGAAATCTGGTCTTGTCGGCAAAATGGTTGAGACGAGGTGGTGCGGCCTCACGGGCAAAAAATTCTTCCGGTTGCGGCTCACTGAGGATTACCAGCGTTGGTACACCGAGCTTTGCTGCTTCTGCTTTCAGCTCACGCAGTATCTTCTGGTGTCCCAGATGGATGCCATCGTACTTGCCTATGGTAAGGGCGCAATTACCAAGCGCCGCGCGCACAGCAGCGACTGAGTGGAAAACCTGGAACATCAACGGGAAACCAGCATTCAAAAAGGTATTATACGGAGGGTGTCACCACCAGGTCAGGCCCGGAAGTGATTTGGTTTAAGACCGCACACCCATAGCGCAGCCAGGTAGACCAATCCGCCAGCCAAACACTGCGCCAGCAGATGCAGCACCCGCGACAGATCGTTCCATTCCAGCCATGTCTGTGACGGCTGTTGCAGCAACAGCAGAGCGCCTACCATGACGGCGTTTGCCACCAGCATCCTGACCAGCACACTCCAGAATTCGGATGCAAGCACCAACACCCTGCGCTGCACCAGCCCATGCATCAACAAACCCGCGTTGATGAATGCCGAAATTGCCGTCGCCAGTGCCAGCCCCACGTGTTTCATCGGTATGATCAAGGCCAGGTTAATCACGATATTGCTGACCATGGCAATGACACCGCAGCGTACCGGCGTACGCATGTCCTGGCGGGAAAAATAGGCGGAGGCCAGGATCTTGATGGCCATGAATGCCAGCAAACCGGACCCCAACGCGCGTACGCTGCGGGCGGTTGGAAGCACAGCATCCACGCCAAAAGCACCGCGCTGGTACAACGTAATGACCATGGGTTCCGCCAGAATCAGCAGCGCCAGACAAGCCGGCAACCCCACCAGCAGACAGCAACGCAGGCCCCATTCGACGGTGTGTGAAAACGTCACGTCGTCGCCGCTGGTCTTCAGACGTGACAAGGCAGGCAGAATCACGGTGGCGATGGCAGTGGCAAAAATGCCGAGCGGCAATTCCACCAGACGGTCGGTGTAATTGAGCCAACTGACACTGCCGTCGCCTTCGATTGAGGTGGCCAATGCCGTGTCGACGATCAGATTG
>Ga0255099_1000580_pt1 | contig 14697 bp, 11 predicted proteins | sample Colum_Colum_RepA_2_FD_188451 | JGI IMG/M metagenome (GOLD analysis project Ga0255099, IMG submission 188451) | Freshwater microbial communities from Columbia River, Oregon, United States - Colum_Colum_RepA_8d | ecosystem: Environmental > Aquatic > Freshwater > River | place: USA: Oregon...
CAGCACCGGCTGCTGCACGATCACCAGCAGTGAAAACAGCAGACTCAATGCCATTGCCGCCACCGCAGGTGGCAACCGCTGCATGCGTGTCACGATAGCTGCAGGGATCATGGGCTTCATACGGAGGCGGCTCGCACAGGTTGGGCCAGTGCGCTCAGCTCAGCGGTATCTGCGCTCTGGCTCGCATGCAGGTAATCGGCAATGCATTGTGAGCGCTCTTCTTCGTCGTAGCCGAGCAATTCGTTCAGGTGTGATAGATCAGCCAACCGCGTTGGATTGCCTACTTTCTTCCTCGGCAACAGGCACAGAGGATCGAGCAGGGCGAGTCGGTTGTTGTGCACCAGCAGATTGGCCGCTTCCATGTCGGCAAAGAAATAGCCGGCGTCGTGGATGCGGGCGAGGAAAAGGGCAGCACGCTGCGGGGTAATCGCGGGCTGGGGCGTGAGGTCGAGCGATTCGCCGCGCGGGATGTGACAGGTTGCCGCCGACTCGCGGCAGAACGGCAGCAGGAACAGGCTGTCGATCGTCACCGTGACCACACCATGGCTGCGCAACTGCTTGCTGATGGTGTCCAGCTGCATCACTGGATGCTTGCTGGCGCCGATGCCGTGCGCCATACCGGAGTAGCGCCATAATTGCAGGCCGCTGCGCAGTTGCAAGCGCTGCTGATGCGGTAGTTCACTGGATTCCATTGTCAGCTTTTCATAAAGGACTTTATCGAGTTTGTGTTTGGGGGTGGCAATCAGGATGTACGGACTCTGTGGCTTGCCGTAGGGCTGCGTCTTGAAGCGCTTGTGCATCCACAGGTACTGCGCTGGTTCCAGCCGGATTGATGCTTCCAGCATCTGGTTGATGAGGGTCGCATCAGTCACCAGATCGCCTGACGGAAACGGCTGCGGTACCGGGGTGAATTCAAACACATACTTCTGTTTATCGGTCAGGCGGTGGTGACGCAGCATTATCGTTGGCGAGTTGTTGAATCCGGCGAAGCGATTGGTGGCTGTGATTGTTGCCGCGGTGCGGCCAAAGAATGGCGCGAAGACCGATTGCTCGGGGCCGTAGTCCTGATCGGGGGCGTACCAGAGGATCTTGCCCTGCTTCAGGTGGCGGAAAGCGCCGCGGACATCGTATCGATCAAACACGCCGGTGCAATTGCGCAGTCGGCCGCGCAGCATAAGAGCATCGAACAGCGGATTGCGGTGTGGGCGGTAGGTGGCACCAAAAGGATAGACAACACCGAGCAGGCTGCCGGCGAAATCGAGCGTGCTGTAGTGCGCGCCCAGCAGCAGCACGCCGCGGCCCTGTGCCAGTGCTGCATCGATATGCTCGGTACCGGTAAACACCGCCATGTGCTGGAAGTGGGACGGTGGCCGCATCCACACGGTAGTGGTTTCAATCAGGCCAATGCCGTTCTCAATGAAGCTCTGGTACGCCAGCGCTTGCTGCGCTTCCGGCGTGAGTTCGGGAAAGCACAGGCGGATGTTGATGTTGGTAATGTAGCGGCGCTCGCGTGCGAACAGCCACGTGAGGCGACCCAGTACTCCACCCACTCCGAGCCGCAACGAATACGGCAGCCAGGCCACAAGAAAGAAGAACGCAATTGCCGCCCAGGTAGACCAGTGGCGCGGGTGCAGAAAGCGTTGGAATGGAGGGGGGCTCTGGGTGACCACGAATGAGTGAGAACTCGTCAATTACCGCGGGAAAACGGCGTGGCAGCGATTGTAGCAGATGGCCAGGCCGGCTCAGTCGGCAAGCCTTGCTATGCTATTATGCCGGCACTTTTTCGGCAGGAAATCCCCATGAAACTCGACATCCCCCGCTTTGACAAGGCAAGTATCCTCGTCGTGGGCGATGTGATGCTGGACCGTTACTGGCACGGAGGCACCTCGCGCATTTCACCGGAAGCACCGGTGGCTGTAGTGAAGGTGCAGAGCACCAAGGACAGCCCTGGCGGTGCTGCCAACGTGGCGCTCAACCTGGCAGCGCTTGGCGCAGCTGCATCGTTGACGGGCCTGGTAGGTGATGATGCCGCCGGCCGCGAACTGGAAACTGCGTTGACCGCCGCCGGCGTCTACTGCAACTTCCATCGCATAGTGGGCAAGCCCACCATAACCAAGTTGCGGGTAGTCAGTCGTCACCAGCAACTGATCCGTCTCGATTTCGAAGAAATGTTCAGCGCTGGCGACGCATCGCCTGTCACCGCCCGCGTGCGCGCCCTGCTGGCTGACGTGGATGTCATTGTGTTGTCGGATTACAAGAAGGGCGCGCTGCACCACGTGCAGGAGTTGATCAAGATTGCGCGTGCGCAAGGCAAGCTGGTACTGGTGGATCCCAAGGGTGTCGATTTCTCGATTTACCGCGGCGCCACACTGGTGAAACCCAACCTGCATGAGTTCGAAGCCATCGTTGGCCACTGCCACAGTGAAGATGAGCTGGTGCGCAAAGGCCGCCAGTTGTTGCAGGAGCTCGATCTGCAGGCGTTGTTGATCACGCGCGGCGAAAACGGCATGACCTTGATCCGTGCTGAAGGTATCGATGGGTCAGAGCAGCATTTCCCTGCGCGTGCACGCGACGTATTCGACGTGACTGGCGCTGGCGACACGGTAATTGCTGTGGTGGCAGCGTCACTCGGTGCCGGCTTGTCAATGCCGGAAAGTGTTGCGCTGGCCAATATTGCTGCTGGTCTTGTGGTGGCCAAACTGGGTACTGCGGCTATCAGCGGACCTGAACTGCGGCGCGAAATACAGCTTGATGGCGACTCAGACCGCGGTGTGATGACGCGCGAACAATTGCTGCTGGCCGTGGCCGATGCACGTGCGCACGGCGAGAAGATTGTGTTTACCAATGGATGTTTCGACATTATCCATGCGGGCCATGTCGGTTATTTGAAAGAAGCCCGCAAACAGGGTGATCGCCTCGTGGTCGCTCTCAACGACGATGCTTCGGTGAAACGTCTGAAGGGCAGCGGCCGTCCGATCAATTCGGTGGATCGCCGCATGGCCGTGGTAGCCGGGCTCGAAGCAGTCGATTGGGTAGTGTCATTCAATGAAGACACGCCGGAAACGCTGTTGCATGATCTGAAACCTGACGTGCTGATCAAGGGTGGCGACTACGGCATCGAAGGCGTAGTGGGCGGCGATTTCGTGCGTTCATACGGGGGCGAAGTGAAAGTGCTGGCCTTCCTCGACAACTGCTCCACCTCGGCAATCGTCAACAAGATCCAGCAGGAAAAAAACCACTAACCTGCCAGCACACTGCGCGCCTTGCCGACATTGTCGCGCAGGTGTGCCGGGTTCAGCGTGCCTACGATCATCGAATGGATGCCGGGCGTACCGAAGATCAGTTGCATGCTGTCCTGCACCAGGTTGCGCGTGTCACCGCTGGCTTGCACATGGCCGCTCATCAATCCCTTCTTCACCAGTACTCCCCTGTTGAGTGAGTGCGCGCGCGCGAGGGCTGCACTGTCTTGTTGCTGCAGGTTCCAGGTCAGCATCACCACATCCAGCAATTCAGCCGCCAGCATGCCGCCTTGTTCTGTCTTGGTCGACATGCCGATGGCGCGGACCAGACCATGTTGCTGGCAATCACGCAATGCGTCCACACAGCCGCTTTCATGCAGGATGCTGTCATCATTGCCGTCGGAATGGATCAGCACGAGGTCGAGATAGTTGGTATGCAAGCGTTTGAGGCTGCGCTCGATACTGAAGCGCGTGTGTTGCGCACTGAAATCGAAAGTGGAATTGGTGCCATTGAACTCTTCACCCACTTTGGTCACCAGGATCCAGTCCGGGCGATTGGTCAGTAACTGTCCCAGTCGTTCTTCACTGCTGCCATATGCGGGCGCTGTATCAATCATGTTGATACCCAGTTCGCGTGCTTGCGCCAGCAGTTTGCGGATGCTGTCGTCGCTCGGCAGATCAAAGGTGGTTGGATACTTGACTCCGGTGTTGCGGCCGAACTTCACAGTGCCGAGTCCGAGTGCTGACACTTCAATACCGGTAGTACCAAGCGTGCGCATGAAACTCATGATATGAAACTCATAAAGTGTCCCACACCGTTTCGGCCACACCCGGATAGGGCAAACCATCTATCGTCGCTGAGTTGTCGCCGGCAGGCTGCAGGCCGCGGGCTGCGATGGCGCTGATCACCGATTGCGCCAGCGCTGGTGCCAGCGTCAACTTGGTGGGCCAGCAATACAAAACGTTTCCCTGGCTCACCACGCTGTCGCGATCCGGTCGTTTGCCATCGCTCTGGCGCGCTTCGGCTCGATTGATGAAGAAGCTGTGGAAGTGCGCGTTGGTGAAATCGCACCACGGAAACATTGCAGCAAGTTTACGGCGGGTGGCATCAATCAGTTCAGCCGGCTGCATTGTGGCGCCACGTTCGGCCAGCTCGCCGCCGAGATACCACGCGGTGCTGCCGTCGCTGCACGGATGGCTGGTGATGGTCAGTTCCGGCGTGGCGGAAAAATTGTCGGCCACGCAATGCACGTATATCGGTGCTGTCATGCGATGTTTGACAACCACCATCTGCAGCGGTCGCTGCTGCATCGTTGCCGCGATTGGCTGCAAAGTGTCGAGCCACGCTGCATTGCCGTTGCCACTGGTGCAGATGAACAGCCCGGCACTGAGGCGACGACCATCCGGCAAGACCAATGCACTCACGTTGCCATTGGCATCGTGCTCGAGCCGGCAATCGGCGCGGTAGATCCACGGCCGGCAACCCTCACCCAGCGTGTGCAACAACGATGGCACATCCAGCACGATGTCGTGCAGACGATAGAGCGGGCCGTTCAGATGGCCGCGAAAGAAGTCGGGCACATCGGCATCAGCTACTGCCCTTGCCTTGCTGCTTACCAATTTGCTGCCGAGAAACGCCGTCATGCGCGAACGCACACTGCTTCGAGGCCAAAGGTAATAGGTGTCAGACAACAAACGGGTGCCGCGCAGATCGACGTCGCCTTCGCCATGGAGACAACGCTGCCAGTGCGCCGGCATGCCGGCAATCGCTTCGGAGGCGCCGGTCAATGTGCCTCCGAGCGCGTACTTGAGACCACCGTGGATCATGCCTTGCGATGCAATCGTCTGGCCGTCGCCGAGAGCGCTCTTCTCGATCAGTACCGCAGCGAAGCCGGCTGCGCGCAAGCGATGCAGCAGCCAGAGGCCGGCAATACCGCCGCCGAGAATGACGATGTCTTGTGAAAGTTGCATGCAGTCGACGAAGTAAATCGGAACGCGTGCAGTATAGGTCACGTCGGTAGCCCATTGATAACCCCTGGTTTTCACTGCAACATGCCGGCCGTTGCATTAATCACTGGACTACTCATTGGGCCGCCAGCTCTACACCTGTGTGTACCTATTGATACTGCCGCTGATGTTTGCGCGGTTGTGGTGGCGTGCACGCCAGAACCCTGCCTACCGACTGCGCTGGGCTGAGCGGCTTGGTCGCTATCAGTCGCCGCCGCTGCAGCAGGCATCGATCGTGTTCCATGCCGTCTCGGTCGGTGAAGTGCACGCTGCGGTACCCTTGATCGAACAAGTCCTGCGCAGTTATCCCGCCACGCCGGTAGTGGTGACAACTACAACACCCACCGGCTCCGCTCGTGTGCAGCAGTTGTTTGGTGATCGTGTGCATCATGTGTACCTGCCTTACGACCTGCCGTCTGCAGTGCACCGGTTCCTGCGCCACTTTCGCCCGGCATTATTGGTGCTGCTGGAAACCGAACTGTGGCCAAACCTGCTGCAAGCCTGCAGCGAGCAGCAGTGCCCGGTGTTGCTGGTGAATGCGCGGCTGTCGCCGAAGTCTCTGGCGTCTTATAAGTGCATCGCGGCGTTGACGCGACAGATGCTGCAGCAGCTGTCGCGGGTTGCGGCACAGGCGCAAGCAGATGGCGATCGCTTCGTCACACTGGGATTGGCGCCCGACAAACTGCAGATCAGCGGCTCGCTGAAGTTCGACATGACACTGCGGCACGACAAGATTGCGGCAGCGCGTGCCGCGAGAGCGCAGTGGCCGGCACGGCCGGTGTGGATCGCTGCCAGCACGCGGGAAGGCGAAGATGCATTGGTGTTGCAGGCGTTCCGCCAAGCGCTGCAGGTATTGCCATCACTGTTGCTGGTGCTGGTACCACGCCATCCCGAGCGTTTTGGCACTGCAACAGAGCAGGCCGCAGCAGCGGGCCTGCGCGTAGTGCGCCAAACCAGCGGCAGCACAGTCGCTGCGGATACCCAGGTTCTGATCGGCGACACACTCGGCGACATGCACTTCTATTATTCGCTGGCTGATTTGGCGTTTGTCGGCGGTTCGCTGGTGAACACCGGCTGTCAGAACATCATTGAAGCAGCCGCCCTCGGTCTGCCGGTGGTAACGGGACCATCGCTGTTCAACTTCCAGGCGGCAAGCGATGATCTGCGGGAAGCCGGCGGCATGCTGGTCGTGAGTGACCCAGCCGCTCTCGGGTACGCATTGGTGGAGTTAATGCAGGATGCTGCGCGTCGCCAACGGATGGCGAGTCAGGCACAAGCTGTGGTGGCCAGCAACCTTGGCGCCACCACGCGCCTGTTTGCACTGGTGCAGCGTTACTGGCGCAACCACTGATTGAGGTCGATCACGTCCTGCGGACTCAGCACGCCTGCGGCCTGTTTCAGCGTCAGCGTGTCGATCACGTAGGTGAAGCGGGCGTTGGCGTGATCGCGCTGGGCCTGGAACAGCAGGCGCTGCGCCAATACCACGTCAACAATATTGCGGGTTCCCACTTCCGCACCCACTTGGGTTGCTTCGAGCGCGCTCTGGGTTGAAACGACTGCCTGCGCGCGGGCCTGCACGGCTTTGACATCGGTCTCGACACTGCGATAGGCATTGCGGGTGTTTTGTGTATTGTCGCGGCGACTCTTCAACAGCGCTTCTTCACTGGCATCGCGCGTGTAATAGGCCTGGTGCATGCGTGAGCGGTTTAGGCCGCCGGCAAACAGCGGGATTGTCAGGTTCAGCACTACGCTGCTGCGCTCGGAAGCAAGGGCCGGGAAGAAGCTGAATGGGTTGGCGCTCTGGTTCCAGTTGTAGTTCATGCCCAGCTCCACTGTAGGGTACATGGCGGCTTTGGCTGCCTTGGCATCGTCCTGCCGCGCGCCCAGATCCAGTTCGGCGATCTTGATGGCGATGTTGTTGTCCTGCGCCAGCTGGACCCACTCGTCAGGAGTGGCGGGATCGACGGGAGCGATCGGGAAGTCGGCCGCCAGCTCTGAAATGTCCATGTGGGCCTGGCCGGTAATGGCCTCCAGTGCTTCCATGCGCTGGCTCAGGTTGTTCTCTTCTACCAGACGGTTGACGCTTACCAGGTCGGCGTTGGCCTGACTGTCGTACACGTCGGTAATCGCTACCAGACCAACCTCAAAACGCTGGCGGGTCTGCTCCAGCACCTGTTTCGAGGCTTCTTCTTCGGTCATAAGGGAGGTCAGGTTGGCCTTGCTGCGCAACACGTTGAAGTAGGCGGTGGCCACTTTCAGGATCAGCTGCTGTTCCGATTGCGCCAGGGTCAAAGCAGCGCTTTGGTCTCCCTTGCGGGCGCTCTGAAACGCATACCAGGCCTGGAAATTGACCAGGGCCTGCCGCAGGTTGATGCCATAACCCTTGGAATTGAAGCCGGCACCGAACGAATGTTCCTGCAGACGACCTCCAGCGGGTGCCGACGCCACCCCAGTGGTATCGCGCGATGTGGAGGCGGTGGCATTGATGGTAGGCAGCAGGAAGGAACGCCCCTGGTCCAACACCGTGTGGCTGGCGTTGTAACGGGCGCGCGCCTGACGGATCTCCGGGTCATTTTTGGCTGCCAGATCGAAGATCTGCTGCAGGTCGTCCGCAAGGACGGCATTGGTGGTCAACGCGGATGCCAACAACACTCCAAAACCGATGGAGCACAGGAAAAAATGAGCCTTGGCCTTCATGAAAACTCCCTAGATTTACTATGACTGACTGGTCAGTCAGTCTAATTTTGCTGGCTAGCATGTCAAGCGTGATACGTAAGCCGGCAGGCTGCCAGCCCAAGGAAATATCGTAAAAAAAAGCGGTTGCATTGTAGCAAACAAACCCTGATTCTGCCGGCATCCAGTGTGGGCAGTACGTAATGACTGACGAATCAAAACCGGCGTTCGGACTGGCAGATGTGGAGTTGCTGGAGCGCCAGTCCTGCTACGAAGGCTTCCTGCGTATCGACCGTCTGACCCTGAAATGCCGCCGGTACGAAGGGGGCTGGAGCCGGGTGTTCCAACGTGAATTGATGTTGCGGCACCGGGGGGTTGGAGTGCTGCTGTATGACCCGGATGCCGATGCAGTTTTGCTGGTTGAGCAATTCCGCGTCGGCTGCCTCGACGATGGCCAAAACGGCCCTTGGGCGCTGGAACTGGTGGCCGGCATGATCGACACCGACGAAAGCGAGCTTGAAGTGGCGCGGCGGGAGGTCGAGGAGGAGGCCGGTATAAGCGTCAGCCAACTGATTCCTGTCTGCCACTATTACAACAGTCCCGGGGGCAGCAATGAGCGATTGGCCGTTTATTGCAGTCGTTTCGATGCCAGTAGCTACCAGGGCGGCCTTCACGGGTTGATCGACGAAAATGAAGACATCCGTACCGTCACCATGAGCCGTAGCGATGCGCTGGCAGCGGTGGCCAGCGGCAGGATAAACAACGCGATGAGCATCATTGCGTTGCAATGGCTGGAATTGAACCTTTTCCGTGTGAAGGCAGACTTGCGGTGCTAAGTGCAAATCGGAATGTTGCAGACAGGAATGCAGCAATGACGCAACCCATGCTTCACTCCGGGCAGGACACCTGCCAGTGATGAAATCCACCCCCAGGCTCAAACGCCCCCCACTTGATCTGAGTGCTCGCATGGCTGTTTGTGATGCCAACTACTTGCGCCTGTTGAAGTTGGTGCCGGAATTTCGCGAAGGCCTGCAGCGCACCATCTTGCTGCCGGCAGTTCGCGAACAGGAGCTGGGCGCCCACCGGCTCGACGTGCAGGTGCTCGAACATTTCCGCTATACCACCACGCTGAGACTGTCGCTGGTGGTCGAAGAATACATCCCGTATTGGTATCAGGAACCGCGGTTAATTGTGCGGCTTTACCACGATGCCGGCACCGCTGAAGTGGTCAGCTACCAGGATCACGTTGGCTTCAAGGCCCTTTACGGCGAGGACGACGCGCCGCGCTTCAACTGGGACGAAAAAAACCAGATCAACCTGTTCCTGGCTGATTGGCTCACCCTATGCCTCGATGGTGGCCTCGCTGCACTGGCGGTACCCATATGCCTGCGTACCCCTTATGGTGATGACGAACCGGCATCAGAAACGGAGTCGAGGGACTGAACATGCAGCGCCTGCTGTCGGACAACAATAGTTATCGCCTGGTGCAGGTGACCGATACCCATCTGTATGCAGATACCTCGCACGTACTGGTAGGCATGAACTGCGACGAGGGACTGCGCGATGTCATCGATCTGATCCGCAAGAAGGAAGATGTGATCGCTGGCGTACTGCTTACCGGCGACGCCTCGCAAGACAACAGCGCCGCAAGCTACCAACGGTTGCACACAACGCTGGCCACATTGGGAGCGCGCCAGTACTGGATTCCAGGCAACCACGATGAATTGAAAGCAATGCAGAAGGTGCTGAATGCAGGCAACCGCTGCTTCGAAAAATCGATCCGCTTCGGCAAGTGGCAGGTGGTGATGCTGGTCAGCAATGTGGTGGGTGCAGTACATGGCATGTTGAAAAAGGCCGAGCTCGATTTCCTTGAGGAGCAGCTGAGCAGCACCAATGCCGAGCACATATTGATATGTTTGCACCACAATCCGGTGCCGGTGAAGGCTGCATGGCTGCAGCAGCATGCGCTGAAGAACCCCGAGGCCTTTTTTGCGATTCTTGATCGTTATCCAACCGTGCGGGCCGTACTGTTCGGCCACATCCATCATGAACTGAAATGCAAGCGCAACGGTGTGGCATATTACGGTTCGCCGTCTACCTGTATCCAGTTTCATCCCAGCCACGAAGAGTTCGCGCTGGACCACCGCAATCCGGGTTATCGCTGGCTGGAATTGCATGCCGACGGCACGCTGCTGACCGGCGTCAATCGCGTGCGTAACAAGCGTTACTCGGTTGATTTCGCTGGTATCGGCTATTAATCGCGCCGCAGTTCAACCGCCCGCCCCGTAATGAGTGAATCCAGCGAACAGACAGAATCGAGGGCACCAGCGGCAATGCGATCGCGGGTCGTGTATTTGCATGGTTTCAATAGTTCACCCGCCTCTCTCAAAGCCCGACTGTTTGCCGAATTCTGCACGGCCCGCCACATTGAATACGCCGTGCCCGCGCTTTCCCATGATCCAGTTGTGGCGATGAATACCGCTCTGGCTTGTATCACCCAACAGGGATCCAAAACGGCCCTGTTGATCGGCAGTTCGCTGGGAGCTTACTACGCCACCTGGTTCACCGAGCATTTCGGCATACCGTCTGCGCTGGTGAATCCGGCGGTATCACCGTGCGACCAGTTGCACGATGGGTTCCTCGGTCGCCAGCGCAACCATTACACCGGTGAGGAATACGAATTCACCGTGGCCCATGTCGACGCCTTGCGTCGTTATGATTCCCCCCGCATCCACGATCCGCGCAAGTACCTGCTGCTGGTGCAGACCGGTGATGAAGTGCTCGATTACCGCCTCGCTGTAGAGCGCTACCAGGGTTGCGAGCAGGATGTGCAGCCGAGGGGAAACCACAGCTACGAAAATTTCGCCGACAAGCTGCCGCGTATCATGCAGTTTGCCGGCCTGCAGTGACGCAACGACTGCGGCTGCTACATCAAAGGAAGTGCCATACACATGAGCAAAGAATACAACGCGGGCTCCATCGAGGTTCTCACCGGACTTGACCCGGTGCGTCGTCGCCCCGGCATGTACACCGACACCACGCGCCCGAATCATCTGGTGCAGGAAGTGGTCGACAACAGTGTGGATGAAGCGCTGGCCGGCCACGCCCGCCACATCACCGTCACGCTGCAAAAAGACGGTACGGTAGAGGTGAGCGATGACGGCCGCGGCATGCCTGTGGATATCCATCCGGAAGAAAAAGTCAGCGGCGTCGAGCTGATCCTCACGCGCCTCCATGCAGGTGGAAAATTCTCCAAAGAAAACTATCAATTTTCCGGCGGCTTGCACGGTGTCGGTGTGTCGGTGGTGAATGCCTTGTCGCTCGACCTGGAAGTATTGGTCAGACGCAATGGCAACATTTACCGCATGACCTTCAAGGGCGGTGACAAAGCCACCGAGCTTGCCGTGGTAGACAAAGTCGGCAGCCGCAACACCGGCACTACCGTGCGCTTCGTGCCGGACCCGAAATACTTCGACAGCCCCACAGTCTCGATCTCACGCCTGATCCATGTGCTGCGTGCGAAAGCCGTGCTGTGTCCGGGCTTGCGCGTCAGCTTCATCGACAACACCGTCAGCGCCGACAAAGCCCGCAGCAACGAGTGGTACTACGAAGACGGGCTGTCTGACTATCTTCGCCAGTCATGCGTCGACTCGACAACGCTGCCGGCTGAACCCTTCACCGGCTCGATGAAAGGCAATGAAGAAACCGTTGACTGGGCAGTACTGTGGTTGCCGGAAGGCGGAGAACTGTTGACGGAAAGCTACGTCAACCTGATTCCGACTGTGCAGGGGGGCACCCACGTCAACGGCTTCCGCACCGGCTTGATCGAGGCGATCAAGGAGTTCTGTGAATTCCGCAGTCTGGTGCCGCGCGGCATCAAGCTGTCGGCAGAAGACATCTGGGATCGCTGCAGCTACGTGCTGTCTTCAAAAATGCTGGAGCCGCAATTCTCCGGTCAGACCAAGGAAAAGTTGTCGTCGCGCCAGTCGGCTGCGTTTGTTGGCGGCGTAGTGAAGGATGCCTTCAGTCTGTGGCTGAACCAGCACACCGCCGAAGCCGAACAGATTGCGCAGATGTGTATCGACAACGCGCAGCAGCGTCTGAAAGCCAGCAAACTGGTGGTGCGCAAGAAGATCACGCAAGGGCCGGCGTTGCCGGGCAAGCTGGCGGATTGCTCCACCTCGGAAGTGATGGCGGGCGAGCTGTTCCTGGTCGAAGGCGATTCCGCCGGTGGTTCCGCCAAGCAGGCGCGTGATCGGGAAACCCAGGCCATCATGCCGCTGCGCGGCAAGATACTGAATACGTGGGAAGTCGAGTCCGGCGAAATCCTCGCCTCGCAGGAAGTGCACGACATTGCTACTGCCATCGGCGTTGATCCCGGTTCCAACGATCTCAGTGGCTTGCGATACGGCAAGGTCTGCATTCTCGCTGATGCGGACTCCGACGGACTCCACATTGCCACCTTGTTGTCGGCCTTGTTCATCCGCCATTTTCGCGCAGTGGTCGAAGCCGGCCACATCTATGTGGCGATGCCTCCGCTGTACCGCATCGATCTCGGCAAGGAAGTGTTCTACGCGCTCGATGAGCAGGAGAAGAACGGCATCCTCGATCGTCTGGTGGCCGAGAACAAAAAAGGCAAACCAAATGTGCAGCGCTTCAAAGGGCTGGGCGAAATGAACCCGCTGCAGCTGCGGGAAACCACCATGAACAAGGACACGCGCCGCTTGGTGCAACTCAATATCGACGAGCTCGACACCACCAACGAACTGATGGACATGCTGCTGGCGAAGAAGCGCTCCGGCGACCGCAAGGACTGGCTGGAACAGAACGGCAATATGGCTGACATATAACAGGTCGCCGCCACGTCAGTACCCGTTACCAGGAAACAAACAATGACACACACCACCGTATTCAACGCTGAAGGCATGGAACAGATGCCAATGCGCCAGTTTGTCGAGCAGGCGTATCTGAACTACTCGATGTACGTCATCAATGATCGTGCATTGCCGCACATCAGCGATGGCCTCAAGCCGGTGCAGCGCCGCATTGTCTATGCAATGAGCGAACTTGGCCTGAAGAATAGCGCCAAGTACAAGAAGTCGGCGCGCACGATCGGCGATGTGATCGGTAAATTCCACCCGCACGGTGATTCCGCCTGCTACGAAGCCATGGTGCTGATGGCGCAGCCGTTCTCATATCGCTATCCGCTGGTGGATGGTCAGGGCAACTGGGGTTCGCCTGATGATCCCAAATCGTTTGCTGCGATGCGTTACACCGAATCGCGTTTGCAGGGCTATGCCGAAGTGCTGCTGTCGGAACTCGGACAGGACACCGTCGAATGGAAACTCAACTTCGACGGCGAACTGGAAGAGCCGGTGGTGTTGCCGGCGCGCTTGCCCAACGTTTTGCTGAACGGCGCCAGTGGTATTGCCGTGGGCATGGCCACCGACATTCCGCCACACAACCTGCGAGAAGTGACGAATGCGTGCATCCACCTGCTCGATAATCCGTCGGTGACCATCAGCGAGTTGCTGGAGTTCGTGCAGGCGCCGGATTTCCCGACTGCGGCCGAGATCATCACCCCGCGCCACGAAATTGCCGCGATGTATGCAAGCGGCAAAGGCATGGTCAAGTGCCGCGCCATTTACCGCAAGGACGACGGCGACATCGTCATTACTGCGTTGCCGTACCAGGTGTCGGGCGCCAAGGTGCTGGAACAGATTGCGGCGCAGATGCAGAAGAAGAAACTGCCGATGGTGGTGGATTTGCGCGACGAGAGTGATCACGAGAACCCAACGCGCATTGTAATCGTGCTGCGCTCCAACCGTGTCGATACAGAGGCGGTCATGAGCCATCTGTTCACCTGTACCGATCTGGAAAAAAGCTATCGCATCAACCTCAACATGATCGGCACCGACGGTTTGCCGCGGGTGAAGAGTCTGTTGGAGATTCTGCGCGAGTGGCTGGAATTCCGTACCAGCACGGTAACCCGCCGCCTGCAGTACCGGCTGGAGAAGATTCTTTCGCGCTTGCACATCCTTGAGGCCCTGTTGATTGCCTACCTCAACATCGACGAAGTGATTCGCATCATCCGGACTGAAGACCAGCCGAAACCGGCATTGATGCACCGTTTCGCATTGTCCGAGAAGCAGGCCGAAGCGATTCTCGAATTGAAACTGCGCAATCTGGCCAAGCTGGAAGAAATGCAGATCAGGGGCGAGCAAGAAGCCCTTGAAGCCGAGCGCGTGCAGTTGCAGCTCACACTGCAGTCGAAGAGCCGCATGAAATCGTTGATCAAGAAGGAATTGGCCGAAGACGCCAAGACCTTTGGTGATGCGCGTCGCTCGCCACTGGTGCAACGCGCTGAAGCGCAGGCCTTCAGCGAAACTGAATTGATGACCGTGGATCCGGTCACCGTTGTGTTGTCCGAAGCCGGCTGGATACGTGCCGCCAAGGGCCATGAGGTGGATGCCGCTGCCTTGCAGTACAAGGCCGGCGACAAACTGAAGCAGGCCGAAAAAGGTCGCAGCAACCAAAACGTAGTGTTCATGGATTCGACCGGACGCGCCTATTCAATGGTCGCCCACAGCCTGCCATCTGCGCGTGGCATGGGTGAACCGCTTACGGGCCGCTTGAGTCCGCCCTCTGGCGCCACCTTTGAAGGGATGGTGATTGGCGATCCGGAGAACCTGTATCTGTTGGCCTCCGATGCCGGCTATGGTTTTGTTACCCAGATGGAAAATCTGCTCGGCAAGAACCGCGCAGGCAAAGCCGTGCT
>Ga0255099_1000583_pt1 | contig 14618 bp, 10 predicted proteins | sample Colum_Colum_RepA_2_FD_188451 | JGI IMG/M metagenome (GOLD analysis project Ga0255099, IMG submission 188451) | Freshwater microbial communities from Columbia River, Oregon, United States - Colum_Colum_RepA_8d | ecosystem: Environmental > Aquatic > Freshwater > River | place: USA: Oregon...
ATAAAACCCAATCAGGTATTATTAGTTTTAATCTTATCATTAAGTTTTATACTTGATGGATTAGCGCTAATTCGCATTTATGCACGAATATTTTTAGGACCAGTTGCAATTCATCAATACTTAAATGCTTACAAACGATCGTAATTAAATCTCATGAAAACCGAACAAAAAAAATTAAAAATGAATTTAGATACACAACCACTCGACGGTATAAAAGGATTAATAAAACATTGGAAAAGCGATAGCGTATCTGGCTTTTTAATATTTTTATTAGCAATGCCTTTAAGTTTAGGCATTGCAAAGGCATCTTTGTTTCCTCCCTTGTATGGCATCTTAACCGCCATAGTTGGCGGACTGGTTGTTAGTTTTTTTATGGGTTCAAAATTATCTATAAAAGGACCTGCAGCCGGATTAATTGTAATTGTTTCATCTTGTGTTTCAGCATTTGGTGAAGGTGAAAGCGGATGGAAAATGACGTGTGGCATTATAGCTGTAGCGGCTTTGCTTCAAATTGTATTTGGTGCATTAAAATGGGGAAGCTTAGCTGATTATTTTCCAGGAACGGCCATACATGGCATGCTTGCTGCCATTGGGATTATAATTATGAGTAAACAAATTAATTTATTATTTGGTGTAGATCCCATAAGCTTAAAAGGTCTAGAACCCATAGCGCTCTTAAAACACATTCCAATTAGTATACAGCATGAAAATACGCAACTTATGGAAATAGGATTAACCTGTTTAGGTTTAATGTTTATTTTAAATGGCTTGCCTTTTAAAATTTTAAAAACAGTTCCGGCACCATTAGTTGTATTAATTGTTTCTGTACCCTTGGGTATTTTATTACATATTAAAACGCAAGGCGCTATTCACAATTATGCACTTGTGCAAATTGGTTCTATAACCGATATATTTAATTCAGGATGGTTTCAGGCTGATTTTTCAGGAATTTATAAATTTCCAAGCATTGCGGTACAATATATTATTTTGTTTTCATTAATAGGAAGCATAGAATCGTTATTAACTGCAAAAGCCATGGATCGTCTTGATCCGTATAAACGTAAAACAAATTTTAATTCTGATTTATGGGCCGTTGGTATTGGCAATTTTATTTGTGGGTGTATTGGAGCATTACCTATGATTAGCGAAGTGGCTCGAAGTTCAGCAAATATAGCTTATGGTGCAAAAACAAGATGGTCAAATATGTTTCATGGGTTATTTTTACTTTTAGCCATTTGCTTTGCAAAACCCATTATCGAATGGATTCCAAATGTTGCTCTTTCAGCCATGCTAATTTATGTTGGCTTTAAATTAGCCCATCCAAAATCATTTATTCATATTTGGAAAAATGGAAAACTTCAATTTCTTGTTTTTTGCATAACCATTATTGTTACCCTATTTACCGATTTATTAGTGGGTGTTTCCTCGGGTATTGCGTGTGAATTTTTAATTAATTGGAGCAAAGGTTTATCCCTTTTAAACACATTTAAATGCAATATTGCCAAAATTACAGAATCGGATATTGTAAAAATAAAAATTCAATCACCGCTTACTTTTTCCAATGTACATGTGCTAAAAAATACATTAAACGCATGTTCAAATGTAACAACCATTGAGATGGTTTCAACTTCATGGATGGATGAAACAGCACAACATTTTATTTCGGATTGGATACAGGAACAACCCGAATCACGTCAATTAATTCAGTATTGAGCACAGCTCAATAAAGAAACCAAAATCGAGCAAAACATGGGTAGCTTGGTTTTGGTTTCTTTTACATATATTTATATGCTTGAAACAGTTAAAAAAAATTTACTTTGTGGGTCAGCTGTTTTGTATGTGCATAATTCTTATGCAACCCCTTTACCTGTATTCTCATTCTCAATTATCCGGCCTTTACACTTTTGATGCTGCTCAACAAGATACCGACGGCATTGATGTTGACGAATCTGAGTTTGAGATTCCTCTAAAACCAATTTTTTTCGCTTCTGCTAAGCTTTTAAATCTTCCTGTTTACAATAGCATTATGCGCTTTACAAGTTTTAATACCAGTCCTCCAACTCCCCCACCCGATTCTAATTGAGTATTAAACGTTTTACGCATCTCAATTATAATAATCTTATGTTTAAATTTTTTTTAACGGATTTAAAATCCGGAATAGTCGTTTTTTTAGTGGCACTTCCACTTTGTTTAGGAATAGCATTAGCCCAAAATGCGCCCTTACTTTCAGGGCTTATTGGAGGTGTAATTGGTGGCATTGTAATTGGTGGCATCAGCGGTTCAAGACTTTCTGTAAGCGGTCCTGCAGCGGGATTAACAAGTATTGTATTAAACGCTGTAAGCGAGCTGGGTACATTTGAATTGTTTTTAACGGCCATTGTAATTTCAGGACTTTTTCAAATTTTGTTAGCCGCCATACGTGCCGGTAGTATCGCGCATTATTTTCCTTCAGCCGTTATAAAAGGAATGCTCTGTGCTATTGGCATAATTTTAATAATTAAACAAATACCGCATTTAAGCGGATATGATGCGGATACCGAAGGTGATGAAGCCTTTTTGCAATCTGATGGTGAAAACAGTTTTTCAGCTTTTACCTCTACCCTTTCACATATCATGCCGGGATCAATTACGATTGGCCTTATATCTTTATTATTACTCTATATATGGGAATTAAAATGGTTTAAATCAAATGCCATAACCAACGCGATACCACCGTCATTACTGGTCGTTTGTTTTGCAATTATAGCTGCTTTAGGATTTGAGCAGTTTATACCACAAATGGCCATTCGTGCTGAACACTTTGTTAATTTACCCAAATTTCAAAATATCGGTTCATTGCAAAACATGCTGATTAGTCCAAATTTTAGTGGTTTTTTAAATCCAGCCGTTTATGAAATTGCATTTGTAATTGCCTTAGTAGCCAGTTTAGAAACACTACTCTCTCTTGAAGCTATTGACAGGCTTGATCCTGAAGATTCACAATCACCTCCCAACCGTGAGTTATTAGCGCAGGGAACCGGAAATATCATTTCTGGACTTTTAGGCGGATTACCCTTAACGTCCGTTATAGTGCGCAGTTCGGTAAATGTTAATTCAGGAGCAAAAACAAAAGTTTCAGCTATTATTCACGGATTTTTAATACTAATTTCTGTATTGGGATTTCCTTGGGTACTTGAGCTCATTCCATTAAGTGCTTTAGCTGCAATTTTAATTTTTACGGGATTTAAACTGGCCCAGCCCAAACTCTTTGTAAGTGTTTATAAAAAGGGGTTTGACCAGTTTATACCCTTTATTATTACCTTAGGAATAATGCTTTTTACGGATTTGCTTAAGGGTGTTACCGCCGGAATAATTATATCGGTTGTATATATTTTACGTCAAAACCACCGTTCTCCATTTAAATTAATACAAGAAGAAATTAATGGTACATTTCATGTTTTTATTAAACTATCCACACATATTACGTTTGTTAATAAAGGAAAATTTTACGATGTGTTTCATTCCATACCTAATTCATCAATAGTATACATCGATGGCGGAAAAGCGCAATTTATTGATAAAGATATTTTAGAGCTAATTGAGCAATTTCAACATCAAGCTAAACGCCGAAACATTACTGTTCATTTAGAAGCTATTCCTATTAACATATGAAAACCGATTCACTTTACCAAAAACTCATCAATGGCAATAAAAAATATGCCATGGAAAAACGATTTGATGATCCTGAGTATTTTAAAACACTTTCACTTGGTCAAAAACCCGACTATTTGTGGATTGGGTGCAGTGACAGCCGGGTGCCCGCCAATGAAGTAACCGGCACGCAAAGTGGTGAAATATTTGTACACCGGAATATTGCCAATGTTGTAATTCATACTGACTTTAATGTTATGAGTGTTCTAGATTATGCGGTTAACGTTCTTAAGGTTAAACACATTATTGTATGTGGCCATTATGGATGCGGCGGCGTACGTGCTGCCTTGACCAACAATATGTATGGTTTTGTTGATTCGTGGCTAAGACATATTAAAGATGTTTACCATTTACATCAATCCGAATTAAATGCTATAACGGATGAAGATAAACGCGCAGACCGGCTTACCGAATTAAATGTGATTGAACAGGTTCGTAACCTGGCACAAACCAAAATTGTTCAAAATGCCTGGCATAATAAACAGGCATTACAATTACATGCATGGGTGTATGGCTTAAATAATGGGCTTATTACAGAGTTAAAACACATTTTAGATAATACAGCTGATATAGATTCTATTTACCGTTATGAGTTTTAAAATTATTTACTTATAAAAGACGTCATTGAAAATGCCCCAGCTATAATCTGATCATTAAAAAATTGTACACTTTCATGTGGTTCTAAAACACCCATAGTATATAGCAATGGTAAATAATGTTCTGGAGTTGGAATGGCACGCTTTAGCGCCGTGTTGCCTATTTTATAGTTACATAAATCAGATACCTGGCTGTTTTTAATCCAGTATTTTAGGGTTTCATTGGCCTCTACGGCCCAATCGTGTGCATATGGAAAGTTAAAATCCCCCGGGTGAAGCGCATCAAAATTCATATATGAAAAATTATGCACAATATTGCCACTACCTAAAATTAAAACCCCCTTCGATCGCAGGGCTTTTAATTCACGTGAAAATTCAAAGTGTTTCGAAGCGTTCCAGTTTGTATTTAAACTTAATTGAACCACAGGTATATCTGCCTCTGGAAACATATTTATAAGCACCGACCATGCCCCATGATCCAATCCCCAAGTGTAATTGGGATGCACATTATACAATTGCCAAGCCTTACACGATTGATTGGCAAATTCTGGCGCGCCGGGTGCTAAATACTGCACGTGGTATAGTGCATCAGGAAATCCACCAAAATCATAAATGGTGCGGGGATTGGGCATTGCCGTAATTTGAACCCCTGAAGTTTCCCAGTGGGCGGAAACAACCAAAATCAATTGAGGCTTGGCAAGCTGCCTTCCCATAGCTTTCATGCCTCTGCTAAAAACATTATCTTCAATAGCGTTCATGGGACTACCATGCCCAATAAATACCACAGGATGTAATAAACTGGGTTTTAAATTCTTTAATACATTACTTAGCCCCATAGCTCCAAATGTAAGACGTCCTGAATATGCAATCCATTGCCGTCTGTTCATATAACAAATGTCGTATTTGATTTTTAACTAAAATAATTTCATCTTAAATTAATACCTTCGCTGTTGGCCTATTATGAATGCCCATACCATCCGACAACAATTTTTAGACTTTTTTAAATCTAAAGGTCATACCATAGTACCCAGTGCACCTATGGTTGTTAAAAACGATCCCTCACTTATGTTTAATAATAGTGGCATGGCACCGTTTAAAGACCTGTTTTTAGGCAATGCACCTATAATTCATGCACGTATTGCCGATACGCAAAAATGTTTACGCGTTAGTGGCAAACATAATGATCTCGAAGAAGTTGGCGTTGATACCTACCATCATACAATGTTTGAAATGTTAGGTAATTGGAGTTTTGGAGATTATTTTAAGACGGAAGCCATTGCCTGGTCATGGGAATTATTAACGCGTGTGTATGGCATAAGCCCGGATCGTTTATATGTAACTGTATTTGAAGGCGCTGCAGAAGAAAACATTCCATTTGATACGCAAGCCTACAACGAATGGCTTAAATGGATACCCAAAGAACGTATATTAAAGGGATCTAAAAAAGACAATTTTTGGGAAATGGGTGAAACAGGGCCCTGTGGTCCATGTTCGGAAATTCATTACGACGGCCGTTCAGATACAGAACGTCATAGCCAATCTGGTGCTTCACTTGTTAATGCAGATCATCCTCAAGTTATTGAAATTTGGAATAATGTGTTTATGGAATATGAACGCAAGGCAAATGGTGAACTGGTAGCATTACCCAAAAAGCATGTTGATACTGGCATGGGCTTTGAGCGATTGGTTCGTGTTTTACAGGGTAAAAACAGTAATTACGATACGGATGTCTTTCAACCCTTAATTCAAAAAATTGAAGAACTTTCCGGATTACGATACAGCGCAACTGATGAACACTTGCACAAATCAAAACAGGTGATTAACATTGGCATGCGCGTTATAGCAGATCATATTCGTACCATTGCATTTAGTATAGCAGATGGACAATTACCCGGTAATACCGGAGCGGGATATGTTATTCGACGCATTTTACGACGTGCCGTAAGGTATGGCTACCAATCTCTAAACTTAAAAGAACCTTTTTTATTTAGAATTGTGCCCGTATTAGCAATTCAAATGGGTAAAACCTTTCCTGAATTGCAAAATCAAAAATTATTAATAGAACGGGTTATTCGTGAAGAAGAGCTAGCTTTTTACAAAACCCTTGAAAATGGATTAAAACGCATTGATCAGATTTGTGCAGAGGCCATTTCAAGTCATAAAAAGCAAATAGATGGTGCCATGGCCTTTGAGCTTTACGACACCTTTGGATTTCCATTAGATTTAACAGCACTTATAGCACGGGGATATAATTTAAATTTAGATGAGGCAGGATTTGAAGCTGCTTTAGAAATACAAAAACAACGCTCGCGAAAAGCAACAGCCACTGAAGCCAGCGATTGGATTTATAATTCAGAAGCCATTGATGCATCCGCAGCTGTGAGCTTTGTGGGATATACAGACTTTGAAACAAAAACCCGCATTCGCTGCTACCGAAAACAAAAAGTTAAACAATCTACACTATTTCAAATTGTGTTAGAAAAAACACCTTTTTATGCTGAAAGTGGTGGACAAGTTGGCGATGGCGGAACTATAGAAATTGGAGATGAATGTTTACAGGTTATAGATACCCGTAAAGAAAATGGAATTCCAATACATTTTGTTGATCGATTACCCAGTCATCCCGAATTAGAATGTATTGCACGTATTGATAGCATTAAACGCTCTGACACGGCGCGCAATCACTCTGCAACCCATTTATTACATGCTGCATTACGTACACTATTGGGAAATCATGTTGAACAAAAAGGAAGTTTAGTACATCCCGACTACCTAAGATTTGACTTTTCTCATTTTTCAAAAATCAGTTCAGAAGAATTGCAGCAAATTGAAAACCTTGTAAATAATACTATAAAAAAACACCTTAACTCCGAAATACATGAAATGGCATTAAAAGATGCCAAAACACTTGGTGCTATGGCCCTATTCGGTGAAAAATATGGTGAATACGTACGTGTTGTAAAATTTGACTCCTCTTTTTCCATAGAATTATGCGGTGGAACACATGTTAAAAATACCGGTGAAATAGGGTTTTTTAAAATTCGTTCCGAATCGGCTGTAGCTGCCGGTATTCGTAGAATTGAAGCCATAACCGGCAGAGCCACCGAACAATGGTTACAACACGAATTAACTTTGTTAAATCAAATACGTGAACAGTTAAAATATCCCAAAGATGTTTTTAAAAGTATTTTACAATTAGGGGAAGAAAAATTACAACATCAAAAAGAACTTGAACAGGTGTATACCGAATTTTGTAAATACAAAAAACAGGAATTAATTACACAAATTAAAACCTCCGCCACGGGAACCCGCTTTGTAATATGCCGACTTGATTTTAACAGCCCCGAAGCACTTAAAACGCTGTTATTTCAACTTCGTGAGGAACACCCACAATTTATTTGTATTGTAGCCGGCATCGTTCGTAAAAAGCCAAGTATCTCTATCGTTATTAGTGATGATTTATGTTCGCAGTACCAACTTAACGCAGCAGAATGGATACGTCAATTAGCAATTCATATTAAAGGCGGTGGTGGAGGTCAATCATTTTACGCACAAGCCGGAGGAACTGATGCCAGCGGATTAGATACCGTTTTAAAAAGCGCAGAATTATTAATACCGTAATTATAATTCCTGAATACGGTATTTTAAGTTTTATAAATTAATTTAGCCCTGGGTTTTAATTTTTAGCCTTAACGTAGCGTGATTCAACGTTTTTCCAGTTAATCACATTAAAAAAAGCATTCATGTAATCCGGTCTACGATTTTGATATAAAAGATAGTAAGCATGTTCCCAAACATCCATACCTAAAATGGGAATGCCTTTACATTCTGCAATATCCATTAAAGGATTATCTTGATTGGGTGTGCTGCAAACACATAATTTACCATCGGGCTTTACACATAGCCAAGCCCAACCACTTCCAAAACGCGTTGCACCAGCCTGTGTAAATGCCGTTTTAAATGCTTCAAAACCACCCAAATCATTATTAATTGCATCAGCCAATGCTCCTGAGGGTTTTAAATCAAACTGAGGGCCAATAACATCCCAAAATAAACTATGATTATAATGCCCTCCACCGTTATTTCTAACCGCTGCGGGATATTTTGAAATATTTTGACAAATAGCCTCAATTGTATTGTATTCTGAAGGCGTTGCAGACAATGCCGTATTTAAATTGGTTACATATGCCTGATGATGCTTACTATGATGAATTTCCATGGTTTTAGCATCAATGTGTGGTTCAAGCGCGTTATACGCATAGGTAAGTTTGGGTAAATCAAATGCCATAAAATTTTTTTCAAAAATACATATAGATTATTCAAAAAAAAAGCCCTCTGTTAAAAGAGGGCTTAAAAGCGTGTTTTTTAACCTATTTTATTCTTTAATCAATCGAATACTTTTTGTACTGTTGCCATTTATTATTTTCAGATAATAAATACCATTAGTATAATTTTGAATATTTAAAGTATAAATTGAAGTATGTAGCTCTTGATCAATAAGCATGCGACCTGTTATATCTATTACCTGAATGCGATAAGGTAAAGAATTAGATGTAACAAGATTGTAAATTCCTTGGCCAGGATTAGGATATACGGTAAATACCTCGTTTTCAGACTCATCAATTCCAGTACAGCTGTTTACCGTTATACCTAAATTAACCTTGTTTGACAAACAACCAGCTGTATTTGTACCTGTTACAAAATAGGTATAAACACCTGGAACAGCTTCATTTAAAGATACAGAGGCTGTTGTAGCACCCGTACTCCACGAATAGGAATTAGCTCCACTAGCTGACATGATAAAGGTTTGTAATTTACATACCGATTGTGCAGAAATTTGAGCCGAAATTGTAGGAGTGCTCGAAACCTGAACTGTAAAGCTTACTGGATTGCTGGCACAAGAAATATTGTTTGAAGTTGCAGATACAGTAAGTGAATAAATGGTAGATGTATTAGGAAATACTGAATTCACTTGACCATTCCAATTATTAGACCAAGAATACGTATCTGCAGAACTTGCTGCAAGCACTGCTGGTTGACCACTACAAATTACACTTGGACCACTAATAGAAACTGTTGGAATAAAAACACTTACAAAAACAGAATCAGATTTTGTACAATTAACTGTATTCATAGCAACAACACTATAATATCCAGAATTTTGAGGTGCAATTGTTGTAGTGTTTGCTGTTGAGCCGGTACCCCATGTATACGATGCAGCTCCTAGTACTGTTAATAACCCGTTTTGACCTTTACAATATGGATTTTGGTTAGCGGTTATTGTTAATACCGGTATGGGTTTAACCAAAAGTTGATATTGGGCGGTTGTGGTGCAAGTTTGAGCATCTTCACCAATAATACTGTAAGTAGTTGTAATTGTTGGTGACACTACCGTAGTAGATCCATTTTGAGTATTGCTCCAGGTATAATTAATGGCACCATTAGAAGTTAACGTGGCTGAACCACCATTACAAATTGCAGCCGTAGATGTAATATTTACAGTAGGATTTGGATAGGCACTAATAGCTACCGTTGCAAAATTAATACAACCTATGGCATCAGCAGCGATTAATGTATAATTAATAGTAGATAAAGGTGCTGAGGCTGTAAGTGCAGCAGATGCTGTGTTAACTCCTCCCTGCCATGTATAACTATTGGCACCGGTTGCAGAAAACTGCGTTTGTGCCAATGGACAAACAGTAGCCGACTGAGGAGTAACTGTTAAAAATGATGGGGCTTGTACGTTAACTGCAATATTATTAATGGAGGCTGTACAATTATTGGCGCCTGTACCAATTACAGTGTAATTTACATTTGTTAGGGGCGTAAACGTAATACTTGACCCGGTTTGATTAGCTCCACCAAGTGAACTAATATAGGTATAGGTATTAGCTCCGCTCGGAGTTATCGTAAATGGATTACCACATACTACCGAACCGCCACTGGCACTTAACACCGGACTGGCTAATACATTTACACAATAATCTTCGGTTTCACCCCAAGTATATGAACCTGTAGGACCAGGCACAGTTCCTTCAACAGCAATTACACGCATACGAGTTAAACCGGGTAATGCAAATGCTGGTACAACAAATGTACCTGTATTTACACCCTGAACAACACCTGTGGTAACATTAGCTACCATTTCATTAGGGCCCGTAAATAACCCATTTTGATCCCAGTCAATGTAAATTCGGTATTGCATACCGTACCAACCGCCACATGTTGAAATTGCCACAGTAAAGTTTTGAGTACTTCCCTGACACATATCTGGTGCCTGAACAAATCCGGCATAATTACTATACAATTGATTTGAGGAACCGGGTCCTGGTGCTGTAGTATTACAATTACTATTGTTTACCATATTACCAACAGCTACTGTAAAAATTTCTTCATCACCCGTTAAGGTTGCACCCGATGAACCATAACTTGTACAAACACATGGTCCAGGGTTATTCATAGAATAGCTCACTACCGATGTAGTGGCCGATTGATTGCTGTTTGTACAAGTTACTACCATTTGAAAATACGTTGTATTTGCAACTGAGTAATTGGTACTGCTTGTAGTAGCATTTGATATGGCAGTCCAGGGACCGTTAGCATTTGACGACTGATACCATTGATACGTTATGCCCAAGCCACCTGTTGCAGTAGGTGCGTTTAAAGCAAAAGCTGTATTAGGACAGCCCATTGTGCTTGTAATAGACGCAAGACCTGCATTGGGCGAGCCCGAACAAGGCGCACCCATTACTTGAACACAATAATCTTCGGTTTCACCCCATGTATAGGAACCTGTAGGTCCTGAAATGCTTCCTTCAACAGCAATAATACGCATTCTTGTAAAACCCGCCAAAGCTGTTAAAGGAACGGTAAAGTTTCCGGTATTATTACCATTAGTTACAGTATTATAATTCATATTTACCACCATCTCATTGGCATCTAAAAACGAGCCGTTTTGATTCCAATCAATGTAAATACGCATAGCCATTCCATACCAACCGCCACACGTACCAACCTGAACCAACCATGGAGCTAATTGCCCGGGTGTTAATTGAGGGGCAACAACAAATCCGGTATAATTTGAATACATTCTGTTAATTGAACCTGCACCAGGAGCTGTCGTTGCACAGTTACTAATGTTATTCATGGTACCTACACTTACTCGAAAAATATCTTCATCTCCAACTGATGAAGCACCTGATGCTCCATAATTGAGCGAAGTACAAGGTCCTTGAGCTTTTAAATTAAACAATAAAATAAAAAATATTCCTAAAAAAGATGTAATTGATTTTTTCATAAGGTGGTTTTTGTTATTACAATAATAATAAATCTATTTTATAAAAAAAAGACCCCGATTAAAAATCGGGGTCTTTTCTCTCAAAAAACCAAAAACCGGCAATGGTTTTTGGTAGTATTTTAGGATTTGCCGTCCATTTTATCTTTTAAGTTAGATAATGCAGAGATATCACCTAATGTTGTTTTTTCCTGACTATCTTTTACTTTTTTTACGGCCTTCTTTTGTTCATCAGCCTCCGCTTTTTTAGAAGCTTTTTCTTTTTTACGACCTTCTTCTTTTACTTCTTCGTGTAAACGAGCATGTGAAACTACAATGCGCTTAGCATCTTTACTAAATTCAATTACTTTAAATTCAATAACCTCTTCAACTTTTGCAGTTTTACCATCAGCTTTTACCAAATGACGTGCCGGGCAAAATCCTTCAACGCCATAAGGTAATCCAATCATTGCTCCTTTATCGTTAACATTTAAAACCGTTCCGTTATGCACCGAATCTATTGTAAATACAGTTTCAAATACATCCCAAGGATTTTCTTCAACTTGTTTATGTCCTAAACTCAGTCTGCGGTTTTCGCCATCTATTTCTAAAACAACAACCTCCATGGCATCTCCCACTTTACAAAACTCACTGGGATGTTTAATTTTTTTACTCCAGGATAAATCTGAAATATGAACTAAACCGTCAATTCCTTCTTCCAGTTCCACAAATACACCAAAATTGGTAAAGTTGCGTACGTTTCCGGTATGCTTGGTACCTTTGGCATATTTTACCATTATCATATTCCATGGATCAGGCGTTAATTGTTTCATTCCTAAACTCATTTTACGCTCTTCACGATCCATGGTTAAAATCTGAACATCAATTTCTTGACCCACTTTAACAAATTCTTGTGCACTGCGCAAATGCTGACTCCAGCTCATTTCACTAACATGAACTAATCCTTCAACACCAGGCGCAACTTCAATAAAGGCTCCATAATCATTAATTACAACTACTTTTCCTTTTATACGATCGCCTACTTTCCACTCCGCGTTAAGGCTTTCCCAAGGATGCGCGCTTAACTGTTTTAAACCTAAAGCAATGCGTTTTTTATCGTCGTCAAATTCAAGGATTACTACTTGAATTTTGTCATCCAATTTTACAATCTCTTCAGGATGCGTAATACGTCCCCATGATAAATCTGTGATATGGATTAAACCATCAATTCCGCCTAAGTCAATGAAAACACCGTATGATGTAATATTTTTAACTGTACCTTCTAAAACCTGTCCTTTTTCCAGTTTAGAAATGATATCGCGTTTTTGCGTTTCAATTTCGGCCTCAATTAAAGCTTTGTGCGAAACAACAACGTTTTTAAATTCATTGTTAATTTTAACCACTTTAAATTCCATGGTTTTACCCACATAAACATCATAATCACGTATGGGTTTTACATCAATTTGAGAACCTGGTAAAAAGGCTTCAATTCCATATACATCAACAATTAAACCACCCTTGGTACGACACTTTACTAACCCTTTAACTACTTCATCAGAGGTAAGTGCTTCATTAACGCGGTCCCAACTTTTACCAGCACGTGCCTTTTTATGTGAAAGAATTAATTGGCCACTTGCATCTTCCGTTTTATCTACAAAAACTTCTATTTTATCGCCAATTTTTAAATCGGGATTGTAGCGGAATTCTGATAGCGCAATAACACCATCCGATTTAGATCCAATATTTACTACAACCTCACGATTGTTTTTTGCAACTACAGTGCCTTCTACAATTTGCAAATCATTTACCGAACTTAATTTTTCACCGTACAGTGCATCTAACTTTATCTTTTCATCAGATGAATATTGTACTTGTTTTTTTCCTACCGTATTCCAGTCAAAATCCGGATTACCAACTTGAGGCATTAATTCTGCCATAATTTTATTTTTTTGTATCTGGCTTTAGGGCACCAGAGCAGTTAAACATGTTTCCGAATCCCTAAATTCGGGACCTCAAATGTAACGTATTTAAACGAAATTAAACGTTAAAAAAAAGGTATTTTATCTGATATTTAAGGATTATGTAATTTCGTGATAATGAAAGCATGGCCTATTATATTGCTGTATTTTACTTTATATTTTAATATTCAAGTGTCTCATAGTCAGCTACTTTGGAAAATTGAAAAACCCGGATATCCAAAATCTTACCTTTTTGGCACTATGCATATGGTTCCAAAATCAAAATTTAACTTTATTACCCAATACAAATCTATTTTAGATTCCTGCTCGCAACTGTTCGAGGAAGTGCTTATAGACGAACTTAGTTTTAGTGATCGGGTCGAATTGGCACAATTAGCACGTTTACCAGATGGAAAACGCCTTCAAGATATTTTATCTGCATCGGAGTATAAACAAATTGCCAACTTATTTTTAAACGATTTACATCTTAGCACTTTTAAATGGCAACAATTGCAATATCTACAACCCATTATGCTTGAATCACTGCTTATGGAGCAGTGTTTTAAATCCTACATTATTCCGGAAACCTATTTTTACAAGCGTTTTAAAAAACAAAACAAACACTGCAATAGCCTTGAATCTGCTCGTAAACAAATGACGCTTTTATCCGCTATTCCAATTCCCCAGCAAACACAAAGCTTTAATACATCTTGGCAAGAATTTAAATCACAATGCGATACCATGTTACAATTATATCTAAATGGTAAAATTGAAGAACTTTATAAAATTACTACACAAAGCTACACACAACAATTAATTGAAAGCCTTTTAAATTCTAGAAATCGTACTTGGCTTAGTGTTTTAATTTCAAATTTGCCTCGCGCATCATGCTTTATTGCTGTTGGTGCAGCGCATTTACCTGGAACGAATGGCTTAATAGAATTATTAAAGGCTCAGGGGTTTACTTTAACGCCAGTTATGCCACATAAAAATTATTAACCAAAAAAAAAGCCTCACGAAAGGTGAGGCTTTAAATAAGTTTGGCGTCGACATACTCTCCCGGGCTTTAGACCAAGTACCATCTGCGCAGGCGGGCTTAAC
>Ga0255099_1000588_pt1 | contig 14542 bp, 12 predicted proteins | sample Colum_Colum_RepA_2_FD_188451 | JGI IMG/M metagenome (GOLD analysis project Ga0255099, IMG submission 188451) | Freshwater microbial communities from Columbia River, Oregon, United States - Colum_Colum_RepA_8d | ecosystem: Environmental > Aquatic > Freshwater > River | place: USA: Oregon...
GATCTCTTTGTCGATGTAACTCTTGAGCACTCGAGTCAGCGCGGCGCGGAAGCCGGCCAAGTGGGTACCGCCATCGCGCTGAGGAATGTTGTTGGTGTAGCAGTACACGTTTTCCTGGTAACCGTCATTCCACTGCACCGCCACTTCCATCGAGATATCTTCGGCTTCGGAAGAGAAGTGGAAGATCTTGTTGATGGGGGTGCGGTTCTGGTTGAGGTAGGCCACAAAGGCGTGCAAGCCGCCTTCGTACTGGAACACTTCAAGATGTTCGGTGCGCTCGTCCTTCAACTCTATACGGATGCCTGCGTTCAGGAACGCCAATTCGCGCAGTTTCTTGGCAAGGATGTCGTAGACGAAGGTGATGTTGGTGAAGGTGTCCGTCGAGGGTTTGAAGTGGCAGGTGGTGCCGGTACGTTCGCCGGCGTTGCCGACGGCTTTGAGTGGCGCTTGCGGCACACCATGGTGGTAGATCTGTTCGTGGATCTTGCCGCCGCGGTAAATCGTCAGCTTCAAATAGGAAGAGAGGGCGTTTACTACCGATGCGCCCACTCCATGCAAACCACCAGACACTTTGTAGCTGTTGCTGTCGAACTTACCGCCAGCATGCAGCACGGTCATGATGACTTCGGCAGCAGAGACGCCTTCTTCATGCATCTCGGTGGGAATACCGCGGCCGTTGTCTTCCACGCTGATGCTTTCGTCGCTGTGGATCGTGATGCGCACGGTGTCGCAGTAACCGGCGAGCGCTTCATCGATGGCGTTGTCGACAATCTCGAACACCATGTGGTGCAAGCCGGTGCCGTCGTCCGTATCGCCGATATACATGCCGGGGCGTTTGCGGACGGCATCAAGGCCCTTCAGTACGGTAATACTGGACGAATCGTAGTTGTCGTTGTCCGCCATACAATTTCCCCTGGCTGAGGTGTCGCCGGTTAGTGCTGCTATTCTAACTAACTATCTGATTTTGAAGGAGTTAGCGGGATTATATACCCCGCACTCACAGCGCCACAATGTTACCATGTTTCACGTGGAACAATGCCACCTGCATCCCGCTGGCTTGCGCTTGCTTCAGCACAATCGGGGCCAGACTTTCTTGCTCTATACTGGTAAGGAAGCATTGGTTTTGCAGTCCGCCCAGCAGCTGACAGACCTTGGTGCGGTTGTCAGCGTCCAGCTCGGCGGGTAGATCGTCCAACAAAAACAGGCAGCGGATACCGGTCATTTGCAATAGCAGCTGCGACTGCACGACCTTCAACATACAAATCAGCAGTTTGAGCTGCCCGCGCGACAGCTGTTCCGCTGCGTCCTGACCATTCAATAGAAAGCGGATATCCGCTTTGTGCGGGCCGACAGTGGTAAAGCCGTACTTGCGGTCACGAGTCAAACCTTGCTGCAGCTGGTGAAACAAGTCAGTGTCTTCGTCCCAACCGCGCCAGTATTTGAGAATCAGCTCGCCGCCGCCTGGAGTACCCAATTCTGCCAGCTTCAGGGCCAAACCTTGGGTGAGCTGGTCCAGATAGACTCGGCGGCATTGGTCCATATAGCCAGCATTCAGAGCCAGCTCATGCGACCACGGCTCGATTTCAGCGGCACTTGCCTCGGCTCTGAGCAGGCTATTGCGCTGCTCCAGTGCCTGGCGGACCCGACGCCAGTAATCAATGAACAGTTGTTCCACGTGGAACACTCCCCAGTCCAGGAAGTGGCGGCGTTCGGCGGGGCTGCCCTCCAACAGCTGAAAGGTGTCGGCATTGATCATTTGTAGCGGCAAAGCGCGGGAAAGCTGGGCCAACCCTTCGGCCGGCTTGCCGTCAATCCTGATGATTTGCTGGCCTCGCAGCGGCCGTTGTACCCCTAAGGCCTTGCCGTCTGTGGTCTGGCCAAAGACGGTGGCATGGGGCTGGCCATGCTGGATCAGGGGTTTTTGCAGGTGGCTACGGAAGGAGCGGCCCATGCCCAGCAGGTAGAGCGCTTCCAATACGGAGGTTTTACCGCTGCCATTATTGCCGCAAATCAGGTTAAAGCCGGCAGCGGGCTCAAGGCTACCCTCAGCGATATTGCGCAGGTTGCTGATCGCAAGGCGGGCCAGAGTTGGCATGGAGGACGGGGCAGATAGCTGCCCCCAGGATCAGAGCCTCATCGGCATCACGACAAAGAGAGCCGGGCTACCTTCGGTTGCTTGCATCAGCACACTGCTGTTGGTATCGCTCAGCACCATTTGTACGGTTTCGGTAGTCACCACATTGAGTACATCAATCAGGTAGCTGACGTTAAAACCAATCTCCAGCGGGGATGACGAGTACTCTACCGAGACAACATCTTCTGCCTCTTCCTGCTCGGGGTTGTTGGCAAGAATGCGTAATTCATCCTTGGCCAGCATCAGGCGAATACCACGGAATTTCTCGTTGGACAGGATAGCGGCGCGGCTGAGGGCCTGCTTGAGGCCGTTGCGGTTGCCGATCATCACCTTGTCACCACCCTTGGGCAGTACGCGGTCGTAGTCGGGGAATTTGCCGTCCACCAGCTTGGAAGTGAAGGTGTAGTTCCGCGTTTTGACGCGGATATTATTGTTGCCAATTACCAGCGACACTTCGTCATCGCCCTCCGCCAGCAGGCGGGACAGCTCAGAGACGCCTTTGCGTGGCACGATCACCTGGTGCTTGGAGGCCACGCCGACCGCCATTTTTTCAGTATGCAGCGCAAGGCGATGCCCGTCGGTGGCCACCACCCGCAGGAAATCCGGAGTCACCTCAAGCAGCAGGCCGTTGAGGTAGTAGCGCACATCCTGCTGCGCCATCGCAAAGCTGGTGTTATCGAGCATGCTCTTCAGTGCAACCCGCGAGACACTGATCTCAAACGAGCCCTTCGACTCCTCCACGCTAGGGAAGTCGCTGGCGGGCAACGTAACCAAGCTGAAGCGACTCCGACCGACCCGAATGATGGCTTTGCCCTCTTCGGTGCTGAATTTGATCAGGGCGTCTTCCGGCAACGATTTGCAGATGTCCATCAGCTTGCGCGCTGGAACCGTGATTTCGCCATCGCCTTGTCCATTATCCACGGCGACTTTGCCGATCAGCTCGACTTCAAGATCAGTACCGGTCAAAGCCAGTGCACCCTTATCGAGTGCCAGCAACACGTTGGACAGCACAGGTAGCGTCTGCCGGCGTTCCACAACGCCGGTGACCAACTGCAAAGGTTTGATCAGAGCTTCCCGGGAAATTTCGAATTGCATGCTGGTTCTCTTTTCGTTGTTGTCGATCGTTGGTTGTCGATCGTTGTTGTTGATCGTCTGTGTCGACTGCGTGCCGTGAGGGTTCGTCGTCCTACTGCAGATTCAACCGCCGGTGTTGTGGCGCCGTACCCACGGCCTGGCACCCAACAATTTCTGCATTTTGCCTTGCTGTTCTCAACTCGACAAGGAGCGCATGAGGTTCTGATAGTCTTCTTCGATGTCGGTATCAGATTTGCGCAAATCGTTGATGGTGCGGCACGCGTGCAACACGGTAGTGTGGTCGCGACCACCGTAATAAGTGCCGATTTCCGGCAGACTGTGATTCGTCAATTCTTTCGAAAGACACATCGCCATTTGGCGCGGTCGCGCGATGGAGCGGTTGCGGCGCTTCGAAATCATGTCGCCCATTTTGATCTTGTAATACTCAGCCACGGTGCGCTGGATGTTGTCGACGCTGATCAGCTTGCTTTGTATCGCCAGCAGGTCCTTCAGAGCATCCTTTATCAGAGGTACCGTGATTTCTTCATCGAGAAAGCGTGCGTGTGCAATGACCTTTTTCAATGCGCCTTCCAGCTCCCGCACATTTGAGCGCAGCTTGTGCGCTATGAACATTGCAGCTTCTTCAGCAAGTACTACCTGATCCTGAACTGCCTTGTTCATCAGGATAGCAGCGCGGGTTTCCAGGTCTGGTGGCTCCACTGCAACAGAAAGTCCCCAAGCAAAACGGGACTTCAGCCGCTCTTCAAGGCCGTTGATCTCACTGTGGTACTTGTCACAGGTCATGATGATTTGGCGGCCGCTTTCGAAGATGGCATTGAACGTATGGAAAAACTCTTCCTGCGAGCGCTCCTTGTTGGCGAAAAACTGAATGTCGTCGATCAGCAGTGCATCCGCCGTGTGGTAGTAGCGTTTGAATTCGTTGATGGCATTCAGTTGCAATGCCGACACCATGCTGCCGACAAACGTTTGAGAATGCAGGTACACCACCTTCGCTGCGGGATTTTTTTGCAGCAGATGATTGCCGATTGCATGCATCAGGTGGGTTTTACCGAGGCCAACACCACCATATATGAATAGTGGGTTGTAGGCGCCGCCCGGATTGCTGGCGACCTGGGCGGCAGCTGCACGCGCGATCTGGTTCGATTTGCCCTGGATGAAACTATTGAAGGTGTAGTTCTTGTTGAGCTCACCGCGAAACGTCAATTTCCGCGTCAAGGCCGCAATAATGCCGTTACGGCCTCCCTTTGTGTTGGAGGGCTCTGGTGGTGACGACACCGGGTCGCTGGTTTCACGCAGCGCTCGCTCCAGCAGATCTTCCGAGTTGTCAGCCTGCTCTACTCGTGCGGTCTCTTCAGCGACGAAGTGTTCCGCCATGGTGGCTTGATGGTCCAGCATATCGGCTGAGGCCACCTCCAACAGGATCCGCGGGGCTGGCTTGCTGAGCCGAGCTACTACCTCGGTAATACGAGTCAGGAAATGCTCACGCACCCATTCCTGCACGAAGCGGTTGGGGGCATAGAGCTGAAGCGAGCCTTCTGCGCTTTTGGCCAGAATCGGGCGTATCCAGGTGTTGAACTGCTGGGATGGCATTTCGGATTTCAGGCAAACAACGCACTTTTGCCAAAGAGTGGTACTCACAGTCAAATCAGCTCCCTAGGTTGTTATTTTGATGGTTTTGCGGAGGCGAAATTCTACCCAGCACACGGCCACTTATCCACAGCCATCTATGTGCGCCATCTTGGCATCTACATATATGTTAACCTTTTAAATCAAACGGTTATGGCTGCTTTCACGCTCATAAGTAGCGTTTGTGCCACCTGCACCTGCACCAAAAATCTTCCAGGCCTTTGTGAATGATCTGTGGATAAGTTGTGCGTTAACAGCGAGTATCCTGCATCTCGCAAACGGGCCTGCTGTCTACTTCTTCTTAATTGCGCCAAGCAGGCAAACTATATAGAATCCGCGCTCTTTTTTCCGACCCTACGTTGCAGGAACAGCCATGAAACGTACATTTCAGCCCAGTATCATCAAGCGCAAAAGAACCCACGGTTTCCGCGCCCGCATGGCCACCAAGAAGGGGCGCCAAGTGCTGGCCCGTCGTCGCGCCAAAGGCCGTTTGACTCTTTCTGCCTGAGCTTTACTTATCCGGGCATCCCTGATGTCTGGTCATCCCCGTGTTGCTACCGGGAGGTCGCAGTGGATTTCAGGCTGACCAAGCAACACAGGCTGTTGAGTGCGGGGGATTTCAGCGCTGTTTTCGAAGGCGCCAAGTTGAAGGCAGGGGCTCCGCAATTATTGTTGCTAGGCCTCATTACCGACAGAGAGCACGCCAGACTTGGTTTGGTAATCTCGAAAAAGAATGTTGGTGACGCTGTTGCAAGAAACCGTGTAAAGCGGCTTTGTCGGGAAGTATTCCGCCACCAGTGCGCAGGCCTGCCCGGCATAGACATTGTGGTGCTGGCACGACCGGGGCTTGCAATGATCGACAATGCCGGCATCGCTGCGTTGTTGGGCCAGCTGCTTGATACGCTGGTCACGCAACACAAACGACGCATGGCACCCTCTATGAAGGTGCCCTCCAATAAAATACCCGCCAATTCCGCAGGCACAACCCATGCTGACAATAGTGTTCCATAAGTTGGGGCAGATCTTGTCTTGGCTGTTGCTCGGACTCATTTGGTGTTACCAGCGAGCGCTGAGTCCGCTGTTCGGTGGGCAATGCCGCTTTCATCCCACCTGCTCGCACTACGCCAACGAGGCCATTCATCAACATGGCCCCGTGCAAGGTAGCCTACTGGCAATCTGGCGCATTTGCCGCTGTAATCCGCTGTGCGAAGGTGGGCTTGATCCCGTACCTGCTGAATTCTCTGTTAAACCATTCCTGCAAACCTCCTCTACAAGCAGTCAACACAATGGATCACAAACGTAATTTGCTTCTTGCCGCACTGGCCGTCGTCAGCTATTTGCTGCTGTTGGCGTGGAACAACGACTTCCCTGCCCAAGTCGCTACCACCGGTGCGCAGCTGGCCACCACAGCTGAATCCGGCTCGCTGGATCTGCCCGGTACAACTGCCGGTACAACCAGCGATATTCCAGCTGCGCCCGGTCAGGTAGTCGCTGTGGATCCGGTTTCCCCGCAGTCCCGCATAATCACGGTACGCACGCCCAACCAGGTTGCGCAGATTGACCTGCTCGGCGGCGACATAATCTCGCTGTCGCTGCCGCGCTATCCGAAGGCGCTTGAAACCCCCAATGATCCATTCCAGTTGCTGCGCAACGATGTGCTGGAAACCTATGTCGCACAGAGCGGTTTAGTGGGTCGTAACGGTCCCGATGGCAACAGCAACGGCCGGCCTCTGTATAAGAGCGCTCAGACAACATACGCAACTGATAGTGGCGAGTTGACCGTAGATATTGTGACTGCTACCAGCAACGGGGTGGCCATCACCAAGCGCTTCATTTTCAACTCCGATGATTACCTGATCCGCCAGCAATACCTGATCAACAACAACAGCACTGCCGAATGGCGCGGCAATGTCTTTGGTCAGCTGAAGCGCAACAACGGCACTGATCCGAGCTCCAGCACCGGCATGAAGTTGAACAACTTCCTTGGCGCAGCAATGACCTCGCCTGATGATCCCTACATGAAACTGGACTTCGACGATATCGACGACGGCGAAGAGCCCGTCGCGATGGCGGGAGGCTGGATTGCTTTTTCACAGCACTATTTTCTCGGCGCCTGGATTCCACCAGCAGAAGAGCAGAACACATTCAGCGTGCGTCGCAATGAAAGCGGTGAGTACCTGATGGGTTATGTCGGCCAGGAATTTGCTGTTGCACCAGGTGCAGCGCTAACGCTGGAAAGCGCGCTGTGGGCCGGTCCAAAGAACCAGGACCGCCTCGAAGAACTCGCGAAGAATCTTGGTCTTACGATCGACTACGGGATGCTGTGGTTTGTGGGTTACCCGATTTTCCAGTTGTTGAGCTGGATCAACTCCCTGGTGGGGAACTACGGTGTCGCAATCATCCTGCTCACCCTCATCATCCGCACGTTGTTCTATCCACTCTCTGCCAAACAATTCGCATCCCAGGCCGGCATGAAGCGCCTGCAGCCAAAGATGAACCAACTAAAAGAGCGCTATGGTGATGACAAGCAGAAACTGATGCAGGCACAGATGGAATTGTGGAAGAAGGAAAAGGTCAGCCCGTTCAGTGGTTGCTTGCCGATGTTTCTACAGATGCCGGTATTTCTCGGTATTTACTGGGTGTTGAACGAAAGCGTCGAGTTGCGCCAGGCGCCCTTTTTCCTTTGGTACCAGGATCTGTCAGCGCTGGATCCATTCTTTATACTGCCAATTTTGTTGGGGGGCGCGTACTACCTGCAGCAACACATGAACCCGATGCCCACCACTGATCCGATGCAGGCAAAAATGATGAAATTCATGCCAGTGATCTTTTCGGTGTTCTTCCTGTGGTTCCCCGCCGGTCTGGTGCTTTATTACCTGGCCAACGCGCTGCTAGGCATTCTGCAGCAGTGGTACTTCAACCAGCGCCTGCAAGCAGTGCCAGCCAACGACGGCTGAACATGCCGATTACAAATGACACCATCTGTGCTCTTGCCACGCCTGTGGGCAAGGGTGGGGTGAGTGTCATTCGGGTCTCGGGCAGCAATGCACTTCCGCTGTGCCAAGTCCTTACAGGCCTGCAGCCCACTCCCAGACAAGCAGTCCTCGGTTCATTACGTGCCCGTGGCGGCGAATTGATCGATAACGGACTTGTGTTGTATTTCAAGGCACCGCATTCCTTCACAGGTGAAGATGTATGCGAGTTCCATTGCCACGGCAGCCCGATGGTTGTCGATCAGGTGCTCACATTTCTGGTGGCACACGGCGCCAGACTGGCGAGGCCGGGTGAATTTTCCGAACGCGCATTTCTCAACGACAAACTCGACTTGACGCAAGCCGAGGCAATTGCAGATCTGATCGACAGCGCGTCAATTTCCGCAGCCCGCCATGCAATTCGTTCGCTGCAAGGCGATTTCTCTCAACTGGTCCATCAATTGGTTTCACAACTGGTTGAGCTCCGCGCATACGTTGAAGCAGCAATGGATTTTGCGGATGAGGAAATCGACTTTCTCGGCCCTGGCAATGTTCGTTCACGCCTTGTCGCGCTGATGACAACGCTGCAACAAATCCAGCTCCAGGCAAAACAGGGAAGTCTGCTACGTGAAGGTCTCAATGTGGTCATCGCCGGTGCCCCTAACGCTGGTAAATCTACCTTGTTGAATGCGTTGTGTGGCCACGACGTTGCCATTGTTACCTCTATAGCAGGTACCACCCGTGATCTGCTGCAGCATGAAATTTCTCTCGACGGCATTCCCGTGCATCTGACCGACACCGCAGGCCTCCGAGACAGCGGGGACCCGGTTGAAGCAGAAGGCATCAGACGCGCGCGGGCTGCAATCAACGATGCTGATCTGGTGCTGTTATTGATCGACATACAGCAATCAGCAGATGTCATTTCGGATCCACTCTGGCACGAATTGAATACTCTGGCCGTGGGTAAGCTGACAGTAGTGTTGAACAAGACTGATCTTTCCAATCTGGATCCTGCGATTGATCATGTCGAAGGCGTCACTTCCATCCGACTTTCAGCTCATACAAGGGCAGGGCTCCACTTGCTACGCGATCACATCAAGCACAGTGCCGGTGTCAACCCGGCAGAGGACGGCGGCTTCATAGCGAGGAGACGACATCTGATCGCGCTTGATGCTGCATATAAGGCATTACAACAAGCTCTGTATTGCCTTGAATGCCTGCAGGCCAGTGAATTGGTTGCGGAAGAACTGCGCAACGCACAACAATCTCTGGATGAAATAACCGGCAAGTTCACCAGTGATGACCTGCTCGGCGCTATTTTCAGCAGTTTTTGTATAGGGAAATAAAGGGGACCACAAATACAGACCAACCTGTGGACAGCCACTGGATAACCCTGGAATAGCTGTTGACAGAGTTGTCCACAACTTGTTGTTCAATTGTGGGCTGTTCAGCGTTCGGTAAACCGCGGTGGATAACCTTCACATTGATACAGGGTTATACGCATCTACACGGATGGCACGACAATCATTTCCCACAGGGTTATCTGAAGCACAAGTCATTGATATAACGATAAACAAACGACCTGTACACAAAAATGACCGTTGCTAATAATCATAATAAAATCAAATAAGAAGATATCTAATACATATATATACGTAATACGCACAGATACCTGACGCATACAAATACCGACACTGGACTAAAGCCCATCTACACCCGAAAAAGCGTAACAAGAATAAAACCCGTATAATCCGCCACCCTTTCTCCCACAGGTGCCTTCGATGGCCTTTCAGGACAAGTTTGATGTCATCGTCGTTGGTGGTGGTCACGCCGGCACTGAAGCCGCTCTTGCGTCGGCGCGTATGGGCGCAAGAACCTTGTTGGTCACTCATAGTGTCGAAACTCTTGGCCAGATGTCCTGCAACCCTGCGATCGGCGGCATAGGCAAGACCCATCTCCTGCGAGAAGTCGATGCACTGGGCGGGGCCATGGCAAGGGCAACCGATAAAGCCGGTATCCAGTTCCGCACTCTTAACGCCAGCAAGGGTCCGGCTGTACGTGCGACTCGTGCCCAAGCTGATCGTGTGATCTACAAGGCCGCTATCCGCAGCATTCTGGAGAACCAACCCAACCTCCGAATTTTTCAACAGGCTATCGATGATCTGATAGTGGTAGCCGACAAAGTTGAAGGGGTGGTTACGCAAACAGGGCTGAAGTTCTTCGCTCCTTGCGTTGTGCTGACTACCGGCACCTTCCTCGGTGGCAAGATTCATGTGGGTCTCAAGAATCATGCAGGCGGTCGAGCTGGCGACCCTCCATCCATAGCGCTGGCTCATCGCTTGCGGGAATTGCCATTACGAGTGGGGCGTCTCAAAACTGGTACACCGCCAAGGCTGGATGCCCGTACCGTTGACTTCTCGGTAATGGTTGAACAGCCAGGTGATACTCCTACACCGGTAATGTCTTATCTCGGGAGCGTTGATGAACATCCTCGGCAAGTCAGTTGTTTCATCACCAGTACCAACGAAAAAACCCACTACATCATCCGCAGCAGTCTTGATCAATCCCCAATGTATGCCGGCATTATCGAAGGTGTCGGTCCGCGTTACTGTCCGTCGATTGAAGACAAGGTTGTACGATTTGCGGATCGGACCAGCCATCAGATATTCATCGAGCCTGAGGGTCTCACCACACATGAGCTGTATCCAAACGGTATTTCCACCAGTCTGCCATTTGAAACCCAATGCAAACTGATTGCGTCGATCAAAGGGTTGGAAAGCGCCCATATAGTGCGGCCCGGCTATGCCATCGAATATGACTTTTTCGATCCGCGTGATCTACAAGCCACTTTTGAAACGCGCGTGATCAAAGGGTTGTATTTTGCCGGTCAGATAAACGGCACTACCGGTTATGAAGAAGCTGCAGCCCAAGGCCTGCTTGCCGGTATCAATGCCGGACTGGCAGCGCTTGGAAAAGCAGCGTGGAGTCCTGGTCGAGACGAAGCCTACATTGGCGTATTGGTTGACGACTTGATCACACAGGGAACCCGCGAACCCTATCGCATGTTCACATCACGTGCCGAATATCGCCTTTTATTGCGACAGGACAACGCTGATATGCGTCTCACCGAAACTGGCCGCAAGCTTGGACTTGTCGATGATGAGCGCTGGCGACATTTCTGTGAAAAACGAGAAGCAATCGAAAAAGAAGGCCAATGGTTGCGCGATCAATGGGTACAACCAGGGACTGCGCTTGCAGGATTGATTGATCCCTTGTTGGAAAAGCCATTGGCACATGAATACCGCCTCAGCGAGATTCTTGCGCGTCCTGCCATTAGCTACCAGGAACTAGCATTGGCATGGAAAAAATGCGGACTCCGTGAGGATGGGCCAACAGGTGAAGTAGCTGAGCAGGTCGAAATCCAGGTGAAGTACCAAGGCTATATCAATCGTCAGCACGACGAGATCGACAAACTAAAGCGCCACGAAAACACCCGGTTGCCGGAGAATTTTGATTACAGCTCAATTCCGGGACTGTCAAACGAGCTCAAACAAAAGCTGTCCGAGCAGCGGCCCGATAGCATCGGTCGTGCATCCCGTATTCCGGGCGTTACGCCGGCGGCAGTATCACTACTGTTGGTTTATCTGAAAAAACATCAACTGGTTGTAGCCAGCCAACAAGTCGCTGATAGTTTGAGCAAGACCGCATGAAGTCAAAAGTTGAAGCTGCATGACTGAGATCAGCCTGGAACTGGTGGAAAAACTCGCTGCCGCGATTACTGAACTTGGCTTGGTCATAACAGCAGACCAACAGCAACAGCTGCTGCAGTATCTCTCCCTACTGTACAAGTGGAACAAGGCCTATAACCTCAGCGGCCTGCAGAAGCTGGACGAGATGCTGGTGCTTCACGTCATTGATTCGCTTGCTGTACTGCCATTCTTCACAGCCAACACCATAGCTGACATAGGTACAGGAGCCGGCTTGCCAGGTATGGTGCTGGCTATCTGCAAACCTGAAGCTGAGTTGTTCCTGATCGATAGCAACAGCAAGAAAACCCGATTCCTGTTCCAGGCTGCGACAGCACTGGGTTTGCGCAATGTGCATGCTGTGCATGCCCGAGCCGAAGGCTATGCAATACCTGCGCAAGTTGCTATCGTCACCAGCCGAGCCTTTGCCTCTTTGCGCAATTTCATTGAGAGTAGCCAACATCTGCTTGCAGACAATGGCCGCCTGCTCGCGATGAAAGGACAGTACCCTGTGGCCGAAATAGCTGACTTGCCTCCAGGATTCACACTGTTTGCCATTCATCCTCTGCATGTCCCCTACACGACGGTATCTCGGCATCTACTGGATATCCGGCGGAGCGGAAACCAGGATATGACACAGTAACAACCGTACATCTGAACTTCACAAGTCAGACATACAACGCAGACACACAATAAACAGGAACGGGAAGTAGGAAGCACAAGTGGCCAAGATCATTGCTATCACCAACCAGAAGGGGGGAGTGGGAAAAACCACCACCGCCATCAACCTCGCGGCTTCCCTGTCACGTATGCAGCGCCGGGTGCTGCTGGTAGATCTGGATCCCCAGGGGAATGCCACCATGGGCAGCGGGATCGACAAGAACAGCATCGTACTCGGCACCTATGACGTACTCACCGGCAAAAGCCACCTGGCAGGTGCAGTCACGCGAGCGCCAGATGCCGGCTACGCACTGCTGCCCTCCAATGCTGATCTCACTGCTGCTGAAGTTGAGCTGCTGGAAATGGACAATAAAGAACAGCGCTTGCGAACGGCTCTTATAGCGGTGACAGATAACTACGATTTCGTACTGATTGATTGCCCGCCTTCACTGAACATGTTGACGCTGAACGCGCTGGTGGCAGCCGATGCGGTCCTGATACCCATGCAATGCGAATACTATGCGCTTGAAGGTTTGTCGGCGCTGTCCAACACGATTGTGGCTATCCAGCAGTCGCTCAACCCCGCACTTGTCATCGAGGGCATCGTCCGCACGATGTTTGATCCACGCAACAATCTGACTCAGCAGGTTTCCGAGCAGCTGAAACAACACTTCAATGATGTGCTGTATCGGACCGTGATTCCGCGGAATATCCGTCTGGCCGAGGCACCAAGTCATGGTCTGCCGGTGATTGCCTATGACAAAGCATCCAGTGGAGCACAAGCCTATCTGGCGCTCGCAGGCGAGCTGTTGCGGCGCGGCTCTGAAACCGATACGGCCCACCCGGCAGAAACCCGGGAACCATAACGAGGCAACAATGGCCACAAAGAAGCTCGGACTGGGAAGGGGATTGGACGCATTGTTGGGCGGCGTCAAAACCGGTAAACCACAACCGCCGGCTGACGTAGCTGCTCCTGCAGCATCCTCGACGCCAGCTCTCGAAGCACCACCTACAGATGGCTCATTGCGTCAGCTACCGGTGGAATTCATCCAACCAGGGAAATACCAGCCACGGCTGGACATCCGCATCGAAACGCTGGAAGAGCTGGCAGCCTCGATCAAACAGCAAGGTCTGATGCAGCCCATCGTCGTACGACCTATCGGCACCAACAAATTCGAAATTATTGCTGGTGAGCGCCGCTGGCGCGCAGCCCAGCTCGCAGGCCTCGACAAGATTCCGGCATTGATTCGCGAAGTGCCCGACAACGCAGCTATCGCCATGGCGCTGATTGAAAACATCCAGCGTGAAAACCTCAACCCGATGGAAGAATCCATTGCATTGAAACGCCTGCAGGACGAGTTTGCGTTGACGCAACAAGAGGTGGCGGACGCTGTGGGCAAGTCGCGAGCTGCAGTAGCCAACTTGCTCAGGTTGATGAATCTGCAACCTGAAGTCAGAACCTTCCTCGAACACGGCGACCTCGAAATGGGCCACGCCCGCTGCCTACTGGCACTGGACGGGCCGCAGCAGGTGACGGCTGCCCGCGCTGTCATCGCCAAAAGCTTGTCTGTGCGTCAAACCGAGGCGCTGGTCCGCTCGCTGCAAAGCGGCAAAAAGCCGGCAGGCAGGCCGGACAGCAAGCAAGACCCTGACATCAAGGCGCTGCAGGATGAGTTGGCAGAAAAGTTGGGAACCGAGGTGGTGGTAGAGCACGCAGCGAATGGAAAAGGACGGCTTGTGCTGAAATACGGATCGCTCGACCAGCTTGATGGCATCCTTGCACGCATCCGCTAGCCTGCGCACCGACACAGGTGACCAGGTCAAATTCCGCCCAAAAATCAGGCACATTTGTGTTGCCCGCCCAATTGGCATCCCCCTATAATGCGCCGCCTTCGATAGGGGCCGGTTGGCCACGCATCAAGGCCATGCATAAATTCCCGATTAACAGAGCAATTGCGTGCCAAAGCCTGATTTGGCTGGCCTCGGTGGTGCTGACCGCAGCAGCTTTGGGCGTGTTGGCCGGATACTCGGTTGCACTGGGAGGTCTGATCTCCCTGTTCCCGGGCATCTGGTTCATGATGCGATATTTCCGTTTAAGCGGAGCCCGCGCCATGGAGCGGGTAGTCCGGAATGCCTTCGTCGGCGAAGCAGTGAAGCTGGTCCAGATGGTGGTCGGCTTCGCCTTGGTGTTTGCCTTGGTGAGGCCTTTGAGCCCACTGGCCGTATTGAGTGGATTTGTAGTGGTGCAGGTGGCTGGTGTGGTGATTACGTCCCGACTGGCAAGCCGCAACCCTGTTTGAACCGATAAC
>Ga0255099_1000592_pt1 | contig 14499 bp, 12 predicted proteins | sample Colum_Colum_RepA_2_FD_188451 | JGI IMG/M metagenome (GOLD analysis project Ga0255099, IMG submission 188451) | Freshwater microbial communities from Columbia River, Oregon, United States - Colum_Colum_RepA_8d | ecosystem: Environmental > Aquatic > Freshwater > River | place: USA: Oregon...
ACACAGTGGAGCAGCAGCTTCTGTTGGCAGGAATGGACGATGGGGTGCTGCGGCAAACCGTGGGTGACCTCATGTGCAACCGCTTCTTCCGCCGCGAATACTGGCTGCGCGGCGCACGTTTGATGGGCGCCCAGAGTCGGCTGCAGGCGATCCGCAGCCTGCGGGTGGTGCTGGTGACTACCGCAAGCGACGTCCAATTCCGTATTGAAGCCGGCATTGGCCAGGTGCGACTGCCGGAACCCATTTTCTCCCCGTTGCTGCAAAGTCTTGCCGACCGACGGATACACACGCTTGACGCGCTCGAACAGCAGCTGCGGCCGGCGGGCATTCAGCTCGAGCAGTTGCTGGAGGCAGTGACAGTGTTGATCGCGCTCGGCCACGTGGCAGTAGTGCAAGAGGACGCCGCCGTTGCCAGCGTGCGTCAGCGCTGCCAACGCTTGAATGACCATTTGCTGCAGAGTGCAATCGACGGCAGCTCAATTGGTCATCTCGCCAGCCCGCTGACTGGCGGCGGCATTGCGGTGACACGCTTCCAGCAGCTGTTCCTGCTGGCGCGGCGACAGGGCTTCCAAAGCCCGCCAGAGTGGTCCGACTTCGCGTGGCAACACTTGCGCAGCACACCGCTGAAGCTGCACAAGGATGAGCGCCTGCTTGACACGCCGGATGCCATACGCAGTGAATTGGCCAGGCAGGCCATCAAGTTTGCCGAACGGGAACTGCCGGTGTTGCAGACGCTGGGAGTGGCGGCTCCCAGCGTCTGAATCAGGAGGTTTTTCGCTCGCCAACACGGAGCTCGCGAGGCACGGCAAAAGCCGGTTCCTTGATGCACACTTATCGGGTTAGATTAGCGGCAATATTTACCGGAGGCCCGATGAAGGCAGCTGTATCGCTCGACTGGCTTCTGGCCGGGTTTATGGGTTTGTTGTTGCCGATCGCGCCGTTGGTGGCCAGCATCCTTGCGCGTGATTCGGCGTACCTGTGGGATTACCGTCGCACCCTGGTGAAGAGCGCAGGCCACCTGCGCAGCCAGGTGCGCTCGCGCGCATTCTCCCGCTATGTGCTTTACGGCCGTTTGCACAAACCGGTCGGGGAAACAGAAAGGGAAACAGAACGGGAAACACTTGTCGGCGAATGCACTCATTGCGGTAACTGCTGCATGCACCGGAGCTGCGTTTTTCTCGACTGGAGCCCCGAAGGCGCTTCGCGCTGCCGCATCTACAACAGCAGTTTCTGGAGGCAGCTTGCGTGCGGACGTTATCCGGAGAGCAGCCTGGATATTGCGCTGTACGACTGTCCGAGTTTTACCGCTGTCCCGCCGGGAAAACCGCCAGCAGGAGTGCAGGTGATTCCGGTGGTGGCAATCCACGATCGCTAACAGCAAGGCTTGTAAAAAAACCTGTTCGTCTCGATCAAGGGGCTAATGATGAAGTCTGGAAATTACTCGCATTTGATTGCACACACTCGCATGGGTTTGTTGTCGGCAACCTTTGCCTTGTTTGCCGCGGCAGCATCGCCCTTGCTGGGGGCGCAAGCTGGCGACGAAGTGCTCGAACGAGTACTTGTAGGTGTTGATCTGACAGCGGGGACCAATATGGCGGCAGCGGTAGCGCCCGACGGCAGCTCGCTGATTATCAATGTGCAAGGCGTGCTGTGGACACTTCCCCCCAGCGGTGGCCAGGCAGCAGAACTGACACCTGCCGAGATGGACGTTTATGAGCCCGCCTGGTCACCCGATGGGCGTCATGTCACATTTTACGCGTACACCGACGACAGCTTTTCCATCTGGATGATGAACGCCGACGGCAGCGATCGTGTGCAGCTCACCGACAGCAGCCATGATGCGCGCTATCCGACTTTCAGCCCCGACGGTGGCACCATCTATTACGCCAGCGACGCCGATGGCGGTTATGGAATCTGGGCCTTGAATCTGGCAGAGCAGAAACAGCAAAAGCTGGTTGATGCCAGCGAGACCGGATATCTGATACCGCAGACGCCGCGCTTTGCCGGCGCCGGCAATGCAGTCTATCCGGTGGTATCACCCGACGCAGATACCCTGGCTTTTGTCATTGATGGCCCACAGAGTCTCTTGGCAGTGCGCCCGCTTGCGGGTGGCCCGATACGCACCCTCTACACAGCTGGCTTGTTGGGTGCGCCAGTGTGGTCGGCTTCTGGTGATGCGCTGTATGTGGTTGCCATTACAGACCAGCAGACAGCGTTGGTGCGCGTGAGTCTGGCTGATGCAGTTGCCACCACAATGGTGGAGGGCGGTGACATCTTTCCTTTCCGTCCCACGCTCAGCGCTGATGGGGTGATGTTCTACACAGCCGATGGCGGCATCAAGACGCTTGATGCCAGCGGCTCTGCGGGTGCCAACGTGGATTTTGTTGCCCACGTGGTACTTGATCGCACGCCTTACACCCGCCGCAGTTACGCGCTGACAGACACCACGCCACGTCCCGCCTTGGGCATCATTGACCCGGTGCTGTCGCCTGATGGCAGCCGTGCGGCTTTCAGTGCATTGGGTGATCTTTGGGTGACCGCTGCCGGTTCAACCCAGCTGAACAATGTTACCAACGATGCCTTTGTTTCTCTGTCACCCAGCTGGTCTCCGGATGGGCGCCATATCGCTTATGTGTCTGACGAGTCAGGCCGCGCCAATATCTGGCTGTTGGATGTCGAGTCAGGTGAAAAGCGGCAGCTGACGCATGAATCTCTACGCACCAATATGCCGGTGTGGTCGCCCGATGGCACCCGGCTTGCCTATCTGTCCGACATTGAAGGCAGTGATTTTCGTACCGTGTTCGATACCGCAACGGTCAATGTCGCTGATGTTGCCACCGGAATGGTGTCGGTAATCTCTGAACCAATATTCGGGCCCAGCGCAGCGGCGTGGTCGCCTGATGGCACGGTGGTGGCGATATACAGCCGGCTGCCCTTGAACTCACGTTTCCGTGAAGGTCATAACGCAATCTATCTGATACCGGCGAGTGGCGCCGGCGAATCACGCTGGGTGATTCCGCATGAAGATCGGTCGCTGGGCCGGCGGCAGTTCAATCGGCCTGCCTGGTCGGTGAATGGCGAAATGGTGTATCGCATCGACGGCCAACTGTGGCTGGTTACGCTGGACTCGAACGGAAAGCTCGGACAGCCACGGCTGCTGGCAGCGGCTGGTGAGAATCCGAGCTGGTCCGCTGATGGCAATTCGCTGATTTATCTTGATGGTGCCAGCATCATGCTGCATGACCGGGCCTCCGGTCAGAACCGCGCACTCGACATCAAGCCGATGTGGTCACGCTATATGCCCACTGAAACCTACACCGTGCGTGCAGGACGGATGTACAACGGCATTGAGGAGTTCTATCAGGAAAACGTCGATATCCTGATTGAAAACGGCGTAATCCGCTCCATCAGCAGCGCCGCAAGCCAGCCGCTGCGCGGGACCTTGATTGATGCCTCGGACAAAGTGGTGATGCCGGGATTGATTGAAAGCCACACACACCGCTCCAACGCCCAGGGGCAGGCCTTGGGTGAGATCTATCTCAGCCACGGCATCACTACCGTGCGTGAGACCGGCGAAGATCCTTACTACGCGGTAGAGCGGCGCGAGTCGGAGGCAGCAGGCGTCATTTACGGTCCACGTGCGTTCAACGCCGGTTCGCTGAATGAAGGTAACCGCGTTTCCTACGGCGTTTCGGAGACCACAGGCAGTCTGGCCACAGCAACCGACTCCGTGCGGCTCTCGACCGAACTCGAACTGGATATGTACAAGAGTTATGTGCGGCAGGACTATTCGACACAGCGTGAAGTGATCCGGCTGGCGCATCAGGCTGGCATGCCGGTTTCCTCGCACGAGTTGTACCTTGCGGTGGCGAACGGCATCGATAACCTGGAGCACTTTGGTGCTACCAGCCGCCGTGGTTTTTCACTGATCAGTTCGCGCCTTGGCATCAGTTATGACGACGTGATCCAGCTGGTTGCCCGCTCGGGGGTGGTAGTAACCCCGACTCTGGCGTTGACCAGCAGCAATGGCACCCGTGACATCAGCCCGCAACTCGAAACACTCAAACGCTTGGCTGATGCCGGCGGACGCTTTGTGGCAGGCACCGACTCGCCGTTCATTCCCCATGCTGAAGTGTTGCACACAGAGATTGAGCATTACGTGCAGGCCGGGCTGACTCCGGCGCGCGCGCTGCGCTCAGCGACCAGTGATGCAGCCGCTTCGATTGGTGTCGGTGATCAACTCGGCCGTGTGGCTGCGGGCTACCTGGCTGATCTGGTCATTGTCAGTGGCGATCCACTCGGCAATATCCGCGATACACGCAATGTGGACACAGTGCTGAAGAACGGTGCTGTGGTGTGGCCGCGGCCAAAGTAACCGGCACCCAGTCAATCCAAATCAACAATACCCTCGTAACGACAAGCTCAAGGCAAGTCGCCACTTCGCTCATCCCGGTTTTTACCGCAGGAAAAATTCGTCATGCCAGAAGGCCATACCCTCCATCGTGCCGCGCGCGACCACAGTCCGATGCTGGTGGGTCAGCAGCTGCAGGTGAGCTCGCCGCAAGGGCGCTTCGCTGCAGGTGCCGCACAGCTTGATGGCAATCAATGCACAGCGGTGGAGGCATACGGCAAGCATCTGCTGTATCGCTTCGCCAATCATCAGGCACTGCATATTCATCTGGGTCTGTTTGGCAGGTTTCGTACCGCCAAACTATTCACCAGGCTATCCGCCAAACTATCCCCCAAACTACCCATCAAAGAACCACGCGGTGCTGTACGCGTGCGCATGATCAGCAGTACCCATGTGGTGGACATCAATGGTCCCAACACCTGCGAGGTGCTGGACCAGCCGCAGCTCGCCGCCTTGATCGCGCGCATTGGTCCCGACGTGTTGCGCAGTGATGCCGAGCCCGATCTCGCCTGGACGAGGATCAGCAAAAGCCGCGTTGCGATCGGCCAGTTGTTGATGGATCAGACGGTGGTGGCAGGAATCGGCAATATCTATCGCAGCGAAATTCTCTGGCGGCAGAAAGTGCATCCAAAGACGCCGGGCAACCAGATCACGCGTGCGGTGTTTGACCAGCTTTGGAACGACGCTGTGCTGTTGCTGGAAATCGGCGTGAAAAACAATGCCATCATCACCGTGGATGGCGTCAAGAAGTCGCGCAGCAAGTATGGAGAGCGCGTCAATATTTTCGGCAAGCTGGTTTGCCCAGCTTGCGCGACGAACATAGAGACGTTCTCTTTGGCAACGCGGCGGGTGTTTGTGTGTGCCAGCTGTCAGCCGCCGCCGGCGTGACCAGACACTTCCACCAGACACTTCCACCAGACAAGCCAAACGGCCCAGTCGTCGTCGCTGAGTGCCGGGTTTACTGCGCCAGCGGGCTGGCTTGTCCTGCAGTAAAGCGGTTGGGATTGTTCTCGTTGTAGATTTTGTGGCGCTTGAACAGCCACTCACCGTTTACTTTCACCAGCTCATCATCCCAGCTGCCGTAGCTAAGCCATTCGATTTTGCGGCGGTCAGCGGCGTTGGAGTAGTTCATCCAGTAGGAGATGACGCGCGCAGTGTCGCCGTTGAACTCGATAACCTGATTGGTGACCAGGTGGCGAACAGCCGGTTGCCATTCCTTGCCATCCGGGGTTTGTGCCGGCTGGAAATTCAATTTGCGCAAATCATAGGTGCCGGTCGCCATGAACTCGCGAATGGCCGGGCGGCCAATGACCTCTCCACGCGCCCAATCCAGCACGCCATCTTCGGTAAACACAGCGGCATAACCATCGGCATCGAAATAGTCCATTGCCAACACGTAGCGATTCTGCATCTCGAGGATCGCCAGTCGATCATCTGCTTCAGTGGATTGTTGCTGTGAGCAGGCAGCCAACAAAAACGTGGCAGCCAGCAGCATGGCGCTGTTGAGGCCAATGCTGACTTTGGCGGCTTTGGTGTGTGTGATGTTCATCGTTTCTCCCCAGGTATTTTTATTGTTTATTGTGCACGTAAATGGCTCGCTCATGCGAGAAGGCCTTGAAGCCGAACACACCGTGATAACTGCCGATGCCGCTTTGGTTGACGCCACCGAAGGGCAGCTGGTTTTCGAGGTAATGCGAAAAGATACCATTGACCGTAACCCCGCCGGATGAGGTTCTGCTCAGCACCTTGTCGATATTCGCCTGGTCATTGCTGTAGATGTAGAGCGCGAGCGGCTTGTCGCGTCGCTCGATGTAGGCCACGACTTCATCAAGGCTGTCGTAGGTCATCACCGGCAGTATCGGCCCGAAAATTTCGTCCTGGGTGATCTGCATGGCGGGTGTCACATCCGTGAGCAGGGTGGGGTGGATGGTGCGGTCGGCTGCTTCCAGGGTGCCGCCGACGGCAACCGTGGCTCCTTTGGCAATGGCATCATCAAACAGACTCTTGATGCGGGCAAAATTCTGCGGATTGATGATCTGCGCGATTTTGTCTTTCTTGATGAATCCATCCTCACCATAGAGGTTCTGTTTGACCTTCGCCTGGAAAGCTTCCACAAACGCCTGCTTCTGCTGTTGCTGGATAAAGACATAGTCAGGACAGATACACGCCTGACCACCGTTGAATTGTTTGGCGCCGGCCAGATCGGCTGCAATTTTCTGCACATCAGTACCGGCATCGATAATGACCGGCGACTTGCCGCCCAATTCGAGGGTAACGGTGGCGAGATTGCTCGCTGCTGCTGCCATCACCAGCTTGCCTACCCGCGTACTGCCGGTGAAGAAAATATGGTTGAACGGCAGTTCCAGCAAAGCGCTTGCTACTGCAACGTCGCCCTGCAATACCGCCACTTCTTTTTCGTCGAAGGCCTCGCTGATGAGGGTGGCGGCAATTGCAGCCGTGGCAGGACACAGATCAGACAGCTTGACCATGCAGCAGTTACCGGCCGCAATCGCTGCTGCCAACGGACCCAATACCAGCCCGAGCGGAAAATTCCACGGACCCAGGATCAGGCAAACACCGCGGGCTTCTGAAACTATCCTCGCGTTGTCGTTGGGATTGAGTGAGGGCACCACTGCAACCGGCTGCATCCAGGCATCGACATGGTTGATGTTGCGCTCGATGTTGGCGATGACGTTGGCAATCTCCGTGATGCGCACTTCGTGTTCGGGCTTGCGGGTGTCCTGCTTCACTGCCGCCACAATCGCATCGGTGTGGGCCACCACCGCAGCTTTCAGTTTCTGCAGCAGGGCTTTGCGCTGCGCGGCCGAACTGGCTTTCATCTCCCATTGATGTTCGCGCTGCAAAGCGAATATGCGCTGTATTTCTGCGGATACTGCGGGGGAATTCGGACTGGTAGAACTGGACATTGGTTCTCCTTGGCAATCTGCGATTGTGTTGGATTGTACATGAGCGAAAGTCCGATGCCCCATCGGTCCTCTGCCGGAAAAGCATTACAGCAGATCATCATCAGCCCGGTCTTCCAAGTTGGCTGTATCACCACTGATAACATCATCGTTTCTACCGGCACAAAGGCGGAACAACCCGGCCGCCGGCAGTATATAAGTGGGCGACCGTGCAGAGCAGGCAGCAGGCGCAGCAGCTGCCGAGAGACAGGTCGATGGTGAAAGAACCGCTTGTAAAAGACCCTGATGTGAAAGATCCCATCATGGCGCAACAGTATCAGCCGCTGCAGAAACAGCAGCATCAGGAGCAGCAAGCCTCAGGTGGTGTCGACGCCCTGAAAGGTAAATGGCAGCAGCAGTTGGGTGCCGCCAAGATCGTATGGGGGCAAGCTGACCGATGACGAACTGCTCAAATCCGAAGGCCATCACCAGAAGCTGGCCGGCCTTGTGCAGGAGCGTTACGCGATTACGCGTGCCAATGCAGATGAGCAGGTCACCAAGTTCCTTGCCATGGCAAGAATTTGAAGCGCTTACCGCAACCAATACAGGCAACCATCATGCATACGAAAAGCCGGAAGAAGTTGTTCAGCGCCCTCGCACTTGCGCTGGGTGGTCTCGGCATGTTTGCCAGCACGCAAGCTGCTGAAGGTATCAATACCGACAGACTCGAAGCCCGCATCCAGACCACCCATGAACTGAGCCCGTATCTGCGCGCGCATGACATCGGCGTACGGGTGGACAAGGCGGGAGAGGCCACGCTCAGCGGATTGGTGAATGAAGACATCGACAAGGAACTGGCCGGGCAGATTGCGCTCGGCGTTGACGGCATCAAGGAAGTGCAGAACGACATCGAAGTGAAGGCCGACTATGAGCCTGCACGCGATCGCAAAGACAGCAGCTTTGGCGACAAGGTTGACGACTTCTCGATCACTGCCCGTGTCAAATCGAAACTGCAGTAGCCGACACCTGGATTACCTCGAAGGTGAAGTACGCCTGCTTGTATTCCTGGATACACCGACCCCCCGCAGGGAAGCTTGCGGGGGTTTTTTATTGTCCGCAACCAATGCCTGCGGGTGGTGGTGATCCCGCCCAATCAAGCGCCACCGAGCCAACTCCAGCCCAGTGCAAGTACGCAGGCGACAACGAGCGTGATGCTGCACCAGCCGAGCAAGCGTGGCCACGGAGCTGATTGCGCCTTGCCCATGATCGCTGCATCGGCGGCGAGCAGTTGCAGCGCAATGACGTGCAGCGGCAGCAGCACGGCGTTTACCACCTGGCTGGTGTAGATGAGCGGGATCAAAGGCAGTCCCGGCAGCGAGACGACACTGACAGCGGCGATGGTCAGTCCGATAAAGGCGGCGTAGAACCATTGGAAGTGATGCGAATCCAGATCGAGTGATGCCGGCTCGCCCACGCCTTCCGCGATTGAGTACGCGGTGGCGATGGGCACGATAGCCGCCGCCAGCAGCGAGGCTCCCAACAGGCCAGCGCCAAACAGAACAGTCGCAAAACGGCCTGCAAGTGGTTCCAGTGCCTTGGCGGCATCACCTGCATCGGTGATGTGCACGCCTGCATTGTTCAGCGTGGCGGCACAGGCTACGGCGATGGCGAGCCCGATCACGCCCGTGAGCACCGAGCCGATGATTACGTCCACCCGCGCCCAGCGCAGTGATTCCAGCGAGATCTTTTTATCCACTGCATAGGACTGGATGAAGGCCAGTCCCCAGGGGGCGAGCGTGGTGCCAAGTGCCGCGGCGATGGCGATCCAGCCAGCAGCACTGGTGGGCAAATGCGGAACCACAGAACCGTGTATCACCTCACCCCACTCAGGTTCTGCCAGCAAGCCATCCACGATGTAAAGCGCCAGCGTGGACGAGATAAACAGCAGCACTCGCTCGACCCGGTGAAACGAGCCCAGCACCACCACCAGTGAAATCAGCACACCCGCCACCGGGGCACTGATCCAGGCGGGAATGCCTACCAGTCCTCCCGCCGCCGAGATGCCGGCGTATTCGGCGCAAATCGTCCCTAAGTTGGCAAACAGCAAACCACCGGCAGCGAAGTAACCCGCCGCATGCCCCCATTTCTCGCGAATGATGCCGACGAAGCCTTTCCCGGTGGCGGCGCCGATACGCACCGCCATCAAATGAAACTGCACCAGCAGCACAGTCGAAGCCGGAATGATCCACAGCAGCTGATAGCCAAAATCGGCGCCGAGCACGGAGTAGGTGGTGATGCCTGCCGGGTCATCGTCGGAAAGTCCAGCGAGCAGTCCCGGCCCCAGCACTGCCAGAAAGGCCACCCACGCACCGCGGCCGGACTTCAGCAGCTCGGCAAATTTCAGGCTTATGCCACGATGATGATGCGCCACAGCATGCGGTGGCGCCTGGTTGCGTTGCCGAATTCGATGGGTGGCGCGATGAGCCTTGTGCGTCATCGCGAGGCTTCCACTAAGGCGGCTAGGATTGCTTTGCCCGCAACGCTTCCAACACGCGCTCCTTGCGGAACGGTGCGCGTCGCAGGCGTACACCCGTCGCATCAAAGATCGCGTTCGCTACTGCCGCAATCATCGGCTTGTGGCTGGTCTCGCCGGCGCCGTAGTGCGGCAGGTCGGGGCGATCCGGATTGGGGTCGCCGTTGACCAGCACAATGTCGATGGATTCGGGTGTGTCGGAATGGCGCATGCTCGGGTGCGTGGCCCAGTCGACACTGGTGACCTTCTCGTTATCGAACTGCACTTCTTCCCATAGCGCGCGGCTGAGGCCGTGCAGCATGCCGCACTCGATGGTGTGCTTGAGGCCCATCGGGTTGATGGTGAGGCCGCAGTCGTGTGCGCAAACAAGACGTTTGACCCACACATGGCCGGTGTCGCGGTTCACTTCGACATCGGCGATCAGCGCGACGACGGTATTGCTGCGGTAGGTGTAGGCGAGGCCGCGGCCACTCTGGATAGGTCCCGCTGTTTGTTGTTTGGGAGCAGGACGTGATTCCCAGCCGCCGTAGGCTTCGACTGCTGCACGCAGTACCGCGAGTGAGCGGTTGCGGCGGAATGCGTTGTCTTCGGTACTCGCTTCAACCAGTTCCAGCCGGAACTCGGCCGGATCGCGTCGCGCTGCCGCGGCCAGTTCGTCGATGAAACCTTCGAAGGCGAAGGTCACTTGCGGACCGTCGGGGTCGCGCAGGTTGCCGGTGCGCAGCGGGGTTTCCCATACCATCGGCAGCGCCACCACATGACCAGTCAGGCTCAAATTCGGAATGCCATACTTCACCGATGGCGTGGCTGCACCGCCTTCAGCGATGCGCGTGGGACGGCGGCCCATCAACTGCGCGATCAATACGGTGTCGGGTTCGTTGTAGCCGAGGTGGGCGTAGTCGATGGCGCGCGCTTCGTAATCCAATGCAGTGAGCTTGCCGTTGGCATCGAGACCACCACGCAGTTTGAAGGCGTAAGCGGGGCCTTTGGTATCCCACGCAGTTTCTTCGTGTCGCATCCATTGCACGCGTACTGGTCTGCCGAGTTCGTTGGCAAGAAAGGCGGCTTCAAAACCGACATCGTCGGATGCGGTGCGGCCGTACACCTGCGGGCCATCCATGTAGATCACCCGCACGCGGTCGCGTGGCAGGCCGAGAAAGGTGGCAACGCCAGTGCGCAGTCCGTACGACTTCATGTCGTTGGAGTAGATCGTCAGCTGATTATCGGAAGGATCGGCCAGCGCAAAAGCGGGGCCGATTGCGGTGTGGCCTTGGAAGGGCACTTCGTAGTCGGCTTCCAGCACGGCGGCTGCACTGGTGAAGGCGGCAGCAACATCTCCTGTCACTTGCGGCTCTTCGCTCGACGTTGGGGTGGCGCTGCGAATGTAATCGAACAGATCGTTGGAAGCGGGGAAGGGCGCTTGTGCCGGTGGCGTCCATTCGGCTTTCAGCTGTCGCGCGGCTTGTATCGCTTGTTCTTCGCGTTCACACACCACTGCTACGTAGTTGCCGCTGCTTACGACACGCACGAAACCCGGAATGCCGGCGACCGATGTTTCATCGATGCTGCGCAGTTGTGCACCCGCCACCGGCGGCCGCACGTTGCGCGCGTGCAGCATGCCGGGCAGTTTCACATCCACCGCCCAGGTCAGCGAGCCATCGACCTTGGCCGGAATGTCGTAACGCGGCAGCGGTTTACCTACTACGCGCAACTGCTGTACCGGTTTGACAGCAGCCGTGCCGGTAGTCGCATTGATGTTCTGTCCTGTAAGCGCGACATCAAAACGCTTGCCGCCGACGAGATCGGCGTAGCGCACTGATTTGCCGGCATCTGCCGTCGACGTAACGATGCCGTTGTTGGCAGTGAGTTGCGCCACTGGCGTGTTGAGGCGTTCAGCGGCGAGCTCCAGCAATACGCGGCGTGCTTCCGCTGCCACGCGGCGCATAGGCTTGCCATCAGTCTCGATTGCATCAGAGCCGCCGGAGCCGCCCTGGTCGGGAGTAGTATCGGTGCTGCCCATCACCAGGCTGGTTTGTTCGTAGGCGAGGTCAAGTTCGTCGCACATCATCTGGCGGAATGCGGTGCCTGTGCCCTGGCCGCCATCGGTTTTGCCAACGAAGAAAGTGGCGGTGTTGTCGGGATGAATGACGATCCAGGTATCGAGTTGCAGAAAATCCGGATCAGGATAGGGGCCTGCCGCTGCCTGCGCCAGCACGCGCGCGCCGGGCACAGTGCCCAGGCCGAGGCTCAGCACCAGCGCGCCGGAGGACGCCAGAAAGTTGCGGCGTGAAGTAGATGGATTGAGGCGCTGCAGCGCGGCTTCGATAGCCTGCGGTAGCTGGAGAGTTGTGCTCATACCTGTGCCTCCGTCTTGTCGCTGGCATCGATGAACAGCGCAGTCGCCGAATTGGACACCACCCGTTTGATCGCGGCATGGATGCGGTAATAGGTCATGCAGCGACACAGCGCGCCTTCCATGCCTTCACGGATTTCTGCATCAGTGGGAGAGGGGTTGCGGTCGAGCAGCGCCTTTGCCGTCATTAGCTGGCCGTTCTGGCAATAACCGCACTGCGGCACCTGTTCATCTATCCATGCCTGCTGCAGTGGATGCAGGTTGCCGTTCTGGGCGAGACCTTCGAGTGTGGTGATGTTGCCGCTCACCGCTGCGGTAGGCAGCTGGCACGAACGTACAGCAGCACCATCGATGATTACAGTGCAGGCGCCGCACTGGCCCAGCCCGCAGCCAAAGCGCGGGCCACGCAGGCCCAGATCGTTGCGCAACACATACAAAAGCGGGGTCGCCGGGTCGATATCGACTTCGTGAACCGCACCATTGACGCTCAGTGAAATGACACTCATGGGATGCCCTCCGTTCGGCAGTGAGCAACCGTAACCCAAAAAGCCGAGGTACGGCTACTGCCCAAAGAGTGGGTTCCCGCTTTCGCGGGAATGACGGATGGTGCGGGAATGACGGATGGTTTCGAGTTGCTTTCAGGAATCCTGATTCACATTTATTGAAAGTTTGGCCACTATGCTGCTTTAGCTGTTCACAAAACCATAAAGTCCACTTCAGGGGATATGCACTTGGTTACTTTGCTTCCGCGTCGTCCGCGTTTCCTGTTCGCCGTACTGTTGCTGGCCTGCACCGGCGCCCAGGCCCAATTCCGGTCGCCAGCGCTTGGCGATGGTCCGTGGGAAATCCAGACTTTCCAGGCCAAATTCAGGCTTGAGCTGGTGGCGCGTGGTATCGAACATCCCTGGAGCGTGGCCTTCCTGCCCGGCGGCGAGATGCTGGTGACGGAGCGTGCGGGCCGTTTGCGTCGTATCCGTGACGGCCGACTTGATCCCGAGCAGGTTGCCGGCATGCCGCCGGTTCAAGCCAAGGCCTTGCTCGGCTTCATGGAAGTGCTGCCGCATCCCGACTTTGCCGACAACCGCGTGGTCTATCTCACCTATCACAAGCTGGTGACTGCCGAACCTGAAACCGTGGCGTTCGTACTGGCGCAGGCGCATTACGCCGACGGCAAACTGTCTGATGTCAAAGAACTGCTGGTCACCGATACCTGGGATGGCGCCGGCGGTGCTGCTGCCCGCCTGGCCTTTGGTACTGACGGCAAACTCTACATGGGCATAGGTGCCACCCGCGATGCCTCAGCGCAGAACCCGGCCAGCCTGCGCGGCAAGATCCTGCGCCTCAACGACGACGGCACTGTGCCGCAGGACAATCCGTTCATCGGCAAGCAAGGTTTCCGTCCGGAAATTTTCACGCTCGGCCATCGCAATCCGGCTGGTCTGGCGGTGAATCCGAACACCGGTGAAATGTGGGCGTCGGAGTACGGCCCCAACGGCGGCGACGAGATCAACATCATCCGCGCCGGCAACAACTACGGCTGGCCGGAAGTCAGCTTCGGCCGCGATTACCCGGGTCCGTTCATCTCGCCAGTGCCGTACAAGGAAGGCATGGAAATGCCGATCTCCAGCTTCATTCCGGGCATCTCGCCTTCAGGTCTCGGTTTCTATACCGGTACCGACTTCCCCACCTGGACCACCAGCGCCTTTGTTGGCGCCAACCGTGTCGGCCAGATCCCTGGCACCGGCCACATGGTGCGGGTGTTCTACGACGACAAAGGCAACGAGCGCTCGCGCGAAGACCTGCTGGAAGAAATCGGCCAGCGCGTGCGTGATATCCGCATGGGCCCCGATGGTTTCATGTACGTGCTGACGGAAGAGCAGGACGGCGCGTTGCTGGTGATCAAGCCGGCGCAGTAGCAGCAGATGCAGCTGCTGCTGCAGCGAAGGCGGCCACTGCATCGGCATGGATGTGTGGCCATAGCTGTGCCAGAGTTCCGCGCCGAATATGACTTGCTGCTTGCCGGCAGTGTCGCCGAATCGCTGGTGCCGCCATCGCGTGAGTTCCGTGTACTGGTCTCCGATCTGCGCGGATTCACTCCAATGACGGAGCTTTATCCCCCCGCTCGCGATAGTCGAACTGCTGAATCACTATTTCCGGGCCATGGTGAGCATCATTGACAGCCATGGCGGCGTTGTCGACAAGTTCATGACCTTCTTGGCCGGTGTCTCCAGCAGCGAAATATATGCCAAGGTGCTGAACTGCAAGCAAGAGCAGGGCAAGCTGGGCCCCGAAAAATTTG
>Ga0255099_1000595_pt1 | contig 14451 bp, 16 predicted proteins | sample Colum_Colum_RepA_2_FD_188451 | JGI IMG/M metagenome (GOLD analysis project Ga0255099, IMG submission 188451) | Freshwater microbial communities from Columbia River, Oregon, United States - Colum_Colum_RepA_8d | ecosystem: Environmental > Aquatic > Freshwater > River | place: USA: Oregon...
CCTGGCTTCTCCCACATCCTTCCATTGGTAGATACCTTGAAGCACCAGCCTCATCTCGTAGGCCATGCCCGTCACACACCGTTCCAGAGCCATCGACTCCCACTTCTGGGTTTCCTTCTCCGTCCAGTTCACCCGGTTCTTCAGCCACATCCAACGCGTCCGTTCCAACAGATCCCGCTTCCCGGCGTTACTCCGACTCTCGACCTTCCGGACTCGGTCGCATGCCTCCACAACATTCTGGATGACATGGAACTTGTCGTACACCACCTGCGCGTTCCCGAGGTTGTCGCTCACCCCCTTGATGTAGGCCGGGCTCATGTCTATTGCCACGTATTGGATAGCCTTGGGATGCCCGTTGTGACGCAGCAATTCCGCAGCAAAAGCCTCCCAAACCGAGGCATCCTTGCCGGGAGTGGCGAAGAGGACCCTCTTGGCCAGCAGGTCAGCGAACACCGTCAGGTAGTTGTGTCCTTTGCGCCGGTTCATCTCGTCTGCCCCCACCCAAACCACGTTATCGAAGCTCAACCGTGCATGCGCCGCTTTCACGTGGACGAAAAGCATCCGCCACATCCGCGTGTCGCTCTCGCCGAGGATTTGGCCAGCACGCTTCACCGGCATCTCCCGCATGAGGGTCAGAGCGAAGGCTTCGAACTCCTGAGTAAAGTGCTTGCTGCGTCCTTCCCAAGGCGGGGTCACACGGTACACCTTGCTGTCGTCGCCACGACGTCCCCGCGGCAGCGCACACACGATCACGCACTCCTTGTTGAAGACATTCAGATGCCGCCACTGCATCGGCTCGACATGGTCGTGGCAGGTCACCGGGGTTCCTGCCCGAGCACTTTCCTCAGGCCACAACTCGGGCGTTTCCTCCACCTTCAGGAAAAATGTGGAGGACTCCGCCTCAAACCGCGACTCCACCACCCTCCAGCTCTTCCCAAGCCCCAGCAACTGTCCAAAGGTCTGTTCCGGTGTCATCGGTCGCCATCATCCGCCACCCGTCAAGCCCCCCCTTCCCACTGGAAATAGCGAGGAACCTGAGAGGATATTCATCACACGAATCCGAAACGATCGCCTTCAAACCTGCTCACGGCTGTGATTCTTCCATGAATTGACAACTGCTAGTAAATCGGCCTCACCTTGTTCTACCGCCTGCAATGGGGGCATACCACGGTACACAACATTCATCAGTGAAGGATGGTATCCATCCAAAATTATGCAGGCCGTTTGAAACCAAAAAGAAATTATATCATCGTCCAATGGCCCGATTAGCGCGACATCCCGACGCAACTGAACTTCCCCATCGGTCCAGTCCAAAACGAAATGATGCCCGCTAAGATTCCAGTTCAGCCTAGTCAATAACTCCGCTACCACAGAACACCGGTCCGTTGGAATGTTGTTGGGGTGCAATGCCTTCACAACCAAATCATCGTCCCCATCCTCGTGTTGGAATACGATGTTACACTGACAGTGCTTGAGGCTCATAGGAACCACCAATACTGTGCCGTTAGACTTAACATCGGCCGGGAGGTTGTGGCGGGTGAGGAATTCGTGGATACGGCCGAGGATTGGGGACATAGGAAGTCTTTGAATTTCTAACTTATCATTCTTCTGATAACCACCATGCTACAACCTGTAGAGACACTATACCAATATCGAATCTGTTTTGACCACCAACCGACCAGACGAGGCCCCGCCGAACTGAGCCATCCGGAGCGGGCAGTCTTGCCCCTCCGATAACTCCTAATAACCGGCGCGCCAAGTCAAAACTCCATCTGACACTCGGATTTAAACTCGAAGCAAATCCCATTCGCGTTTTTGGGAGACAATCTCAGGCAGGCTTACATCAATCCGGCGACCGATTGCCTCCTTTATCGTCACACCAGGCTTTTCGAGACCTGCCCCTGAATTGGTCAGCACACCAATAAGATGACCCTCTTCAGTAAAAAGCGGGCTACCGGAACAACCATCTTCGCAAGCATCGGTCATGAAACGAATAACTTCGCTTGCCTTCTTCAATTGGAACACTGTTCTGTGGATAGTGACACCATCCTTACCAACAAAAAAACCAGGGAGGGATGCAGCGTCTGAAGTTTCAAACAGAATTCGGGAAGGAATCGGGCCGTCTATGGGTCTTTCAACTGCTTTGAAGACGTTCCGTGCATCTTCAGTTGGCCCCTCTGCCAGACCACAATGCCAACTATCTTGACCAAGGATCATGACATCAAGAGAACTAGCAGCATACATGGCAAAGGTTCCTTTTCCTCCACGAACTCGCTCGACCTCAAAAAGGTCAGTTTCAATGAAACCTACTGGTAAATGAGGATGAACGTGGGCACATGTGACAACTTGATAGTCACATAAGAAACCCAAACCTTTACCGCCATTGCTCCGCACAAAAACGATTCGATCCCGAACCGTTTCAACAAGTAAGTCGATGCTCATTTTTATTATTTTTGTATGTTACCAAAATCTGTTTTAAATTTTATATCGGCATTTTCATTGAAGCATCGTCTCCAAACCGTCCATTAATTCGGCGCGCCCGACACGATATCCTTTTGGTTACCGACGAACTGTATTGGGCACAGCCCAAGCCTCCGCGGATGACAACGGCACAATTCTGGCTCAAGATTCTCATTTCATTTCCACTCCCATGCCCAAATCCAACCAAATTTTCGCCCGCCCGCCTTTGAGGCGAATGATACAAATCCACGACGAACTCAAAGCCAACCGCTACCCCAATTGCACCCGCTTGGCGGCTATCACCGAAGTCAAACGTCGCACAATTTTGCGAGACATCGTGTTCATGCGGGATCAGATGGGGCTGCCCATCGAATTCTACCATCCCGAGTTTGGGTACCGGTACACGAAGCCGGTGGACAAATTTCCACTGCCATCGGTCACCGAAGCCGAAGTTTTCGCGCTTTTCGTCGCCCACAGTGCGGTCAACAGCTACCGAGGCACCCCGTTCGAACCACTCCTCCGCGGGGCCTTCAAAAAACTGGCAGAGCAATTGGATGATGAGACCCACCTGTCTCTGGGAGACATGCAACAGGAGTTGTCTTTCCGCCCCTTCGCACCCGATGAAGTGAACCTTGAGATCTTCGAGAAACTGAGTCGTTGCGTCCGTCACCAGAAGGTCGTCCGGTTCAATTACAAAGCCCTCGGAAAAACAGAGTCGGAACCACGAGACGTCCAGCCCCACCACTTGGCCTGTGTGGACAACCGCTGGTATGCGATCTCGTACGATGAGGCACGCAAAGGGTTCCGAAACTTCGTCCTGACTCGAATGCGTGATGTGATTGTAGTCGAGCGGAAATTTCAGCGTCAGAAGGGGTTTTCGTTCGAGAAGTACATGGAAGGAAGTTTTGGCATCTTCCAAGGAGGCCAACCGACCCGCGTTGTCGCGGAATTCCGGGACTGGGCAGCTGATCTGATCAAGGAGAGGCGATGGCATCCAACTCAGTCCTTGGAAGATCTCAAGGGTGGCGTTGTGCGGTTGGAGATGACCCTGACGAACTTGGTCGAGGTAGAGCGTTGGTTGCTCAGCTGGGGAGACCATGTCACTGTTCGGCAACCCGAAACTCTGCGAGCCCGAATGGCCCAGATCAGCAAGGCCATGATGGAGCGTCACCAGTAAACAAATAGCCCGCCGAGTTGCGATCACGCTGCCAACCTCCGTTCACCCGTCATCATGTTGTACAGGTGGAACACGCTCACCCCATGAATGGGTTGTAGAGCATCGGCACCCACCATCCATCTCAAGGATGCTGACGGCTGATCCAACAAATACTGGAGGCCGACCGGTGTATAGATCGCTTCGCGCACCGTCACCTCCGATGCACCTGAGGTTGTCTGGTACATAGCGACCGATCCAGGGGCGAAGACTCTCGTCCATTCGGTGCCCGTTGCGGCCGATAGATCCAACAAACCACCTTGGCCACCATCAGGCCGGACAACTCTTCCTTCCTGAGTCTCTTGATCCAGAACCAACAACGCCTGAACAAGCTCCGCATCACCCTGTTGACGCGCGGTCTGCAAAGCACTCAACAAGACAGTCCGAAAACTCTTGGGCAAACGCTCTGTGAGCCGGAGCGAGCCATTGGCATTGTCGAAAATACAGATACCCGAAACCGGTCCTAGCCCTGCAGGCCCGGATGTTGAGCGGAAGCGGCCAATTCCCAAATCCCGGGGTTGGATTCCATGGATCGCGCAAAACGCGGACAACATCGCCTGCCCAACCCGGTCGGATACCGCAGCAGCTTTGCCAAACGCCCAACACACGCCGGTGGTGCGGATGAAACGGTTCATCGGTTGCTGACTGAAGGTGCTTCCCGGACCGTAGACATGATTGGTCTCAACGCTGCCACGTTTCTCCCGAAATCCGGTGACACGTTCACTCACCTGGAGGTTCATTTCGGCAATAAAGCCATCCCCGAACCGTTCGAGCGAAAGCAAACCGGGACCAAAATCCGGGAACGTCATCGTGAAAAGGTCAGGCTTTGTCGTGAAGTGCCGCTCTTGTTGCACAAGGATTTGACCTTCCTTGTAGCTCACCCTAAGAACCCGATAGGGCTTGGCCATGTAGTAGTAGACGGCGCCGGGATAGGCTTCCCGCAGCGCCTGCGAAAAGTTGATCTCCCCACGAGCTTCCCCACGGGGTGTGGCAATCTTGAAATTTTTCTCGATCCCACTGCGAAGCGGAAAAGCGTGCCGGGGATCTTCCTGAGCTTCCTGCTTCATCGGATAGAGATCAGGATCCACAGGGGTCGTCGGATTCAATTCATTCTCCAAAAACGCGAGAAAATTCCCGGGCAAGTTGGAAAACAAGGAACTGTCAAATGCGCCGGCAACCTGCTTGATCTCAGAAGCAGCGCACAAGGCGTTGCCGAATTGGGCATATCGATTCTCGAGATACAACCAATTGGGTTCGACAGGCCGAGACAAGAACCCCCGCAACCCTTCGTCTCCGTCAGCCACGACCGAGCGACCATCAATCCAAATGCAGCACCCCGGGTTCCGACGCCCCGCCCTACCGATGCGCTGCCACAGCGACTTCATCGAGGACGGGGTATCAAGCAGGACCACCAGATCCACTTCACCGATATCGATCCCCATCTCCAAGGCGCTCGTAGCCACAACTCCCCGAAGTGTGCCATTCGTGAGAGCATCCTGAATTTTCCTACGATCGTCATTCTCGTATCCGGCCCGGTAGGGCAAGACACCGTCCGAGTTTTCCGTCAAGACGTTGTCTGACTCCGACTCGTTGTCACCCTCTTGACGCCGTGCGACCGCTGCCACCAATTCCACCCGCTTTCTGGAATCACCGAAAGCGATGAAGCGACCACCTCGCTGGCGGGCCAATTGCTTCAGCAGTTCGGCGGCACCATCAGATCCGTCAGCCTTAGTCCTACGAAGCAGGACGACATCCTTCTCCGGACGTCTGGAACCCTCTTCTTCAGCCCCAACCACTCTGTGGGGCCGTCCAGTCAATTGGTTCATGAAGCCGGAGGCATCTCCCAAGGTGGCCGTGCTGCCGAGCATGCGGAACTTGCCGCTGACCGCCTGCAACCGACGCAGCAGGAAAGCCATGTTGGTACCAAAGACACCGTCGTACACATGGGCCTCGTCAAGAACCACCAACCGGAGAGACTCCCGGAATGAACGCACGACGGGATCGGACAATTGCCCCATCAGCCATGCGTGAACCACATCGGGAGTCATCAACACCAACCGACGGCGCATCAACATTTCCTTGCGCTGAGAAACGGGCACCGATCCATCAATGAAAGCCAATCGAATGTTCAGCGGAGCCAAGAACCGTTCCCAATGGGACAACTGGTCTTGGATCAACGCTTTGGCGGGGTACATCACCAGCACTCGTGCCTTGGGATCTGACATGAGTGTGTGGGCGGCGGCGGCCATGAAGACCAGGCTCTTGCCCGAAGCAGTGCCTGTCGAAACGCACACATCATCGCCTCCGAGCAGAATCTCAAGGGCCCGCGCCTGGTGGCTGTAGATCCCATCAGGATGAAGTTGGATCACCCGCTCCGAAACGGTCGGATGCATACCCGCAGGCAAGGGGCTGCAGGTGGCCTCGCGATCAGGGATGTGGTGGCGACCTGCGACTGAATACCCGGCGGCGGCGATGCATGGGAGAAGTTCCGAAACAAGGGATTTCAAATGAGCACGGGAGGGCTGATTGCCTTGAGATGACTCTTTTTTGTTCATGGATCTCTGGGTCAGGGCCATTGGAACCGTGGTCTCTTGAGGCACCCTCAATTCTTTCGTCCTCTGACTTGCATCCATGAAATCAGGGCCCCTGTGACAAATGCGGACACAACCACGAATCGGTCGCCTTGAAACCGGCGCCACCAGACTCTGCCGTTCGGCAATCTTGCCCCCCGTTTCCCTTTTCGCGTCCTTCTGGTGGAACCTTCGCTCGGGACGACAGGATCACGGGCGGTGAAACTCGACCGTCCCCGTGGAACTACTGCGCGGTGCAGACGGGGTTCAAAACGGCAGCGCCGCGTCACGGCCATTTTGGGGTATTCAGTCCATTGGTCGCATCAGTCTCGACCTGAAATCCTGGAGCAAAAACTGTCAGGAAAACTGTCAGGAAAAGCGGGTGGTGGAGGGCCGCTATGACGGCCTAGGCGAAGCGGGTTGACAGACAGAACCATGGGCTGTCCGCTGCAAACACATTCTCCAAACCTCGAAAGCCAAGCCCAGGGCCTCCACATCATCACGTATCAACGGCCACAATCTGATGAATCCCCTCTTAATCAACGTCATCAAGGCTATTGCCGCACTCGCAGAAACGCCCTGGAAAAACAGAAAAAGCCAGGCTCTCAGGCGCGTGATAGACCAATTTGTGGAGATATCCGATTGCCTGCCCCCCTTCCCCACGCCCCCGAAGACCTCGAAGACTTCCAGCAGAACCTTCAAGCCCTTGCTTCTACCGTTGAGGAGTTGGACAACACATTCGACGAACTTCAAACAGCCGACTCACCACAAGAAACCACCTCAGCGGTCGAGATGCTCGATGAGGCCTCACCGCCAGCAGCCGAACCATCCACCACATAAGGCAGACACCAGCCGGGTTCATTGAACTCCACCGACCACACCTTCGAGAAGGCCGCGTTGATCACGCAGTTCACTCGAAGTGCTGGTGCGGGGATATCCTCCCGAACCCGCGGGCTGACGACCTGCGCCTGAGTATCCACCTGCCGCCGAATCGCCTGTTCCTGGGCAGCTCTCAAATCCGGGAATCGGGCTCGAAGGTCTTGATCCACCCAAATGCCCACCGGAACCGATCGCACCATCGTCATCAACGAGGTCTTTAGAAACTCGGCGAACTGAGTCTGCCGGTCTGCATTTCAGAACCGCGAGCACCTTGCGGAGGGGCCATGGGCTTTCATGGCTTTTGTCTGCCCCTGTCACTCATCGTCGCCACCCATCAGCTCCGCACCTACATCGACCCCGGTTCCAAATGCTCCATCGCCACAAACCGCTCCAACCCCGCCTCCGCCGGATCGCAGGTCTCAGCTCAGTTCTCCACCACCCCCCAAAGCGCACACCCTTCCAGCCCGTGCGCTCGAAGAGCGGAAGCGTGGCCCAGGCGGGGTTGGGATTAAGGTTGGTCGATAATGGGATTGTGGCGGTCATTCTTTGGCGGCTTTGAGCAGTTGGGCGGCGGCGTCCACCATGTCCTGACGAAGCGTCGTGCGGAGGAAGCGAGTGTCCTCGGATTCCCCTGATTGGGCCTGCCCGAGCACGAAGTGACTGGCCTTCACCGGACCGGGTAAACTTTCCGTTTGGAAGTGCTCCTGCAACGTGCGCAGAGCATCGGTGCAGGCGGGATTGCCCACACGGACTTCCCCGGCAAAGGCGGCAAAGGCAGCAGCGCTCCCGCCGTCGTAGTGACGCAGGGTGTATAGGATGTCGAAGGCGTCCTTGGGCTGCTGACGGTCGCAGAAGGCGCGGAGCTTGAGTGCGAGGAAAGGCCCGACCTCGCAGACGCGGGCGGTGAGTTTCTGATCGGCTCCGTGGAGATCCACGCCGCTCACTTCGATGGTTCGCGCGGTGGCCAATGCCCGATCCACGCCTGGAGTGATGCTGGCGGTGATGTCCTCGACCTGTGCCGAGCCACCGGTGCGCGGCGGGTGCTCGACGAGGAAGTCCACGTAGATGGGAAAATCGCCGATCGTCTTTTCCAGCCGGGCCGGATGCTTTTCACTTCTCTTGAAACCCTGTCCATTGAGTTCCCACAAAAGGCTTCCGTATTGCCCGGAGTCAGAGCCCAGAGCGATGCCGAGATCGACATCGAGGGTGGCCGGACGCGGCAGGCTGCGGTGTTGGGTGAGGTCGCCGCAAAGGTATTTGGGCACGAGGCCACCGACGAGCACGAGATCGGCGTGCCATGAGCCGAGTGTGGACCATAGAGTAAGAAACGCGCTTTCCGCGAGAGCGGTGTGGCGTGGGTCGTATTCGCTGTAGGTCTCGTATTTCATGGCCGGCAAAAGCCCTCCCATTCCCGGAGCGCTGCGGCGGCATCCGGCCCACGCAGCCCCGTCCTTTGGAGGTCAAGGTAGATCTGGGCGTCGCTGACGAGCGTCAGGTTGTTACAGGTCTGGGTTTCGGCCAAAATGCCCTCGTCATTCGGGACATGCAGCCAGAGCTTGCCACCTTCAGTGACGGAGCGAAGGCCAAGTTGCTCTAAAGTAGCCGCATCCGGCAGACGGGCCACATACGCAGAGCAAACCACTGGCTCCGTATAGGGATGCCGGGCCCATGCGGCGATCCATTGGGTGAAAGCGAGCGGGACATTTTCAGTCTTGGCCCACTGTTGGAGGCGTTGCGGGAGTTCCTGTGGCGGGCCGAAGAAGCCGGCGTAGAGCGTGGTGCGGGTGCGTTTTGGGAAGCGGTCGGACTCCACCCACTCAGCGAGCAACCCGTGCCAGTCACGCAGACGAAACTCACGGGCGCTGGTCTTTTCCACGAATCCCTGGCTGATGAGGTGCTGCACGATGCGCGACACGAGACCGGAGCTGGCCTTGGTGCTGGGAACGATCTCCGCTTGCGTCCAAGTCCGGTCGCGATCCGTGAGCAAGCATCGGACTATGCGAGCGCTCTTGCCCACGAAGATGTTTCGCGGCTCCAGTTCGTAGCTGAACGAGCGGCCCGGCAGCGGGCGGCGATCCACCAGCAGACCGGGAGCCCTAAGCCAAGTGCTGCCGTTGAGATCGATGGCGGCGATACCAAGTTCCTTACAGGCAGCCATGATGCGAGGGGACAACTCCGGCGTGACGACAAGTGGCCGCAGAGACGCCGGTGATACCTTGAGGTTTTCCAGCCATGGGAGACTGGGCCTGAGTTCATAGACGGGACGGAATGCAATCCTTTGACCGTCCAGTTCCACGTCAACATGGTCCAATCTGGGCTGGCCAGTGCCCGGCGGCAGGTGCCAGCGCAAATCAGGATCCTCGGGCAGGAACTCCCAAAAATGGAGTGCCAGCTCGCTTTCGTGGCGGATGATTGCACTTTTACTGGAATCAAGCGTCTTCACTGTTTGGTGAAGATACGGCGTTTCAGTGAAATTTCGAGCGCTTTCTCACTGTAAATCGTTGTTTTCACTGAGAGGTAAGAATCAGAATCTTGGGTGAAAACTTGCATATTCCCATGGCCGCGAGGGATTTTCTGACCTGTCGGCTCCTCTGAAACCACTCTGTGAGCGCCACAGGCAGCGCCATGGTGGCCGTCTCGGTGGCGGCATCGGTTCGCGCCTGCGATTCCGCGCGGACGTATAACGGGATGCTCATGTTGCCCTCCTTCGCCCGAATTCCCTCAATCGGCACGACACAGGTGAAGCCGGGCTCGTCTTTGTAGTCCTGATAGGCGCGGACAACGGTGCGGTTCGTGTAGAACCCGGCGGCGGTGTGGCCGGAGTCGTCGGCCTTGAACAGCCATTGGGCGAATCGGGATCGGGATTTCCGAGCATCCCGGTGGGTCACGGCATAGGCCAAGTCGATGGTGGGGCAGTTCCCGGTCGGAGTGGTGACCGTTTTGTCAGGATCGAGAACCCTCCGAATGCTGACCGTGCTCCTGGGCTGCCCTCAAGTCCGGGAATCGGGCTCGAAGGTCTTGACCGACCCCAATCCCCACCGAAACCGACCGCACCATCGTCATCAACGCGGTCCTCAGAAATCCGGCGAACTGAGTCTGCCGGTCCCCATCTATGGAATCGGAGGCGGTTCCCGTAGGAATCTTTGAACTATGGCTCACGCCACGGCCCGCCCTTTGTCCAGTGACCCGGCGAACCACTGCCGACCCGGGCCGCCTCGGCGGCCGGGAGCAGAAATCGCCCGGCAATCTTCACCACTTCCACAAAACCTGGTGTCGGCTCGGTCCGGACGACCTTCCGCCAAAACGCCTTCCATTGGGTTTGCTTGAGAGGGTCACTCGCGAAGCCCGTGCTCAGGCCGACCGGCACTTCCCTCGGAATCTCGGTCCCGCGCCGGGCGAAGGTGGCGGTGATCGCTTTGGCCAATCGCTCGCCCTCAAAATCAAACCGGCGCGCGAGGAGCCAGACGTCGAAATAGTCCTTCATCCGGGTATTGCGTTCCCCAAGAGACACCATCGCCTCGAACTTTTCCGCTAGGGCGGTTTCCTTGGTGTAGGCCCGCAGGACGGGCTTCGGCATGTTGAGCAGCGTCGGAAACTCGATCTCCTCGGGCTCCTGCGTGAACGCGTCGCCGAACCCAATGTCGGCCTGCACCGGGATGCGGGCATTGCCGACCCGCGGCCGAAGCGTCACCCGCACGCCGACGTACTCCTGTTCTGCACGGATCGAATCCGCTTCGATGGTCTCGACCTCGAAATGGACGCCGTCATCCTCCACCCCGACGGCGCAGATGTCCCGGAAGACGGCTGCCGCCGACGTGGGGGAATTGTCGCCAAAGCCGAGCAGGTCGGCGTCGCGCGTGACCCTTTCGCTCGATCCTTCGCCCCAGACAATGAGGAGCATCGCGCCCTTGAGGATGAACCGGGAATGGTGCGGCGAACGCGAAAGACGGTAGAGAAGCCGTTCGGTGCAGTAGCGCTCCAACAAATCCTGGAGGGACAGCTTGGAATTGCGGGAGAGCTGCAACAGCCGTGTCTGAACCGACGCGGCGACGTTTCGTCCCTGCTGCTTCACTCGATCACTCCTTCCAGGTAAGGGCGCATGACGTTGAGCACCCGGCAGACGCGCGCGAAGTGGTAAAGATCGTCGTTGGTTACCAGCTTCTTCCTCCAGGCGTCCTTCAGCGCCTCGACGGCCGTCCGGGTACCGATCTGGTTCCGGAACTTGAAGCAGTCGGCCACCGTTTTGGCAGCCGAATAGATTCGAACGGGCACCCCGGCAATGACGTGAGTCTCGATGCCCTCGCGAAACGAAGGCCCGGAAAGGTAATGAACCTTCAGCTGGAGGGACTCGATTCGCGGGGCACGGGAATGGCTTTCGATGGCAACCCAGACCGCCCCGGGACTCTCTGTGGTGAGTTCGTGGAACCGGAGGGCCGATAGCAGACAGACCACGGCTTCAGGCTTACGCAGCGCAAGAAGGGCCAGATCTTCGTGGGACTCCAGCGGAGCATCGGCGAGACGGTAGATGCCTCGCCCCATTTCAATCAGCCGACCTTCGCGGGCGAGCTTGCGGATACCGACCCGGTGCAGCGGGGAGGAGCGCACCCGGAAGAGCGCTCCACCGGTCAGCACATCCTGCTCTGTTTCATGGTTCCGTCTCACTCCAAACCATTTACCAGAAGTCGGTTGTTTTTCACAAGTAACGACATTTGAAACCATCTCTCTCCAGACGCAAACCAGCAGGGTTGACACCCAATCCAGGGCCGCCTGAAGAGTGTCCCCTGTTCGGCCAACATCGGCACTGCGGATGGAAGAAGCCAAACAAGGGCCACTAGGCACTCGAGTGGTCACAACATCGAATCGACTGACCTGAGGAATTCGAATCCGGTGGCGTGATGAGAATCCGTCGAAGAGAAACCGATTCAGGAAACCACGGAAGCCGGTCTGATGGGTATGGAGGCAAGGGCCGGAATCGAACCTCGGGCCTCCTCGTCAGAGACCGACTCCGGTGCCAGAGTGAGCGGGAAGCGATGGCTGAACGGTTTCAACTCCAAGAGGATGTGGTGCTCGATGCTCGGCGGGCCGTGTGGCTGCCGCGCAGCCGATGCCTCGCGGTGGCCGACCTGCACCTCGGGGAGGCTTGGGCGCGTCGGGCACGGGGGCAATTGGTGCCGCTGTCGGGAGGCGACTCGGCGGTGGCCCGTCTGAAATCCCTGCTCGAAGACTACCGGCCCGAGCGCCTCGTCCTGCTGGGTGACATCGTCCACGCCGCCCTGCCCCTCGAAGGCATCCGCTCGGCAGTCACAGACTTGGCCTCGCTGGAACGAGAAGGCCTGACGCTGGATCTCTGCCTCGGGAACCACGACCGCCACCTGCCCCGGCAACTCGAACGCTGGGGATTGCGCTGGAAGACCGTTTCCCAAATCGCATTGCCCGAGGCCGTGCTGTTCCACGGCGATGTCCCGGTGGCTCCGCCTGGCCCGCACGATGCTGCCATGAGTGCGAAACGGTGGCGCATCCAAGGCCATTTGCATCCCGCGTTGGTTCTCGATGACGGCGTCGCCTCGCGGGTCAAGGTGCCGTGCTTCCTCGTGGCTCTCGGACGACTGGTGCTGCCGGCCTTCTCGGAAATGGCCGCCGGGGTGGCCGTGGATCGCAGCGGGCTCGTCCACGACGCGGGAGGAACCCTCCGATTCGAAAGCGCCGTCGCCTGCCTCGGGCCACGCCTGCTCCGGATCCCCTTCGCCAGATAGCGAACTCGGAGAGATTCCCAGAACCCGAGAATCCCAGAATTCTGTCCCCCCGCTCCACGTCGCAAGGTCAGCGGGTCATGGGCCATCCGGCCGCCACCAAGCCCTTGTAGCCTCCGATCAGGGAACGGACATTCTGGTAGCCCATCTTCTGCGCCGCATCGCAGGTCAGGGCACTGCGGTATCCCCCGCCACAGTACATCACGATCTCGGCCGACTTGTCAGGATACCGTACCTCGAGGTCGCGCTCCAAAATGCCCTTGCCCAGATGGCTGGCCTGATCGGCATGGCCCGCGGCCCACTCGCTCTCCTCACGGACGTCGAGGAGGACCAACGACGGGTTGGCCTTGAGACGCTCGTGCAAGGCCTCGATGGACACCTCCTGGATGCGGGTTTGAGCGTCTTGGACCAGAGCCAGGAAACCGGGTGAGTGATTCATGATGCCCAGAGCTTCGGGCCATCCGACCTCCGCCGTGAAGCCGTTTTCTGCAGGGCCGTTTTCTGCAGGGCCCAATTGGCCCCTCCGGTTCCCGGATCGTCGCACGGCCACGGTGGCAGACTTCGGCGTGGACTTCTGCGTTGAGTTTTACCCGCGAGATCCGGAGCCTTTGTGCCCTCTCGATTCCCATGAACACACTCTTGCGTCTCCTGCCGCTGGCGTTCGCCACGGCCACCGCCTTCGCCGCCGGCGTCGGCTATGACAACACCCCGCAAATCCCGGGACAGAAGTGGAAGGTCCACGACAAGAACCGCCCGAACCCGCCCATCGTGGAACCGGGCGAGTCCTTCAGCCATGAAGCCCCGGCCCCCGCCGATGCCGTGGTCCTCTTCGACGGCAAGGATCTGTCGAAGTGGAAGGGCGGCAAGGACGGCAAGGCACCGTGGAAGGTGGAGAACGGCTACTTCGAGGTCGTGAAGGGCACCGGCGATATCCAGACCCAAGAGAAGTTCAAGGACTTCCAACTCCATTTCGAATGGTCCGCCCCGAATCCCCCCAAGGGTGAGAGCCAGGGCCGCGGCAACTCCGGGCTCTTCCTGCATGGCCTCTACGAGGTCCAGGTGCTCGACGTGTACAACAACAAGACCTACGCCGACGGTCAGGCCGGTGGTCTCTACGGCATGTGGCCCCCGCTGCAGAACGCCATGAAGAAGCCCGGCCAGTGGAACACCTACGATGTGATCTTCGAAGGCCCGCTGTTCGACACCGAAGGCAAGGTCACCCGCAAGGCCTCGGTCACGGTCATCCACAACGGCGTGGTGCTGCACCACAAGCAGGAGTTCAACGGACCCAGCGGCCACCAGAACACGCCGAAGTACTTCAAGTACGACGGCACCGGCCCCATCCGCCTGCAAGACCACGGAGATCCGGTGCGCTTCCGCAACATCTGGATCCGCCCGCTCGGCGAATACGATCAGCCGGAGAAGTGATCCGGGCGACCCAGGGTCTGCCAAATCGGGTAGGAGGCGAGGATGTTTCCATCCCCGCCGTCCTCCCACACCACCGGACGTACGGTTCCGTATCCGGCGGTTCATGAAGACCGAAGCGAGCGCTTCAGAGTGAGCCAGTGGACCTCCTCCA
>Ga0255099_1000602_pt1 | contig 14365 bp, 10 predicted proteins | sample Colum_Colum_RepA_2_FD_188451 | JGI IMG/M metagenome (GOLD analysis project Ga0255099, IMG submission 188451) | Freshwater microbial communities from Columbia River, Oregon, United States - Colum_Colum_RepA_8d | ecosystem: Environmental > Aquatic > Freshwater > River | place: USA: Oregon...
TTCATGGCTCTCGAAATTCATCCATCGGCACGAAGGGTGGATCTTTGTTCAGGTCCAACTGCTCATCGGTCTCGTCGGTGGCTGCTCGGCCGCCCTGCTGTTCCTGCTCTTCCCGATCGTCTCGTCCTTCCGGGTGCCGCTGTACGGGCTCATCTTCCTCGTGGGCATGCTCGTCGGACTGGAAATTCCCCTGCTCTTGCGCCTGCTCAAAGACCGTATTGAGTTCAAGGACCTCGTCGCCCGGGTTTTCACCTTCGACTACATCGGAGCGCTACTGGCGTCACTGCTCTTCCCGTTGGTCCTCGTGCCGCACCTGGGGTTGGTGCGCTCCAGCTTCCTCTTCGGCATGCTCAATGTGGTCGTGGGGCTCATGAGCGCCTGGCTGCTCATCCCGCGCGGACCGCAGCGCCGCCTCCTTTCGTTGAGTGGATTCCTGCTGCTGAGCGCGCTGTTGTTAGGATTCATCGCCTCGGAACGTCTCATGGCGTGGTCGGAACGCTCGGCCTACACCGATACGGTCATTTACGCCAAGTCGTCCCCCTACCAGCGCATCGTGCTCACACGCAACGGCGCGGACCTGCGACTGCACCTCAACGGCAACCTGCAATTCAGCTCGCGCGACGAATACCGGTACCACGAAGCGTTGGTGCACCCGGGATTGGCCCAACTGACCGAGGCCCGTTCGGTGCTCGTGCTCGGGGGCGGCGATGGATTGGCCGTCCGCGAAATCCTTCGGTATCCCAACGTGCAAACTGTCATGCTGGTGGACCTCGACGGCGACATCACCCGGCTCTTCAAAACGCAACCGCTGTTGACCCGGCTCAATGGGGATGCGTTGAACCACCCGAAGGTTTTCGTGGTGAACGCCGACGCCTTCACCTGGTTCGCCACCAACCGTCAGCGCTTCGACTTCGTGGTCGCCGATTTCCCCGATCCCTCGAATTTCAGTCTGGGAAAACTGTATACCACCACCTTTTTCCAGCGCGTTCGTTCCACGTTGGAACCGGGTGGATCCTTGGTCGTCCAATGCACCTCACCGTATGTCGCGCGCCGGACGTTTTGGTGCGTGAACGAAACCCTCCGCGCCTCGGGTTTTTCGCACACGGCCCCCTACCACCTCTACGTGCCCAGCTTCGGCGAATGGGGCTTCATTCTGGCTTCCGATCACGCCTTCGACGCCCCGCTAGGACTGCCGGCCGGACTGCGCTACCTGACCGAGAACTCCACACGGAACTTGTTCGATTTCCCCCCCGACATGACGGCGGTCCCCGTCGAGGTGCATCGCCTGAACAACCAAATGCTCGTGCGCTACTTCGAGGAGGAGTGGGCCCATTATGTCCATTGACTCGAGCATGATCCCGGCATCGCCCCACAACGACGGCTCATCCGGACACACCCATCGCTCGACACGGCGGCAGTTCCTCGCCACAGCGGTGGCTAGTGCGAAAGTGGCTGCGACAGTCGCTGCAACGGCCACAGGGTCTGCCCTCACGTGGGCCGGATGCACTGGAGCCCCGTCATTCGGGGGCGGGATCGTGGGTCCAGACCGTGTTCTCGGCCACCGCTTGCGAGATCGGGATCTGCCGCCGCCCGATGCTTCCGAACGGCACAACGTGGTCATCCTGGGTGGCGGGATCGCCGGTTTGTCGGCCGCACGCTCGCTCGCTCAACGCTCCATCCGCGACGTGGTGGTGTTGGAACTGGAAAGCGATACCGGGGGCAATTCCCGCAGTGGCATCAACGCCGTTTCGGCCCATCCGTGGGGAGCCCACTACCTGCCCTTGCCCAGCTCGCAGGCGCCGGAAGTCCTGCAACTCCTCCAGGCACTGGGTGTCATCACTGGGCATGATGCTCTCGGACGCCCCATCTACCGGGAAGAATTCCTCTGCCACGATCCCGCCGAACGACTGTTCGTCCACGGACGCTGGCAAGAGGGACTGATTCCCCAACTGGGACTCGACGCCGGCGAGCGGGATCAAGTGAGTGCCTTCCTGGCCCGCATGGAGACCTATCGGCGACTCCTCGGTTCCGACGGTCTTCCGGCCTTTGCCATCCCGGTGGACCGAAGTTCCCAGGATCCCATCCTGCTGGCATTGGACCGCATCACCATGGCCCAGTGGATGGACCGCGAAGGATTTCGCGCCGCGCCCCTCCGCCGGTATGTGAACTATTGCTGCCGCGACGATTTCGGAACCGGCATCGCCCAGGTCAGCGCTTGGGCTGGAATCCATTACTTCGCCGCGCGATCCGGGGTCGCAGCCAACGCACCGAGCCACTCGGTGCTCACCTGGCCTGAAGGCAATGGCTGGCTGGCAGCGCGACTGCGGGAACAGGTAGCGCCTGCTCAGATTCGCACCCGGCACGCTGTCTTCGGCATTCGGCCCGATGATCACGGAGCCGAAATCGATGTCTTCGATGCGGCCCTCGGGCGCTCCCTGCGCATCGAATGTCGGGCACTCATCGTGGCCACGCCGCGGTTCATGTACCGGAGGCTGCGCGGCCTTCCGCCGGATTCCGCAGCCCAATACCCGCCTTGGATGGTGGCCAATCTGACCCTGAATTCCCGGCCCGATTCCCACGGCATGCCGCTGTGCTGGGACAACGTCATCGATGGATCACCCGGACTCGGCTACGTGCATGCCGGCCACCAAAGCCTACACCCACGTCCGAACGGGACCGTGCTGACCTATTATCGGCCACTGGACCATGCGGACCCATCGACGGCCCGAGGCGAGGCGTTGAAGGCCGACTGGTCCCATTGGAGCGATCTGACTCTCGCCGACCTCTCAGTGGCCCATCCCGATCTCCGTCGCCGAATTAAACGCTTGGATGTCCAAGTCTGGGGCCACGGGATGATCGCACCATCACCGGGGTTCTTGTGGGACCATCGCCTCAGCGCCATGACCGAACGCGACGGCGTGGTGCACTTTGCCCACTCCGACATGTCCGGTATCTCCCTTTTCGAAGAGGCCTACATCCGAGGCCTCCGCGCCGCCGATGCAGTCCTCCAGCAGCTTCAGACCACGGCCTGACATGAACCCCATTGCCCCAATGCAGCCGAAAAGCCGTCCGTCGCCGAAGGCCCTGTGCCAGCACACCTTGCTGGAATTCCACGGTTGCGATGTCAAGGTATTGAGCCGGGTGCGGACCATTCGGGAGCGGATGCTAGCCGCCGTCACCGCCGCCAATGGGACGATCGTGAAACCCGTCTTCCACGAGTTCAGCCCCTGGGGTGTGAGCGGCGTGGTGGTCATCGCCGAAAGCCATGTGACCATCCACACCTGGCCCGAACACGGCTATGCGGCCGTGGACATCTTTTCTTGCAGCCGAAAGCTGCGCCACGCCGTGGTCCGCGAAACCTTACGCCGATCATTGGGAGCCCAGTCCGTATCCGCCCAACGATTGAGCCGCGGCCTCGTGCCACCGGGAACCATCGCTCAGCGACTCACCGGCAAGGCGAAGGCCACATAGGCATCGCCGCTGGGCGTGCCCATCTTGCCACCGCCACAGGCAATCACCACGTACTGCCGCCCACCCACCGAGTACGTCGCCGGCGTGGCATAGCCACCGGCGGGCAACGGGGCCTTCCAGAGTTCCTGCCCTGTCTTGCGGTCGAAGGCTCGCAAATGGGCATCCCGACTGGCCGCGATGAAGACCAACCCTCCGGCCGTGACCAACGGGCCGCCGTAGTTTTCGGTGCCGGTGGGCGGCACTCCTTGCGCGGTCAATTCCTTGAACTCACCCAGAGGCACCTTCCACCGGATGGAGCCGGTATTGAGGTCGATGGCGTTGAGGGTTCCCCACGGCGGCTTGACGGCAGGATAGCCATTGCTGTCGAGCCACCGGTTGTAGCCGGTCATGGAATACGGGATGAGCCCCAGCGCATCGGCTCCGGCAGGCCCGGACCGCCCGTCACCGGTGGACGCCACCTCGGCCGCTGCCGGCTCCGCTTCACCTCGAAGAAAGGCCACCAGACGCGCCCGTTGGCCTTCGGTCAGAAAATCAAAGGCGGGCATCACCCCTTTGCCCGTCTGAAGCAACTTCAGCAGGTCCTCGGCTTGGAGACGCTTCTCGACCCCGACCAACGACGGCACATTCTGACCCGGATTGCCTTGCCGTTCCGAGCCATGACACACCGCACAAATCTGCTGAAACAACGCCGCGCCTGAGGCCGCCGATTCCCCTTGCTTACGACGGGTTTCCACCATGCTCAGAATCCACGGCATCTCGTTGCCATTGACGTAGAGAACGCCATCCGGATCCGTCGCCGCCCCGCCCCATTCCGCGCCCCCGTCAAAGCCCGGGAAGACGATGGATCCCTCGCGGCTGGGCGGTTGGAACGGCGCATGCGGCCGGATCCGCGAAAACCGTTCCAGAATTTGTCGATGAGATCCGGGTGAGATGTCGGTGATCTCATCGTGGGTGAAGAGTTGCCGCGAAAAAGGTGGCGGACGCAACGGCACTGGCTGCGTGGGCCAGGCTGATTCACCAGAAAGATCGGAGCTGGGAACCGGGATCTCTTGGATCGGGAACAACGGTCGGCCGGTCTGGCGATCGAACACGAAGACATGGCCTGACTTGGTCACTTGGGCCACCGCATCAATGCGTTTCCCTTGATGGGTCACCGTCAACAAGTTGGGCGGAGCCGGCAGGTCCCGGTCCCAGAGGTCGTGATGAACAAACTGAAAATGCCAAAGCCGCTGGCCGGTCTGGGCATCGAGGGCGATGAGGCAATTGGCGTAGAGGTTCTCTCCCATCCGGTTGCCACCCCAGAAATCGAACGCCGCCGAACCCGTCGGGCAGAACACGATCCCGCGGGCCTCATCGAGGGCGAAGCCAGTCCACACATTGGCGCCGCCGATGTACCGGTAAGCTTCGGGCGGCCAGGTTTCATGACCGGGCTCACCGGGTTGCGGAATGGTGTTGAAGCGCCAGACGAGCTTGCCGGTCCGGATGTTGAATGCGCGGATCGGACCCGGAGCCGCCGGAGCGGGACCTTCTCCCAGCCGCATGCCCATGATGAGGAGGTCTTTGAAGACCACTCCGGGCGTCGTGGCCTGAAGGGACAGGCCCGCAGCATCGCGCCCGAGCTCCTGCTTCAAGTCGATGGAACCCTCCTCACCAAATTCAGGAATGCGCCGTCCCGTGACCGCATCGATGGCGTGAAGGAAGTGATCGTTGGCGTAGAGGATGCGGCGGTCGGAGCCCTCAGTCCAATAGACCAGACCCCGATTGACCCCGCTCTTGGTGATGCCCTTGCATGCCGCCGGATCGAACCGCCATTTCTGCACACCGGTGGTGGCATCCAGCGCGAAGAGTTTGAGGTCGGGCGTCGTGCCGTAGACCACACCATCGATCACCAACGGATTACATTGAATCTGGGAACGGTTCTGCGCATCCGACCCACCGCTGCGGTAAGTCCACGCCACTTGCAACTGTGCGACGTTCTTGGTCTGGATTTGCTCGATGCGCGAATAATGGCTGCTGGCCGCATCGCCCAGGTAAACCGGCCAGTCGACCGATTCCTGTGAGGCTCCCACCACGCGGAGGGCCATCACCATCGCACATACCTTGGTCACCCAGTGTCGTCGTTGTTGCTTCATGCGAATTCAGTTCAGTCGATTGTCCCGAAACCACGCGGCGCTGCCATCAAGCATCAACCGGTTGCGGCCGCCTCGGTGGGCCGATCGTCCCGACAAGGCCGGAGACACCGAGGGAATCGTCCGCGGAAAATAAGGATCCACGGCCAACTCCACCCCGGAGAGCCCATCGGGTGGTTGTGTGGTGGAGTTGAGCAGCGAGGCCCTGAAGTCCTCCAGCGCCGATTCTGGGGTCTTGTTCCAAAAATTGTCCAAAGGCACGACGGCGTCAGCCCGATCAAATCGCCAAAGCCAGAACCCGGTGCTTTGCCGGATGCCATTGCTCGATACCGTCTGAAGCACCTGAATCGCTTGCCCGAGCGGTCGATGGACCAAGGCGGGGCACATCCCGGCACCGCCTCCCGACTGGGCCAGGGCTTCGAAGGTCCAGCCTCCGCGGGGGTCCGACGGGGGCCAGTCCGTCCAAGGCCGGTAGCCCAGCGACAACTTCAAGTCACGGCGATCGGGCAAATGGTCCTGTTGATCACCCAGGTACAAAGCGAACCCGAGGCCCAATTGATGCAACTGAGACAAACACGCCACGCGCGCCGACTTGGCCCGGGCCGCCGCCAAAGCCGGCAACAAGAGAGATGCCAAGACGGCGATGATGGCCACCACGACCAGCAATTCGATCAGGGTGAAGCCATCCTTGCCCTTTCGGAAGGCCAACGGTTTCACGGATTGGGGGCGGTCAACGATTTCTGACAGCCTTTGATCGGACGGCGTCAAAAGCAATGCCCGACCCGTGAGTCCCCAAAAGCCGAACCGGTTCAATACCCGCCGCCACCCAAGCTGGATGCAGCCGGCGCAACCAAGGTCCCGGCCGCCACACGGCGCTGGTACTCATCGAGCATCGCGGCCGTGGCCGTGGCTCCGCAACGCGAGGCCCCCAAGGCGCGAACCCGCAGCAATCCATCGAGATCCCGAACGCCGCCCGCGGCCTTGACTTGAACGTGCTCGGAAACCGCCGCACGCATCAGGGCCAGGTCGTGCTCGGTGGCTCCCTCATAGTTGTAGCCACCACCGGGTTGCTTCACGAACCCGAAGCCCGTGGAGGTCTTGACCCAATCGGCCCCAGCCCGCTCACACAGGCTACAAAGGGTTCGCTTGAGTTCATCGCTACTGAGTCCGGCCCCGCCCCCACTGAGGTAATCGTTTTCCAGGATGACCTTCACCAGGGCTCCATGACGGTGAGCGATTTCACAAACGCCCCGGATTTCCGCCTCCACGAATTCCCAATCACCACCGAGCGCCTTGCCGATGTTGATCACCATGTCGATTTCCGTAGCGCCATCGGCACAGGCCAAATCGGTCTCCCGCCACTTGGATTCAGGAGGAGAACTGCCATGGGGGAATCCCACCACGGTGCCCACCGCAACACCGGTGCCCTCCAACCATTCAACCGCCTGCGCCACGGCGTAAGGCTTGATGCAAACCGAAGCCACGCGGTACCGGGCCGCCAGCGCGCATCCGGCCTGCAAGTCGGCGTCAGTGAGCGTGGGATGCAGCAAAGAGTGGTCGATCATCGACGCCAAGTCTTCGTAAGAAGGGGTCATGGGGGTTTGTTTCAGATCGGTATGAACCGCCTATCCCTAAAGGCAAGCGCGGACAAGAAACGTCTGTAAACTGTAACAACTCATCCCCCACCGGGAGACTTGCCGATGCCGCGAGGCGGGGCAGTCTCTGGGCATGGCGACACGCTACTGGCTCGTGAAACAGGAACCCGAAGCCTACCCGTGGTCTCAATTGGTGACCGACAAAAAGACCACCTGGACCGGTGTGCGCAACTTCCAGGCCCGCAACCACTTGCGGGCCATGAAAACGGGAGATGCGGTGCTCTACTACCACAGTGTCACCGGCAAGCAGGTCGTCGGCATCGCCGAAGTCGTCCGCGAAGCCTACCCCGACCCGACCGCGACCGAAGGCGATTGGTCCGTGGTGGATCTCGCTCCGCGCAAGCCGTTGAAGGTGCCGGTGGACTTGGCCACGCTGAAAACGGACGCCGTCACACAAGACATGCCGCTCATCAAGCAGTCTCGATTGAGCGTCATGTCCCTGGAACCGGCGGTGTTCCAGCGCATTCTGGAATTGTCAGGAACCCGCTGAAAACCGGCCGATTCGGGCACCATCAATCGACGATCAGTCCATCCACCAACTGCACCACCCGATCGGCCCGGTCGGCCAACCGGGAATCGTGCGTGGCCACCACCAGGGTCACTCCCCGCTCCCGTCGGATTTCCAGGAGCAGCTGGACAATTTCCTCGCCGGTCTTCGAATCGAGATTGCCCGTCGGTTCATCGGCCAAAATCAACGTCGGGTTGTTGACCAAGGCCCGGGCGATGGCCACCCGTTGTTGTTCTCCCCCGGACAACTCACCGGGTCGGTGATCCAACCGGTCGGCCAATCCCACTCGCTGGAGCAAGACGTCGGCCTCGGCCTGCACCTCGGCCAACGGTCGCCGAGCCATCCGCCCCGGAAGGACCACATTCTCGCGTGCATCGAATTCCGGCATGAGGTGGAAGGCCTGGAAGATCAAACCCACATCCCGATTGCGGAACCGCGCCAATTCGGCCGGCCCCAGCGACTGGAGCGAAACCCCGCGCACCCGGATCGTTCCCGCATCCGGATGATCGAGCCCGCCCATCAGGTGCAACAGCGTACTCTTGCCGGCACCCGAAGAACCCTTCAGCGCGATGAACTCTCCCGACTCCACGCACAAATCCACACCGCGGAGCACCTCGAGTTTGCGGCGGCCGAGGGAATACCCCTTGTGGATGGATTGGGCTTGAATGAGCGGCTCACTCATGGCGAAGGGCTTGAACAGGTTGGAGCCAGGCGGCGCGCAAGGCGGGAATCACGCCCGCCAGCAGGCAAATGACCAGCGATCCTCCGCAGATGATGAGCACGTCGGAGGTGACGATCCGGGCCGGCAGCTCGCGGAACTGGTAAAGCTCCGGCGGAAACAGGTCCAAGTTGAAGGTCTGGTTCATGAAGTGCAGGAAATCGTTGCGGAAGCGGACCCCGGTCCAGCCCAAAGCGAAGCCGCTGATCACCCCCACCACACCCACCACGAGGCTCTGCGAGAGGAACACCAGCGCTACCTGGGCCGGTGTGGCACCGAGGGCCTTGAGCATCCCAATTTCCCGGGTCTTCTGGACCACGAAGGTGATGAGCGCGCTCATGATGCCGAAGGCCGCCACGATCACGATGAAGAACAGCAGGTAGAACATCATATTCTTCTCCACCACCAACGCCCCCAGGAGCTGACGATTGTCCTGCATCCAGGAGATGACCTGAAAACCGCCGCCCAAAGCCTCGGTCAATTGCTGATGCACTTGGGTCGTCGTGGGCATGTCGGGGTTGTGCAGCATGATGGTGATGCCCGTCACATCGTCCTCGATGCCATGCAAATCCTGGGCATCCCCCAAACCCGTGAGCATGGAAGACATCTCCAATTGATACAGACCCGCATCGAACACTCCGGCCACGTGGAACTTCTGCGGCGGATCCACCTCCTTGCGGCCGGCCTCCCAGGCCTCGTGCATCCGCTTCAACGCTGGGAGCGAATACACCGCCAGCGAGTCCCCCACCTTCAGACCCAAGGTCTCGGCCAATGACAGGCCGATGAGGACGTTGTTGGGGCCGACATCGAACTTCCCGGAAATCATGCCCGACGGAACCTCCGAAACCCGCGGCTCGAGGACGGGATCCACCCCACGCAGCACCGGCGCGAACGGCCGCGGATTGCCCTTCTCGGGCTGGGTTTCCATGAGCACCTGGGTATGGACATAGGGCGCCACCGCCCGGACCGAGGTATTGGAAGAGATCGTCGCTGCGACGGCGCGCCAATCCGACAAAGGCTTCCCAATGGCTTCCACCCGGATATGGGCATTGAAACCCAGGATGCGCTCCCGCAACTGCTCGCCGAAGCCGGTCATCACGGCGATCACGATCATCAGCACCGCCACCCCCAGGGTCACCCCCAGCACACAAATCAAGGTGATGATGGAGACGAAGGTCCGCTTGGGCCGCAGGTAGCGGAGGGCCAGGGCGATTTCGTAAGGCAGCGGCGACATGATCTCGGTCCGCGACGGTGGCGAAGCCAACCTTGCCTGACAAGGCATGAGCCAATCTGGCAATCCGATGCGTCGATGATTCCCAGCGTCTTCCGGTCCGACATCCTTGCCCGGTCGAGCCAATCGGCTCACGGTGGGCGCGTCGATGAATCCACTGATTGCGAAGATCGAAGAGAGCGCCCGCAAACAGCTCGTGCTGCCACCCTTGAGCAAGCCGGCGGACGAACTCCCCCGATACAAGCGATTCCTGAAGGTCGAGAGCCATCGGCTTCAAATCCTCCATCGGGGCGGAGCCAGTGGGCTGGAAGTCTGCAGCGCCCGCTCGGCGATGATGGATGTGCTCATCCGGCACCTGTGGGTCTCCATTCAGAGCGTCTTCCCTGCCCCCAAGGGCAAAGCCCCCAAGGTGTCTCTGGTGGCCTTCGGAGGCTACGGGCGCGGAGAACTCAATCCGTTCAGCGACATCGACCTGATGTTTCTTCATGCCGACGGGCTGAGCCCCGAGGGGCCGGAATTGAAGATTCTCTCCGAGTGGACCGGCGGCCTGCTCTACACCCTCTGGGACATCGGTCTCAAGGTGGGTCACGCCGTGCGCACAGTCGACGATTGCGTGCGACTGGCCAATGAAGACATGCAGGCCAAGACCGCGCTCATCGAGGCCCGTCGGGTGACCGGAGACGAACCCCTCTTCGAGCAGCTCCAGCGCGCGGTACAGAAGCACTGCGTCCGCGGCCACGAGGACGAATACATCGCCTTGCGACTGGCCGATCAGGCGACTCGCCGTGCCAAACACGGCAACTCGCCGGCGCTGCAGGAACCCAACATCAAAAACGGGGTCGGCGGACTCCGCGACTTCCAGAACCTCCTCTGGATGGCCTACTTCAAGCACGGCACCCGCTCCTTGATGGACCTGCAAAAGGCCGAGTTTCTCAGCGCCTCCGAGCGCAAGCAAATGGAGGCGGCCTACGACTTCTTGCTGAGGGCCCGCAATGAACTGCACTACGTGGCCGGTCGGGCGGCCGAAACCCTCACTCCGACCGTCAAGCCGGCCGTGGCCAATGGATTGGGATTTACCGATCGATCGCCACGGGCCCGCACCGAGGCTTTCATGCGGGAGTACTACACCCACGCACGCAACCTGTACCTCACCACACGCACCTTGGAGCAGCGATTGGCTCTGGTTCCGAGCCCCGGCGCCTCGAAGACAGGCAAAACCAAGGGCGGAAAACCCAAACGCGGCGCGGCGGCGGCCGAAGAGTTCGACGGGTTTCGGATCGTGGACGGGCAACTCCACATGGTGGACCGGGGCATTCTCCGGCAGGATCGTGGGCGCATTCTCCGAGCTTTTCTGGAGGCCCAAAAACGCGGACTCCAAATCCACCCCGACCTGGCCCAGTTGCTCCGGCAGCAGGTTTCGCTCGTGGATCGCTCCTTCAAGGCCAATTCCCACTACCAGGCCACCTTCCTGGAGATCCTCAACCAGCGTGGCAATGTGGCTCCCTATGTCCGGGCCATGCACGAGGTGGGTCTGCTCGGTCGATTCCTGCCCGAGTTCGACAAGATGACCAACCTCGTCCAGCACGAGTTCTATCATCAGTACGCCGTTGATGAGCACACGCTGACTTGCGTTGCCAAGCTCGATCAGGTCTGGGGTGCCGAAACCCGCCCCTTTTCCGGCTACACGGACATGTTCCACCATGTGGAGCGCCCGTTTGTCCTGTATTTGGCGCTGCTGCTCCACGATTGCGGCAAGGCCTTTCCCGGACGACGCCATGAATTGGTGGGGGCCGAGCTGGCCCTGAAGGTCTCCAAACGTTTCCGGCTCGACGGCACCACCGCCCACACCCTTTCCCTCATCATCGAGCATCACCTCACCATGGTGCAGACTTCGCAGCGACGAGACCTCGACGACCCGGAGGTGATCCGCACCTTCGCGGCCCAGGTGCAGGGGAAGGAAAACCTCGACCTGCTCACCTTGCACACCTTCGCCGACTCCATGGGCACCAGCGACACCCTGTGGAACAGCTTCAAGGATTCGCTGCTGCTCACCCTGCACAAGAAAGCGACCTTGGCTCTGCAAGGCACCACTGAATTCATCGAAGCCGAACTCCGCCACCGGCAACTGCTGCGCGAACAAGTTCAGACCATCCTCCCCAAGACGTTTTCGGAAGAGGAGATCACGGCGCATTTCGAGGGACTGCCGGCCCGCTACTTCCAAATCCATTCCCCCCGGCAAATCGCCCGGGACTTGACCCTTGTTCACCAGTTCATCCACCTCCAACTCACCCAGGAAGACCGAGCCCTGGAACCCGCCATGCTCTGGAACGAGGATAAGGATCGCGGGTGGACCCGGGTCCACTTCTGCACCTGGGACCGTCCGGGGTTATTCACAAAATTCACAGGCGCCCTCACCGCCGCCGGCCTGAACATCTTCTCCGCGCAAATCTTTACGCGAAACGATGGTGTGGTGCTCGACAGTTTCTATGTGACCGACGCCCGGACCGGTGCAGCCCCAGACCCGGCAGTCCGCGAACGCTTCGAGAAACTCATCCGGGATGTCCTCGCCAAGGGCACCGACATCCGACCGGCCGTCCGCAAGATGGCCGCCCAGACCCGGCCTTTGTACCAAGCTCTGGCCGGCGAACGGTTGGAACCGGACATCCGTTTCGAAAGCTCGGCTCCCAACGGAACCACCATCATTGATGTAGAAACCGAAGACCGGGTCGGCCTGCTGTTTGCCTTGTCTCAAAGCCTCAGCGAACTAGGCCTCAATTTGGTGTTGGCCAAAATCGTTACAGAAAAAGGTGCAGCCATTGATACCTTTTACGTCACGGAGAAGAACGGTACAGCCATTGTGTCGCCCGAACGTCAAAACCAGATCGCGTCTGAACTACGTCAAGTGATCCAGGACCTCTAATTAAATAGCCTCGACCAACCCGCGCAGCTTCTGGCTCAAACAGCAAAAAAAGTATTGTCACCCGATAGAGCCGGTTCCTACTGTCTCACCCGTGATTTCCGCCATTTCGGCGGGGGCTGCGGACTGTGTCCTCAGCCTGTAGATTGATTATTGCAGTCAAACACAACGCAGAACTCAGGAAACAACATGAAGTTTAACAAGTGGACAGTCGCTTTGGCCGCCACCGGCGTGGTGAGCCTCGCTTCCGCGGTGCAGGCTGATGAGTCTCACCCGGTCAACACGGCCCTCAGCTCGACCACCCTCAGCGGTTACGTCGACACCTCGGCCATCTGGAACTTCGGTTCCGGCACCCAGGTCGCCAATCGCTTCGCCAACACCGGCGCTGACCGTCAGGATGGGTTCAACGTGAACACCGTTAAGCTGCAACTCGAGAAGCCCATCGACGAGGGCACCTGGAGCGCCGGCTACAAGTTCGAGACCATGTTTGGCCCTGACGCCAACGTGATGCCCGGCGTCCTGACCTCCGGTGTGGCCATCAAGCAGGCCTACGCGGCCCTGCGCGCCCCGATCGGCAACGGCATCGACTTCAAGGTCGGCCAGTTCGACCCGATCGTCGGCTACGAAGTCACCGACTCCTACGCCAACCCGAACTTCTCCCGCAGCCTCGGCTTCAACAACCTCGAGCCGTTCGGTCACACCGGTATCCTCGCCAGCTATCAGGTCAACGATATCATCGGTGTGTCCGGTGGCGTGGCCAATGGCGACAACGGCTTTGGTCTGAACGGTGGTGCACTGACCGCTGACGGCTTCCAGTCCGGTCAATCCAACGGCTTCCGTCACATGTTGGCTGAATCCTCCAAGGTGTATATGGGATCCGTGGTGGTGAAGGCCCCCGAGAGCACTGGATGGCTCGCCGGCAGCTCCCTGTATGTCGGAGCCGTGAACGGCGAAGGCAAGGGTGCCAGCAACGACCCGACCCTCCTGTACGTCGGCGTTTCCCTCGCTACCCCGATCAAGGAGCTGACCCTCGGCGCCAGCGCTGACTTGCTCTTCAACGGCGGAGCCGCCAACCAGAAGTTCGGCACGCCGAATCTCGGTGTGTTCAACAGCTACGCCAACGCCTACGCGTTCTACACCGGCTACCAGATCACCGAGAAGCTCAAGGCCAACAACCGCTTCGAGTACGCCACCTCCGGTTACGGCGCTTTCCTGCCGGGCCGCTCCGAGGACCAGATGATCGGTGAGACCTTCACCCTGGATTACGCCCTCTGGTCCAACGTGCTCACCCGCGGCGAATTCCGCTGGGACCGCGCTGTGGACGGCGGTGCCGCCCCCTTCAACGGTCAGAAGAACGATCTGAGCCTCACGGCCAGCATCGTTTACAAGTTCTGATCGACCGATCCTCGTGATCGGCGGGTCTAGAGTCCGTTCTTTCAACCCCTCCCCAACCGGGAGGGGTTTTTTTATGCCCATTTCGGGCTCACTACCGGTTCACTACCGGTTCACTACCGGATTAAAGCGCTTTCACTGCGGGTTAAGATCCGCGGCAACAAGCTTTGAACCGATCTCCGAGGCCCTGTTTTCCAAGACCCCGATCCTCGCCTCCGGCTCTCCCCAGCAACCCACTCACAAACCGCTGGGATGGTCGATGAATTCCCAAGGCAACCCAAACTGGCCGGCCAACTTCTCGGCCAATGCAAGGACTCCGAAGGTCTCGGTGGCGTAGTGCCCCC
>Ga0255099_1000603_pt1 | contig 14310 bp, 10 predicted proteins | sample Colum_Colum_RepA_2_FD_188451 | JGI IMG/M metagenome (GOLD analysis project Ga0255099, IMG submission 188451) | Freshwater microbial communities from Columbia River, Oregon, United States - Colum_Colum_RepA_8d | ecosystem: Environmental > Aquatic > Freshwater > River | place: USA: Oregon...
CAGCACCGGGGTCGGGACTTCCAGATTCTTCTCGCGGGCATGTTCCAGCGCCCGCACCGTCATGGCCACAGCTTCGTCGATGTCGAAGGGCTTGGGCAGATACTCGAAAGCGCCACGGCTGTAGGACGATACCGCGCTGTCCAGGTCAGAGTGAGCCGTCATGATGATCACTGGCAGCTGCGGGTATTGATCATGCACGGTGGACAACAGGTCCAGCCCGTTGATGCCGGGCATGCGGATGTCGCTGATGATGGCGTCAGGACGCTCCTTCTCCAGGCGGTGCAGAAGGTCTTCACCATTCTCGAAGCATTGTGTATGCAGCCCGGTTTTAGTCAGGGATTTTTCGAGTACCCAGCGTATGGACTTGTCGTCATCCAGTACCCAGACGGAGTTGTGCTTGCTCATGATTGCCGGTCCTGTGTTTCTGCCAACTTGCGTTTGCCCCGCGCGTTGGGCGCCACGGGGATGTAGATTGCGAAACGCGTATGCCCTGGTTTGCTGTCACATTCGATCATGCCCTTGTGCTGGTTGATGATGGAATGGGCGATCGAGAGTCCCAGCCCAGTGCCTTCCGCACGCCCGCTGATCATCGGGTAGAAAATGCTGCCGATCAGGTCCTCCGGAATGCCCGGTCCGTTGTCGATCACTTCAATCCTTGCGGCCAGGCGATGGAATACCGAGCCGATGGTGATGTTGCGAAGTACGCGTGTGGTCAGCAGGATTCTGCCGGAGCTATGCCGCACGTTCGGGCTCTCCAGCGCCTGCATCGCATTGCGCACGATGTTCAGTACTGCCTGAATCATTTGTTCCGAGTCGGCCATGACATCCGGAATGCTCGGGTCGTAGTTGCGTTCGATGCGGATGTCCTTGTCCATCACTTCCACTTCGATGAGGCTGCGGACGCGCTCAACCACTTCATGGATGTTGATGGCCCGCAGCTCCGGCGGTTTGCGCGTGCCCACCAGGCGATCCACCAGCTTGTGCAGACGATCGGCCTCTTCAATGATCACACTGGTGTAATCGGTCAGTTCGCCCTCTGGCAGCTCGCGGGCCAGCAACTGGGCGGCCCCACGGATGCCGCCCAGGGGGTTCTTGATTTCATGGGCGAGCCCGCGCACCAGTTCGCGGGTGGTCTCGTGGGTGCTGACCAGCGCCTCTTCCTTGCTGATGCGCTCGGCATAATTGATGGCCTGAATCTCCATCAGGATATGTGCGTCCTCCAGGTCGATCAGCGGCGTGATGGTGTAGTCCACGCTGATGGTGCGCCCCTGCAGCATGGTCAGTTCGGCTTTGCGCTTGGTGAAGCTGTGGTGGCTGTTCTGGGCGCTCTGGATATCGGCAATGTCCTGGGCAGCACCCAGAAAGATGTCACCTATCCACGCCTTGTAGATCTGCCTGCCACTGATCGCGAGCGTGCTTTCGGCCGCCAGATTGATATAGGACAGGCGCAGCTCCTGATCGAAAACGATCACGCCAGTGCTCAGATTGTCCAGTAATCGCTTGTGGAGGTTATCGATAGCCAAATTTGCTGCTCTTTGGCGGTGCAGCAATGCTGCGACTCGCGCTTGGTTTTGGGTGTAGATGCAATAAGCAAACCAATCGGCGTGACAGCCTGAATTCAAAGGGTTTGCAGGATAAGCAGCGTAATTGACGTTCGACTATGCACCACTATGGTGCAAACAACAACAATTGTGTGTTCCAGAATGGCAAGCGCGCTCCATGCCGTGCCCTGTTTTCTGCAGGCAAAAAAAAGCCCGGCGCAAAGGCCGGGCTTTCGGTGTTGCTTCAGGGCGCTGGATTACACGCTGTAGTACATATCGAACTCAACCGGGTGAGTGGACATGTTCAGGCGTGTGCAGTCCTGCAGCTTCAGTTCGATGTAGGCATCGATCAGGTCGTCGCAGAATACGCCGCCATGCTTGAGGAAGTCGCGGTCCTTGTCCAGGGAGTCCAGCGCTTCGTCCAGGGAGTAGCAGACGCGCGGGATAAGCGCTTCTTCTTCCGGCTCGAGGTCGTAGAGGTCCTTGGTGGCAGCTTCGCCTGGGTGAATCTTGTTCTTGATGCCGTCGATGCCTGCCATCAGCATGGCTGCGAAGAACAGGTAGGGGTTGGCTGTCGGGTCACCGAAACGCACTTCAATACGCACTGCGCGCGGGTTGCCGCCCAGGATGTAAGGGATGCGGATGGCGGCAGAACGGTTGCGTGAAGAGTAGGCCAGCAGTGTCGGCGCTTCGAAGCCCTTCACCAGACGCTTGTAAGAGTTGGTGGAGGCGTTGCCGAAGGCGTTCAGCGCCTTGGCGTGCTTGATGATGCCGCCGATGTAGTACAGGGCTTCCATGGAGAGGCCGGCGTACTGGTCGCCTGCGAACACGTTCTTGCCATCCTTGGAGATGGACTGGTGCACGTGCATGCCGCTGCCGTTGTCACCTACCAGAGGCTTGGGCATGAAGGTGGCGGTCTTGCCGTAGGCGTCTGCCGTGTTGTGCACGCAGTACTTCAGGATCTGAACTTCGTCTGCCTTCTTCACCAGGGTGTTGAATTTGGCACCGATTTCCAGCTGGCCGGCGTTGCCCACTTCGTGGTGGTGCAGTTCGATGACCAGGCCCATTTCAGTCATGGTGTCGCACATGGCGCAACGCAGGTCCTGGAAGGAGTCGATTGGTGGAACCGGGAAGTAGCCGCCTTTGACCTTCGGACGGTGGCCCTTGTTGCCGCCTTCGATGGCCTTGTCTGACGACCAGGCCGCTTCATCCGAGCCGATCTCGAAGAAAGAGCGGTGCATTTCAGTCTTCCACTTCACTTCGTCGAAGACGAAGAACTCAGGCTCCGGGCCGAAGAACGCCTTGTCACCGATACCTGTGGACTTCAGATACTCTTCTGCACGACGGGCCACGGAGCGCGGGTCACGGTTGTACCCCTGCATGGTCTTTGGCTCGATGATGTCGCAGGTGATGTTCAGTTGCGGATCGTCGGAGAAGGGGTCCATGACGGCAGTGCTGTCATCCGGACGCAGGATCATGTCGGACTCGTTGATGCCTTTCCAGCCAGCGACAGAAGAGCCGTCGAACATCACGCCTTCCATGAAGGTCTCGTCCACAACGGCGGCCGGGAAGGTCACGTGCTGTTCTTTGCCCTTGGTGTCTGTAAAACGGAGGTCAACCCACTTTACGTCGTTTTCTTTAATCAGTTTCAGAGTCTTTTCAGACATTCTTGATCCTCCGTGAGATCGAGAAATGGACGGCTGGCGTCACGGTTTAATGGCTGGAGCCGCCGAGACATTCGGGGTTCCCTTGAAAGCCTTGCTTGCTCTTGTCTGCCTTTTTAGAGCGCTCGCGCGCGGGCTGCTGCTTGCGTCCTGCTCAACAAGTAAGCTTTGCGGAACTATAATAGCGCGCAAGCGGGCCTTGTGTGCAGGGGTGGAGCAAAATATATGCCACTCGGTAAATGCCCGCAAACCGAGGAAATCCGGCCTCTGCGGGCGAGTCCCTGAATTGGCCGCCCCACGCAATGCACCATAAAGATGCAATGCAATTCGATGTGCACCATTAAAGAGCATGGCGCCGTTTCATTCATTAATGCCAGAGTCAGTGCCATGATTTTTGTCGTCCGTTTCTGTCCCGAGATCATCATCAAGAGTCGCGAAGTACGTCGACGCTACATCGCTGCTGGTGGATGATGAGGCCTTCTTGCGCCGGATTGCAGCCCGCATGATTGCGGACTTGGGGTTTCGCGTTCTGGAAGCCGAGTCGGGAGACCAGGCGCAAGGCATTCTGCGCACCGAGGCGGTGGATATTCTGTTCACTGACATTGCCATGCCCGGGCAGCTGGATGGGGTGCAACTTGCGGTGTGGACTTCCGCCAACCTGCCGAAGGTCCGGATCATACTGGCCACTGGCTATCTGGATGATCAGAGTCGCCTGACAATAGACCGGCACTGGCAGGTACTGGAGAAACCCTACAGGCGGGACGACCTCAGCAGAGCACTGCTTGCAGTGTGACTGCAAACAACGCGGCGGCCCCTGGTGTCAGGAACCGCCGCGCGAGCACTAGGCCGCCGTACTGGACGGTGTGCTGGTGGGTATGCGGCTGAGATCTTCCACGTGTTCGCGATGCGTCGTGAAGTCGTAAAGAATCAGATACAGGCTTGGCACCAGGAACAGCGTGATTACCGTGGCAAACACCACTCCCCAGCCCAGTGAGATTGCCATCGGCACGATGAAGAAAGTCGCCGGTGTAGGCGTCACCATCAGCGGCACAAGGCCGATGAAGGTTGTCATCGAGGTCAGGAAGATCGGCCGGAAACGCGCCACGCCGGAGTTCGCCACTGCTTCTTCCAGACTGTGACCCGCTGCCACTTCGGTATTGATGTAGTCCACGAGCACCAGGCTCGAGTTCACCACAACCCCGCCCAGCGCGACGATGCCGATCAATGAGAAGAACACCAGCTCCTGGCCCATGATGAAGTGGCCGAGGATGGCGCCAATGGCGCCGAATGGAATCACGCTCATGATGATCAGCGGCTGCCCGTAAGACTTCAAGGGAATGGCCAGCAGGACAAAAATGATGAACAAGGCGAGTGGATAGGTGGAGAACAGGCTACCCAGGGATTCGTCGCGTTGTTCGCCTTCCCCACCCAGCGCCAGATTGATCTGGTATTCATCGTTCCAGCGTTGCGAAAACTCCGCCGCGATTTCCTGCGTTACCTGCTCGGGGGTGCTGACTTCGCGGTTGATGTCGGCATTCACGGTAATGATGCGCCGGCCATCCTCGCGATTGATGCTGGAATAGCCATTGCCGAGTGACAGACGGGCCACGCTGGACAAAGGCACTTCGCCACCCTCGGGCGTGCGCAACAACAGGTCTTCCAGATTGCCCAGCGACTGTCGTTCATTCTCGGGGTAACGCACCATCACCTTGATCTGGTCGGAGCCGCGCTGGATGCGCTGGGACTCCGCGCCATAGAAGGCCTGGCGTACCTGACGGGAGATGTCGTCCAGGGTGAAACCCAGCAATTCGCCTTCACGCAGGATCTCGATCTGCACTTCCTGCTTGCCGGCCCGGAAGGAATCGCTGATGTCGAACACGCCGGGATAGCGCGCCAGTGCTTCACGCAGCTCTGCCGTGGCGATGCGCAGGCTGTCTTCGTTGCGCCCTTCCAGGCGGAAACTCAAAGCCTGTCCGGCAGAGAAGGAGTCAGACACAAAGTTCATTTCCAGGGCATCAGGAATGAATCCGACCTTTTCGCGCCAACGGTCGCGAATATCATTGGCGCTCATCTGGCCGCGCGCATCGAAGGAGCTCAGGATCATGACCACTTCGGCAATGTGACTGCCCCCCGCGCTACCGCGGCCCATGGCAGGGCCGCCTCGGTTGATGCGGGAGCCAAGGGTGGTCAGGGTGTTCTCGACGATGTAGCCGGGGCTTTCAGGTGCATCGCCTGCCGCAATGCGCTCATCCAGTTCTGCTTCGATTTCCAGAACAAGTTCAGCGGCAGCAGCTTCCACTTTCGCCAGTGCCTCTTCCGTGACAGCAACGGGCACCCCTTCCGGCATCTGTATGCTGGCATAGACGCGATCACCTTCCACCGCCGGGAAGAACTGAAAAATTACCCGTCCGCTCATCAGCATGGCCACGGTGATCAGAATCACGGCGGTGGCGGCAGCCCAGGTGGCGTAGCGATAATCCAGGCATACACGCAGTGCCGGTTGATAGATTTTGGTAGCGAAAGTCTCAAGGCTGCCAGAAATGGCCTTCTGCAGAGTCTGCCAGCGCTTCACCAGCGCATTGTCTTCCGAGAAATAGCCGCCCTTGCTCTTGTGTGACAGGTGGCCCGGCAATATGAGCTGGGATTCGACGAGACTGGCAAGCAGACAAAGTGAGACGACGACGCCGATCACATTGAAGAACGCGCCCATCGGGCCGTCCAGGATCAGCAGCGGCAGGAAGGCAGCGATGGTGGTCAGAACGCCAAAAATAACAGGAATCGAGACGCTGAGGGTGCCTTCGGCTGCAGCTTCGCGCGGCGACATGCCTTGCTGTTCATAGACGTAGACGCGTTCGCCGACGACGATGGCATCGTCAACGATGATGCCCAGCACCAGGATGAAGGCCATGATGGTCAGCGAGCTGATGGTCAGGCCCAGGGTGGGGAACATGGCCAGTGCGCCCAGCATGGCCACTGGAATGCCCGCAGCCACCCAGAGGGCGGTCTTGAAGCGCAGGAACAGGGTCAGTACGAGCAAGACGAGGAAGAATCCTGAGTAGGCGTTGCTTGCCACCGTCGCTATGCGCTGTTCCAGCCCTTTCGCATCGTCAGTAAGCACCATCAGCTCGACGCTGGCGGGCATTCGCGGCTGGCGTGCTTCGACGTATGCCTTCACTGCATCCGCAGACCGGACGGTGTCTTCTTCACCTATGCGATAGATTTCTATGATGGCCGCATTCTTGCCGTTGACGCGCGCGGTCAGATAGCCCTCTTCAAAGCCGTCGCGCACCGTCGCGATATCCCCCAGCCGCAGCTGCGAACCATCCGGGAAAGAACGCACCACGATGTTCTCGTATTCTTCGCCTTCGTAAATGCGGCCCTTGCTGCGCAGCAGAATCTCGCCGCCTGGAGTTCGCAGCCCGGCGTACGCAGGGTGCCCGCGGGCATGTCCATCGCGGATCTGTTGATGGCGTTGGACACCTGGTTCAGGCTCAGATTGTACTGACGCAAGGTGAGTTCGGAGACTTCGACAGAGATTTCATAGGGGCGAATGTAGCTGACTTCCACCCGGGAAATGCCATCCAGATCGATCAGTTCGAGGCGGATCTGCTCGCCGATTTCCTTCAGGCTGGCGTCGTCAGTGTCGGCTACGAGGGCCAGAGACATCACCGTACTGACCGGAGAGAACGACGCGACCGTGGGCTCTTCGATGTCGTCCGGGAACGTCACGATGCCGTCGATGGTGCTCTTGACGTCATTCAACACGCGATTCAGGTCGGCTCCACCTTCCAGTTGCAGGGTGGCGGCGCAGCCACCTTCGCGGGCGGTTGAGGTCATGCGCTGGATGTTCTCGACATTCTCCAGAGCCTCTTCCAGGTGCAGACACACGGCCTGCTCGACTTCTTCAGGGGCCGCGCCCGGATAGGGCACGTTGACCTGAATGGTGCCGGTTTCGATGCTGGGAAACTCTTCCTGCCGCGTATTCATGTACGCGAGGACGCCCGACACCAGGAACACCATCATCAGCAGGTTGGAGGCAATGGGGTTGTCAATGAACCAGTAAACGATCGTTCTCATTGCTGCACGACCTGAACGGCCATGCCGTCAACAACCGCCTGAATCGGGGACATGCAGATCAGCTCACCGGCACGCAGGCCGCCACTGATCAGCACGCGATCGCTCTCGAGCCGCAGAATTTCCACATCGCGGAAGTGCATGCGATTTTCCGAGTCCACTACCAGCACCTGGGTGCCGCCGCGAATCACCTCGCGGGGCAGCGAAACAATATTGTCCACAGATTTGCCGGCGATGGTGGCTTCGACGTAAAGCCCGACGGGCAGTGGTATGGCCTGCGCGTCTTCTTCAGTCGCCATTGTCGAGCCTGGATTGTCTACCCGCACGATGGCCTGTACTGAATTGTTCGACGCATCAATGCCGGCTTCCGTGCGCACCAGGCGTCCGGTCCAGGAATGCAGTTGTCCGCCGAACATGCCCTGCAGATTGACGGCAGGCTGGGATTCTTCCGGCAATTCGCCGCGATGCCCAAGCGGGATGTCGAGATAGCCCAGCTGTGTCAGCGCCAGTGGAATGCGCACTTCCACTTCATCGGCGCTCAGCAGCGTCGCCAGAGAGGTGCCGCGATTCACGTGCTGCCCCAGTTCGATACTGGTGCTCTCCACAATTGTGGCGAAGGGCGCGCGCACTTCACTGCGCCGCAATTCAAGCTGGGTTTGCGCGAGGGTCGCCTGCGCATCTTTCAGGCGGCCTGAGGCAATGTCTGCCTGGCGCTGAAGATTCTCCACCTGAGATTCGCTGACCAGGCGCCGAACGGCCAGTTCCCGATAGCGTTCCAGTTCGGTCGTGGCGTGGCGAAATTCGGTTTCGGCCTGCGCCACACTGCTCTGGCTGCGGGCCAGCGTGTTTTCGAAGTCACTGCTGTCAAGACGCAGGATCGCTTCATCAGCCGCGAAGAATCCGCCTGGAACGAGGTTCGGCGACACCCATGATACCGGCCCGGCTGCAGCGGCCGAGAGGTTCACCCGACGCGAGGCCTGCACCTTGCCCTGGGATTGGACCTCCATCTTGACGGACTCCGGTTGCACCGCGGCGACACGCACCGTGGTCAGCGCCTGCTCGGGAGCCACGGCTTCCAGACGCTCCGGATTGCGCACCAGCGTGAAGAATACCAGCGCGGCGCCGGTCAGAATGGCGATGGGGATGATGACTCGCTTCAATTGGGGTAAACCTCTTGGGATGGCTGACATGTATAAATGCGTGAGCGGAACACCGCTGCCCTAGCGCTGGTATACGCTGGACAAGGCCAGAAGATCAGCGTTGAACCAAATATTCTGAATACGCCCGCTAATACGGGTTGTCCGCTCAATACTGTCGGCGCTGGATCAAATTTTTACGCGTTTGTTGCGGCAAACGCTCGCTCACGGCATAGAGTCTTTACAGGCATTCGACTTACCCTGCCGCCATGAAAACCTTCAGTCCCGTTCTGATCGTCCTTGGCGTCGTCCTGTGTGTCACCGCCACGCTTCAGCTGTTTCCAGCCCTTTTGGGCGTGGCTTACGAGACGGGCAATCACAGTGCCTTCTTCAAAAGTGCAGCGATCGGCTTCCTTGCCGGTACAGTCTGCGTTGCCATTGGCCATCTCACTCGCTCACCGCATCTGCAGCCCCGGCAGATGTTTCTGATTACGGCAACGGCCTGGATTGTAGTGCCGCTTTTTGGTGCGCTCCCCTTTCTGCTGCTGCCACAGGGTTTCTCGATGGCAGATGCCATGTTCGAATCTGTTTCTGGTATGACGACTACCGGCTCAACTGTCCTTGTCGGTCTCGACACCATGGGTCAGGACATCCTGTTGTGGCGCTCTCTGCTGCACTGGTTTGGCGGTATCGGCATCATAGGCATGGCCATCGCCGTCTTGCCTTTCCTGAGTGTTGGCGGCATGAAACTGTTTCGAACGGAGTCCTCTGACTGGTCTGACAAGTCGCTGCCGCGCTCCCAGCAGCTGCTCAAACAAATGGTTTTGCTGTATATGGCATTTACGGTGCTGTGCGCCTTTCTTTTCAAGGTGTTCGGGATGGACACGCTGAATGCGATCAATCACGCCATGGCCACGATTTCAACCGGCGGCTTTTCCACTTCTGACAGCTCATTCGCGCAATTCGAGTCGCCGGTCCTTCACTGGATCTGCATCATGTTCATGGTCCTCGGTGCGAGTCCCTTCGCGCTCTTCTTGCGGGCACTGAAACATAGAACACTGGCGCCACTGAGTGACAGGCAACTGCTGGGCATGCTGGCAATCATGGGCGTGCTGAGTTCGGCGCTGGCCGTCGCCGTCTGGCAACTGGGGGACTCTTCGGTCCTGGATTCTGTAACACTCGCGACATTCAACCTGGTGTCGGTAATGACGACCACTGGCTATGCCAGCACGGATTACACCCTGTGGGGCAACTTCGCCATCGTGATCTTCTTCTTTGCAACCTTTCTGGGCGGATGCTCCGGATCCACCAGCGGTGGTGTGAAAACCTTTCGCCTGCAGCTGTGCATGACGCTCATCCGCGAGCAGGTGGCGCGCGCAATCCATCCGAGAGCAGCCTTGCCGCGCAACTACAACGGGGTCACTGTCTCTGACGAAATCGTAACCTCACTGGTCGCCTTTCTGTTCATGATGGTGATCTGTCTGGCAGTCATGACACTATTGCTGTCGCTTGCCGGCCTGGATCTGGTCACGAGTCTGACGGGGTCTGCTACCGCTCTGGCGAACGTGGGCCCGGGACTGGGGCCGATCATCGGGCCGGCGGGCAATTTTTCGAGTCTGTCCGATATGGCCAAGTGGGTATTGTGTGGAGGGATGATCATGGGGCGGCTGGAGTTTCTGACGATCATTGTGCTGTTCAGTCCAGCTTTCTGGAGGCGTTGATGAGCACCTCGGGCGTTCTCGACAGACCGTGGGCGGCCGTGCTTTTCGCGCTGCTGATGACGGCTGTGGCAACGCTTCTGTGCGCACTGCTGCAACGCCTGGTGCCAGCCGCCAATCTGGTGCTTGTGTATACGGCAGCGGTAATCATCACAGCCACCAGTACCCGAGTTCTGCCCGCTCTGGTCAGTGCGTTCAGCGGCTTCCTGTCCTTCAATTTCTTCTTTACCGAGCCTCGCGGCACCCTGTTGATGACGCATCGCGAAGATGTGCTGACTGCCGCGCTTTTTCTGCTGATCGCCAGTCTGGTCGGATCGCTGGCCGGTCGCCTGCAGGGCAAGGTCAGCAGCCTCGAGTTTCGCGACAGTTTTGCTCGCATCGAGCATCGCCTGCTGGAAAACATCAGCACCGCTCTGGAGTCGCGTGAAGTGCTGATGGCGCTCCAATCGGCAATTGGCGAACTCACCGGAAGAGTGTGCCACACCGTGTGCTCGGGTCGCGGTGTGGTGCCGGAGTGGGCCAGTACGCCGACAGATTTCCCGGACGTAGCGCGACAAAAGATCGAACGGGCACTGCTTGCAGGCACAGAGAGCTCAATGCTGCTGGACACTGGTGCACAGCATTTCAGTGTGAGGCTGGTGAGCGATGCCGAAGGCGGCAGCGTGGCAATTCTGCTCGGCGGTGAGCAACCGGGATTGTCGGCCCACGCGCAGGTGCAGAACAACGAGACGATCGACATACTGCTGCGGCAGGCCAGCCTGGGTTTGCGCCGCATCCAGCTGTTGCGGGATCTGGCCCGGGAGCGTATCGACAAGGAGCGTGAGCTGTTGCGTTCGTCGTTGCTGTCTTCAGTGTCCCACGATTTCCGTACCCCGCTGACGGCGATGGTAGGTGCCACGACAACGCTGCTGGAAATGCGCGGGGATCTTACCCAGGCGCAACAGGACGAGCTGCTCGAATCGGTGCTCTCCGAAGCCTCGCGACTGGACAATTACACGCAGAATCTGCTGGACATGACACGGCTGGGGCAGGGCGAACTGACACTGGATCGCAGCTGGGTCAGCATTGAAGAGATCATCAATGTTGTCATGAAGCGGGTGCGTCCTCTGGCCACGGCGCATCGTCTCGAGGTGACGCTGGCGCCGGATGTCCCATTGCTGCGGGTGCACCCGGCACTGATCGAGCAGGCTATCTTCAATGTGCTGCACAATGCCTTGAAATTTTCGCCGCTCGGTTCGCTGATTCAACTGCGCTGTGCACGTCTCGCAACGGCTACTGACCGGCCTTTGCTGATCGAAGTAGCAGACGAGGGGCCCGGTATTCCAGAATCGGAACGTGAAAACGTGTTCCGCCTGTTTCACAGTGCCGAGCGCGGTGACCGTCGCGCCGCGGGCACCGGCCTCGGACTGGCCATCTGCAAAGGCATGATCGGTGCACACGGAGGCAGTGTGAGAATTGGTGATCGGGCAGAAGGCCACGGATGTCTGGTGCAAATGATTCTGCCATTGCAGGAGTCAGGGCTGTGAATACCATTCTGCTGATTGACGACGAGCCGCAGATCCGCCGCTTTCTGCGCATTGGTCTGACGGCACAGCATTACGACGTGCTGGAGGCCGAGACGGCGCAGCAGGGTCTGGAGAAGGCGGTCTTGAATTCTCCGAAGCTGATCATTCTCGATCTGGGACTGCCGGACATGGATGGCCAACAGTTGCTGGCCCGGCTGCGCGAGTTTTACACCGGTCCGATCATCATCCTGTCGGTGCGCAACCGCGAGGCCGAGAAAGTGCAGGCCCTGGATGCCGGCGCCAATGACTTCGTGGTCAAACCCTTCGGCATTCAGGAGCTTCTTGCCCGGGTTCGTGGTCTGCTGCGCCAGCAGGGAGATGTGCAGGTTGTGCCTGAGGTGTTCGACGATGGCCATCTGCGGGTGGACATCGCACAGCGCCAGGTCAGTCTCGGTGGCACAGCGGTGCGTCTATCCCGCAAGGAGTTTGACCTGCTTCGCGTGCTGCTTTCCTACCGGGGGCGAATTGTCACACAACGGCAATTATTGACCGAAGTGTGGGGAAAAGGGCATCTGGAAGACACGCACTACTTGCGTATTCTGATGGCCAGACTGCGCACGCGTCTTGCCGATGATCCGGCCAGTCCGCGCTACCTGGAAACCGAGCCCGGCGTGGGCTATCGCTTCATTCTGTAGGCATCCTTGAAGAGGCTGGTGTATACTCCACGGCCTTTTTCCCGGCGTTCTTCCCACACTACTCCAGACAGGTAATCAGCTCGTGATCGAGAAAATTCGCAATATCGCCATCATCGCCCACGTTGACCATGGCAAGACCACGCTCGTCGACAAACTTCTCCAGCAGTCAGGCACGCTGGAAGATCGTGGCAAGGCCGTGGAGCGGGTCATGGATTCCAACGATCAGGAGCGCGAACGCGGCATCACGATTCTGGCCAAGAACACCGCCATCAACTGGAATGGTTACCACATCAATATCGTGGATACGCCCGGACACGCCGACTTTGGCGGTGAAGTAGAGCGTGTCATGTCGATGGTGGACTCTGTGCTTCTGCTGGTGGACGCGGTGGACGGCCCGATGCCGCAGACCCGCTTCGTGACCCAGAAAGCCTTCGACCAGGGCCTCAAGCCCATCGTCGTGATCAACAAGGTAGACCGTGACGGTGCGCGTCCTGACTGGGTTCTCGGTGAAGTGTTCGACCTGTTCGACCGCCTCGGTGCCACCGACGAGCAACTGGATTTCCCCGTGGTGTATGCCTCTGCTCTGAACGGTTTCGCCGGTCTTGAGCTGGATCAGATGGCAGACGACATGACGCCGCTCTTCCAGACAGTGATTGACCGTGTGCCCCCGCCCCCTGTTGCCGTTGACGCGCCTTTCCAGATGCAGATCAGCGCCCTGGACTACAGCAGTTACGTAGGCGTTATCGGCATCGGCCGGGTGACCGGTGGAACTGCCAAAGTGAACCAGCAGGTCGTGATCATCGACCGCGAAGGCAAGACCCGCAAGGGCAAGATTCTGCAGGTGAAGAGCCACCTGGGACTGGAGCGCGTGGACGTGGCCGAAGCCCGTGCCGGCGAAATTGTCTGCATCACAGGCATCGACAAGCTGAACATCTCCGACACCTTGTGCGACCCTGAGCATGTTGTCGCCATGCCCCCGCTCACAGTGGACAAGCCCACCATCAGCATGACTTTCCAGGTGAACGACTCTCCGTTTGCTGGTCAGGATGGCAAGTTCGTCACCACGCGCAACCTGCGTGATCGCCTTGAGCGCGAATTGATATACAACGTGGCGTTGCGCGTTGAACCGGGCGAGACGCCCGACAAGTACAAGGTGTCCGGCCGGGGCGAATTGCACTTGTCCGTGCTGATCGAGAACATGCGTCGCGAAGGGTTCGAACTGGCTGTCTCGCGTCCGGAGGTAATTCTTCAGGAAGTGGACGGCGTCACGCAGGAGCCTCACGAAGCGCTGGTGATCGACTGCGACGAGCAGCACCAGGGTGCTGTCATGGAAGAGCTCGGTATGCGCAAGGCGGATCTGCAGGACATGACCCTCGACGGCAAAGGCCGCGTCCGCCTGAAGTACTTGGTGCCGACGCGGGGTTTGATCGGCTTCCGTTCCCTGTTCCTGAGCATGACTTCCGGCAGCGGCATGATGAACCATGTGTTTGACCATTACGGCCCGATCAAGGTCGGCAATATCGGTCAGCGCAAGAATGGCGTGCTGGTTTCCATGATCAAGGGCAAGACGCTGGGCTACGGATTGTGGTTCCTGCAGGAGCGCGGTCGTCTGTTCGTGGACCCCAACGTGGAAGTCTACGAAGGCATGATCGTCGGGCTGCACAGCCGCGACAATGATCTGGTGGTGAACCCTACCAAGGGCAAGCAACTGACCAACGTGCGCGCATCGGGCACAGACGAGAACATCGTTCTGACCACGCCGGTGAAACACACTCTGGAACAGGCCATGGAGTTCATCGAGGATGATGAGCTGGTGGAGATCACGCCAAACCACATCCGTCTGCGCAAGAAGCTGCTTACCGAGAGCGAGCGCAAGCGTTCCGAGCGCGGCTCGGCGACGCGCGGCTGAGATCTGGCTGGAGCGGAGATATGGTTTGAGCTGAGGTATGGTTTGAATTGTGGGAGCGAGCCCTGCTC
>Ga0255099_1000605_pt1 | contig 14272 bp, 12 predicted proteins | sample Colum_Colum_RepA_2_FD_188451 | JGI IMG/M metagenome (GOLD analysis project Ga0255099, IMG submission 188451) | Freshwater microbial communities from Columbia River, Oregon, United States - Colum_Colum_RepA_8d | ecosystem: Environmental > Aquatic > Freshwater > River | place: USA: Oregon...
CCTTTGGCCCGGGCTACTCCGGGCTCGCTTTGCTCGGTTATTGCTGCGCAAAGAACCAAGCCCTGCGTATCCCTATCGCATTTTTTTATTTTGTTGAAATATAATTTGGGCGATGCATTTCTTGTTTGATTTATTTTTATTCGGGCGCGTCCCTTCGGGTCGGGCTTCTACGGATTTCGCTGCGCTACAGAACATCCTGCGGATGGTTCCCCTTCGGGTCCTGCGAATCCCTCGCGCAATTGTTTTAAATTAAAATCATTTTTTGGGCGATGCCTCCGGCCTGGGCTACTCCAGGCTCGTTACACTCGGTTATTGCTGCGCAATGAACCAAGCCCTTCGTATCCCTATCGCATTTTTTTATTTTGTTGAAATATAATTTGGGCGATGCATTTCAAGTTTGATTTATTTTTATTTGGGCGCGCTAGCCAAATATCGTAGCCTTGATGTTTAGGCTCTTTTTGATCAAGCTAAAAGAACAAGAGAAATTTAAATAAGGTATTAATAAAAGCGACTAATGCTTAGAGCAGCTATATTCTTTTTTACAATTCGTATATAGCTTTACTTAAAGTAATTTAGCTATTGCTTGTTTTATCTTAAATCTATTAGTAAAATATTAGTATTATACTGCTGTTAATCAATGAATTATGTTTTTTGGCAGGCATTTTAAAAATGGTATATTTGCAACCTTAAATTAATTTGCCGTATTATGCAAAATCGCAAAGCTATCTCCATTTTTGCAGGCCTTTTAGCCCTGTCTTGTATTTTTTACTTAACCTTTTCATGGGTAACCCGTGGTGTTGAATCTGATGCTATAGCCTATGCTGAAGCCAAATTAAATTCCAGCGCTGTTAAAAAAGCTGCCCAAGAACGATTTGGTGACAAAGTGGGGGCACGTCAAAATTACCTGGATTCTCTAAAATCAAAATGGATAGATAATTATCTTGATTCGATGAAACGTGTAAGTGTTTATGATTTATTGATAGCCGAATACACCTATGAAGAATGTAAGAAAAATGAAATCAATTTAGGACTTGACTTACGTGGCGGAATGAATGTTACGCTTGAAGTATCCGTTTTAGACCTTATTCGTAATTTAAGCAATAACAATCCCGATCCACGTTTTAATGCGGTATTAAACGACACGCAAAAAAATTTAGGCGTGTCCAATAACGATGATTTTATTACGCTGTTTTACAAAACCTTTAAAGCCCGTAATCCTGAGGGAAAATTAGCACCCTATTTTGCAACCATTGAAAATAAGTCTAAAATAAATTTCAATTCTACTAATGAACAGGTTATACAATTTGTACGTGATCGTGTAAATGAAGCTATAGGTAATGCCGAAAAAACATTTAGAAGTCGTATTGACCGTTTTGGCGTTACACAACCCAATATTCAAAAATTGGAATCGAGCGGACGGATTTTAGTTGAATTACCTGGTGTTAAAGACAAAGCACGGGTACGCGAGCTGTTGCAGGGTACAGCTAACCTTGAATTTTGGGAAACTTTTGAAAACGGTGAAGTTGCGCAATACATGGATAAAGCTAATGCCGTAATTAGCAAAATATTAAATGCTAAAGATACTGTTGTTGCCAAAGATAGCACCGCAGTGGCTTCCAAGTCAAAATCAGATTCTTTAGCTGCCGTAAATACAAAAGATACTATCAAAACAGCTAAAACACCCAGTGTTAATCCACAAGATACTGCAATTGCCTACTACAAAAAGCAATTTCCATTGTACACCTATATTCAGAACTTATTTCCGATTGTGCCTTTAAAAGGACGTGTGGTATTAGATGACAAAGGCAACCCCAAACAATATGCCGAAGGTCCAATTATTGGTATTGCTACATCTAAGGCCGATACGGCAAAAATTAACGGATTGCTTGCTATGGCCCGCAGTAAAGGGGCTTTTCCATCTAAACTTAAGTTTATGTGGAGTGCCAAGGAAATTGAAAACAAAGACGATAATGGCCGTGTAGTGGGTTCGTATTTTGAACTCTATGCTATTAAACAATCAAACGCCAAAGGACAAGCAGCCCTTAGCGGTGATATTATAACCGATGCCCGCAAGGACTACGATCAGCGCCAAGGCGGTACCCCATTAATTAGTATGAGTATGAATTCAGAGGCCTCCCAAAAATGGGCCACCATTACAAAAGCCAACAAGGGAAAATGTGTTGCCGTAGTAATGGACAATATGGTATATTCCGCACCGCGCGTTAACTCTGAAATTACTGGCGGACAATCTCAAATTACAGGAAACTTTACCGATGCCGAAGCCGATGCACTTGCCGCTATTTTAAGTGCCGGTAAACTACCTGCTCCAGCACACATTGTTGAAGAGAGTATTGTGGGCCCCTCACTGGGTCAAGAAGCCATAGACTCTGGCCTGATGAGCTTTGTAATTGCCTTATTGGTGATTTTATTGTTTATGTATATGTATTACAACAATTCAGGTATTGTAGCCAACATTGCTTTAATTGCCAACATGTTTTTTATAATGGGTATTTTAACCTCACTGGGCGCCGTTTTAACCCTACCCGGAATTGCTGGTATCGTTTTAACTATTGGTTTAGCAGTTGATGCCAATATATTAATTTTTGAGCGCGTACGTGAAGAGCTTGCCAGTGGAAAAGCCACTGCAATGGCTATTAAAGAAGGATTTAAACATGCCATGTCATCCATTATTGACTCAAATGTTACGCTGGCTATTTTGGCAATTATTTTATATGCCTTTGGTTCAGGTCCGGTACAAGGTTTTGCAACCACACTCTTTATTGGTATTTGTACTTCGCTGTTTTCAGCCATATTAATAACCCGGGTTGTATTTGAATTGATGCTTGAACGTAAAATGTCCATTCCGTTTGATAATGCATTTACACGTAATGCATTTAAAAATATACAAATAGACTTTGTAGGTAAACGTAAACTATATTATTTTATTTCAAGTTTAATTATTGCCCTGGGCATAGTATTTTATTTTAAAAATGGAGGTTTAAATTTAGGTGTAGATTTTAAAGGCGGACGTACCTACCAGGTGCGTTTTGAAAATGCTATTACGACCGATCAGGTTAAAAAAACTTTAGGCCCTGTTTTTACGGGTGCTGCTTTGGATGTTAAAACCATTGGAGGAGAAAAACAAGTTAAAATTACAACCACCTATCGTGTAAGTGATAATAATCCAAATGCTGATCGTGAAGTTGAAGAGAAATTACAAGGAGGTTTAAAAACGCTGGCTAATCCATTTGAAATTGTGCAACAACAAAAGGTTGGCCCCACTATAGCAACCGATATTGTTTATGGTGCTTATGGTGCAGTTTTGTTTTCTTGCCTAATGATGTTTGCTTACATTGTAATTCGCTTTCGTAAATGGCAGTATGGCTTGGGTTCGGTTGTGGCTCTTTTTCATGACGTGTTAATTGTATTGTCATGCTATACTATTTTTGACGGATTATTACCTCTTGAAATTGGTCAGGATTTTATTGCTGCCATTTTAACGGTAATGGGTTATACCATGACCGAGACCGTAGTTGTATTTGACCGAATTCGGGAGCGCTTACGCGACAGCGGAAAAGCGGATGCGTATGGCGAAGAACGTAACACTCTTATTAATTATGCATTAAACAGTACTTTAAGCCGTACCATTTTAACCTCATTAACAGTGTTTTTTGTGTTATTGGTTATTTTCATTTTTGGCGGTGAAAGTATACGTGGTTTCATATTTGCATTATTAATTGGACGAGTTATCGGAACATACTCTTCACTTTGTATTTCAACACCTATAGTTGTTGATTTTGATCGCAAATCAAAATAACCATATAATTAACTTATATGTGGATGCTTTTGTCATCAGCTTTGCTTATACTGGCAAGTATGATGATGTTTATAGCAGACTCGTACCTGCTTTTTGCAGTTTTTTTAATTTGTGCTTTAATAAATTTGGGGTTTTATTTTTTTAAACCTAAGATTTAACGGTTGGCGTAATGGCCAAGGGCGGGTTTCGGAGCAGAAAGTTTCTATTTATTACTAAAGATTATTTGAAGTACTGAGCTCCACGTTTTGCACGTAACCTCGCCTTATGAGAAACCAGTGTTATATGCCTTCTTTAAGTTATAAGTTATTGCTTTATTATTTTTCTAGTAAATACTTTATTGTCCCCTGTAATTTGGATTACATATAGTCCTGAATTTAAGGAGGTCAAATTGATTTGAATATTACCGATTATTGAATTTTGTTCTAATACCCGCTTTCCCATTTGGTTATAAACTTTTATTAAATAATTTTCATCTGCCAACTTAAGATTTAAGATTCCACTTGTTGGATTTGGTATTAGTTGAAGATTAGAATTATTTTTAAATAGATTATCTATTAAACCAGTCGTTAAGTTGTCGGTAAGCATATACGTCCAAACAGGAATGAAAACTGGAATTCCCGATACTTTTGGAGTTTTGTTGTCTTGAATTGTGCTTGCGTGTTCGTCTCCAAGTGGAACTGAATAAGAAGTTGTTAATTGTTTTGTGCTGCTATATGGTGAAGAATTGATGTCAACATTTATTGGCGTTCCAAAATTATCAATACCTAAACTGTCCCAAATTTCTAATTGTTTTGTATGTTCATCAAGTGTGTGATTAAAACAATATATATTGGAAGGAGATGTCAGCCAGCCAGAAGATGAAAGCCATAAAGGTGGACTATTAAAATAATTACTCCAATCTTTTGGAGAGGAAAAGCATACAGCCCTTCTAATTGGATGATATTTGCCAATTAATGCAGCGTGTCCACCACCTTGTGAGTGTCCCGAAAAAATAACCTTACTATAAATTATATCATTATTGAAGTCTAAATATTGTCCCCAGTTTTCTGTAGGGAAATTAGTGTTAAGGTACTTAAGTAATTTTTTTACTCGGTTTAAAATACATTCATTTGCACCAATACTTATACTAGAGGAATAGTCAACACCTTCTATAATTTCTCTTCGCACATTTTCGTAGCAATAAGCGTCTGATGAACTTGTACAAAAACTTGCTACTGTCGGAATATTTGGATACATAAGACCAATGCTATGAAAACCTAAGTCAGCTGCTAATGAGCCGAAAAGTGTCGATCGTTTAGGCTCGCCATAACTTCCTGGTAAATGAATTACTAAAATATTTTTTGCTATGACAGACGCATTAAGATAAACATAGTTGGAGTCTGTATTAAAAGTTGTAATTAATGGATCTGTGTCACTCGGTTTTACCTTTTTTATAACTAACTGCCCAGACGCACTTACGCTTAATAAAATGCAAGTTGCAATTAAAGTAATTCTACTTGTCATAATATATTTATACGTTTAAACATTTGAATACAAAAAAGTTCAAGTGATAAACTTGCATAAAACTCCAAGTTTGCAGGACACCCCGAATTTTGGCTAGGTGCAAAAAATTATCGCAATTAAAATAAGCTACGCCTTGGCTCTGCTTAACCATTTTACTATTATAGGTAATACGGATAGGGCAATTATCCCTAAGCATACCAAATCAATATGATTACGAATCCAGCTTACTTCGCCTAATACATAACCTGCACAGGTTAAACCGCCAACCCATAAAATGCCGCCCAAAACATCAAAACTAACGTAACGTGAATAGGTCATTTTACCTAAACCTGCGGCAAAAGGGGCAAATGTGCGCACAAAGGGCACAAACCGAGCCATAATTATAGCCTTGGGACCATAGGATTTAAAAAACGCTTCTGTTTTTTGTAAGTATGCGCGTTTTACCACATAATGTCCTTTTATTTTAATGTCAAATACTCTTAAACCCAGGGTTCTTCCGATCCAGTAATTTATATTATCGCCTAATACAGCTGCAATAAATAATAACAACAGCAAAACATACAAACTTAAAAATCCGCTACGGGCAAATAGCCCGGCTGTAAATAGTAACGAATCTCCGGGTAAAAACGGCATAGCAACCAATCCGGTTTCAATAAAAATGATTAAAAACAAAATAAAATAAATGGAGGTATTATAATGTTGAAAAATCCATTCTAAATCCAGATGTAAAATATGTTTAAACAGTTCCGTCATGTAATTCTAAATATGCTAAAATGCCACCTTCCAAATTAATTAAGTTTGTATATCCCATCGCCTCAAGCGCTTTTATTGCCGTTGCACTGCGCTTACCGCTTCTGCAATGAATAACCACAGGTATATTATCTGGAATTTCAGATTTACGGTCCATAACTTCAGCTAAAGGAATTAACTGCCCCTTAATATTTACCTCATCATATTCATAGGGCTCGCGAACGTCAATAAGTACATGCGGCTTTTGTGTGTTTCGCCAGTTTTGAAGTGTTTTGGCATCTATAACATTCATAAAAAATTATGTTTTTGGTAAAAAATGATGAAAGGTGTCACCGCGTAAACCTATACGAAGTGCTTCAAGCGCAATAACTTCATCGGTAGCAATATTTCCCAAATTAACATTGGCTCCCATTAATTTAATAAAATAAACTTGCTGGGCTTTTTGGGGTGTTTCCCAGATGATGTCATTTTCTTGTATTTTTTGGGTGATACGCTGAATTAGCAGTTTATGTGCATTTCCATTTTTATGAAAAATACCCACCGTACCACTTTCACGAGCCTCTGCAATTACTTTAAAAGCGCCGGCTTGTAATTCTGCTGACATCATTTTAATCCAACGGCTGGGATGTATGATAACGCCTACCTCTTTACTGCCAACCTCACTTAAAACTTTAAATTGGCTTGAGAACTGTTTAATAATATTACATTTTTCGTCGTGATTCATCTGTATGCTGCCATCACTAATTTCAACTACTTGTAAACCTAAAGATTTACAATAGTCTGCATAGTCTTGCACTTGATTACGAACAAGGGCAGCTTCAAACAAGGTACCACCTAAATAGGCTTGCACGCCATGTGCGGCATAAAGTTTAAGTTTTTCTTCAAGTTGTTGAGTAACAAGAGCCGTACCAAATCCTATTTTAATATAATCTATTACCGAACCGGATGCGCTTATAAGGTCTTCGGCCTGCCGAAGGCTTAAACCCTTGTCCATAACCATGGTAATTCCGGCATTTCGTGGTTTTACGCTACGTTCTGGTATGTGCGATAATTTTAAACCCATGAGTCTTTTGATTTATAACTGTTTATCAAATCTAAAATTTCTAAATCCAAGCTGAGGGCTGGAATGGTTTCAAATAAAAGTTCACACTTTGTAATATCCATTTGCAGGGCCTGTTCAAGTAGTTCTAAAGCACTTTGGCGTTGATGTAATTTTAGTAATGCGGCGGCAGCTAAATAATATAATTCGCTAAATTTTGGAAATTGCTTAATGCCTTGTAAAAAAATATCCAGTGCTTTATCATATAAATCCATTTGAATTAACAGGCAGCCATAGTCCATCCAAACATCTGATTCGGCATAATCACATTCTATAACCCGTTGAAAAGCCTGTTCGGATTCTTCGTAGAAACCCATTTTTTGTTGAAATTCTGCTAGCACATACCAGTATTCAGATTCCTGTGGATTAATTTCAACGGCTTTACGGATATAATGCAATGCTTCTGTTATACGATTTAAATGATCTAATACCATCGCAATTCCCATCCAGGCATCGGCCCAGGCAGGGTCACACTTTATACACTTATTGTAAAATACCAAAGCCTGATTATAATCTTCAATAGCCTGGTAGGCTTCTGCTAAACTAAAGTAAACCTGTGCGTCTTGATCATCAATTACAAGCGCTTCATTAAGCACTTCAATAGCAAGTAAATACTGCTCAAGCTGATAATGGGCCTGTGCTTTATTGATACGCGCAACAACCGACTGATCTTGAATAGCCAGGGCATATTCAAATGCTTTAATAGCCTGTGGTGGATCAGGTAATTTCAAATATGAAATTCCCAAATAAAACCAGGCCTGAAAATTAAAGGGCGAATGGTCTGTAGCGGCATGAAAAAAATTAACGGCCTCTTTTAACTGCGCGGTGTATTCAAAACATAAGAATACATCCGGATAGAGGGCATCAAGTGCTGGGTTTTCTTTTAAAGCTTTTTTTAAATAATACAATGCATCGGATGGCTTATGTGCATTAAGAAATTCAATTCCGAGTGCGGTATATACATCTTCTGGCTCATCGGCATGTGGAATGGCAAGTTTAAATTGCTCAATGGCCTGTTCTGAACAAGCTATTTGGCTGTAGATGTGTCCGCGAATCATATACACATCGTACTTAAATTCAATCAAATCTTCTAATTGATTTAATATAACAAGTGCTTCTTGTGTATTTTGTAAAGCAGCTAAATATTGTGCTTTTTTAATACGTAATTCTGGGGCATCCGGAAAACAGTGTAAAGCTAATTTTAAAACCTGATGAACCATGTCCAATTGGGCATGTTGTAAGTAGTATGCAGCCAAATCTTCATATTCATCAATATCGTAAAAACCTTCAGACCCCGATTCAAAACGGGATAATAAATCCCGAAATTCAGAACCGGATGATGAAAAATCTTCAAAAGCACTCATCGTAATGGCAATATACTATTAATTTGCTACGTGTAAAAACCTAAATTTTGAGTCTTATTAAGACAATACCGCACGTGAAATCACAATGCGCTGCACCTCACTGGTACCCTCATAAATCTGAGTTATTTTAGCATCGCGCATTAAGCGTTCAACGTGATACTCTTTAACATACCCGTAACCGCCATGTACCTGAACAGCCTCTGTGGTAACCCACATAGCCGTTTCACTAGCATAAACTTTAGCCATCGCACTTTCCTTGTCCATGGGCAAGTGCTGGTCTTTTAACCATGCTGCCTGGTAAATAAGTAATCGAGAGGCTTCTATTCGGGTTGCCATATCCGCTAACTTAAATTGTATAGCTTGATGTTTTGAAATTTCTTTTCCAAAGGCTTTACGTTCTTTAGAGTAAGCCAAAGCCAACTCGTATGCACCACTGGCTATACCCAAAGCCTGTGAGGCAATACCAATTCTACCACCGCTAAGTGTTTTCATGGCAAATTTAAATCCAAAACCCTCTTCTCCTATTCGATTTTCTTTGGGTACTTTAACATTGTCAAACATTAACGAATGTGTGTCGCTGGCACGAATGCCCATTTTATTTTCTTTTGGTCCTACAGTAAAACCTGGCATATCGCGTTCAACGATTAGGCAATTGATACCCCGGTGACCGGCATCTAACTGCGTTTGTGCCATAACTAAGTACACAGAGGCAGAACCACCGTTGGTTATCCAATTTTTAGTGCCGTTTAACAGGTAATGATCTCCCATATCAAGGGCTGTAGTTTTTTGGGATGTAGCATCACTGCCTGCCTCGGGTTCGCTGAGACAAAAGGCGCCAATTTTTTCACCTTTGGCTAAGGGTACTAAGTACTTTAATTTTTGAGCTTCGGTACCAAACTGTTCAATGCCCCAGCATACCAAAGAATTATTTACACTCATTATCACGCTGCAAGACGCATCTACTTTTGAAATTTCTTCCATTGCTAAAACATAAGAAATGGTATCCATGCCCCCACCGCCGTATTTAGGATCAACCATCATTCCCATAAAACCGAGTTCTGCCATTTTTTTAATCTGTTCTGCAGGAAATTTTTGAAGTTCATCGCGCTCGATAACACCGGGTTTTAATTCGTTTTGAGCAAATTCACGGGCCGCTTTTTGGATCATGAGATGTTCTTCTGATAATTCGAATTGCATAGTTTTGGTTTTTTATGTTATTTAATGTGCCGCAAAGATAAGGTTATATGACCAAAAAACATGTTCAATTAAAAAAAATAGAAGGTTTATCCGTAGCGCTTGGAATTATGAGTGGCACCTCCATGGATGGACTTGATATAGCATTGTGTAGTTTTGAAAACACTTGTTTTAAAGTACTTAAAGCCAAAACAATACCTTATAATAAATTTTGGCGAAACCAGCTTACTGCCAGCTCTGCATTAAGCGGTGCAGCACTTTTAAAATTAGATGCCGCTTATGCCGCTTGGATTGCGCAACATGTAAACCGTTTTTTAAAGCCCATAAGCTCCCTTAATCAACCCGAATTAATAGCTTTTCATGGGCATACGGTATTTCATCAGCCAGAGGCTAATGTGAGTTATCAATTGGGCTCAGGTGCTGTTTTGGCCGCACTTACAAACCATCCGGTAGTATGTAATTTTAGGTCAACAGATATTGCACTTGGAGGACAGGGTGCGCCACTGGTTCCTTTAGGCGATAAAGAACTTTTTTCAAGCTATCCAGCCTGTTTAAATATTGGAGGGTTTGCAAACATTTCGCTGGATTTTAAAAACCAACGAATAGCTTTTGATATTGTGCCGGTAAACTATGCCCTCAATCGCCTGTGTGAATTTTTAAATGTGCGTTACGATCATAACGGAACTATTGCAAAATCTGGAACCCTGCAACCCGATTTATTTAAAGCTTTAAATGCACAGGCCTATTTTAAATTACGCGGGCCAAAATCTTTAGGACGTGAATGGTTTGATACTGCGCAATGGCCCCTTTTATATAATTCACGTTATACACTTCAAGATCGGATAAGAACCTATACAGAACACAGTGCCTTTCAAATAGCACAAATTCTTAAATACTATAAAATTAAAAAAGTATTTGTTAGTGGTGGCGGAACACTTAACAGCAGCCTGCTTAGCTACATAAAAAAATACAGTGCTTGTAGTATACATGTGCCTGATTCTACACTAATTCATTTTAAAGAAGCACTTATATTTGCCTGGCTGGGCTTACAACGCATAAAACTAAAAACCAATACGCTACGAACCGTTACAGGTGCTAAAAAAAACAGTTGTGGTGGCGCCCTGTATTTGCCTTAAATATGCATTATCATATTTTAATCTGCTATGTATTTTTTGATTTAGAATTAAAATAAACGGTAAGTCTTAAAATGCCGTTAAACCCCTTATAGTTAAAACTGCCCATCGTGCTGGTTCTTATTTTAAAAAAACCTTCATCGTCAATAACCGTAGTACCTGTTTTTAGTTCCGAACTTCCTTGCGTATTGGATTGGCCCATAGATTGCCAGGTGCTGTATCCGCGTGCCTGCCAAACAAATAAGGTGCCCCAGCCCAACTCGGCGCCTAAACTAAATTGTGGACGTATAAAATAATCCACTCCGGCAAATATGCGTCCGCCAAGAGTAAACTGACTTCCTGAACTTCGGTTTAAAATTCTTGAGTACCCGGCCACCCCTTGAATAGGCATTAAAGCCACATTACCGGCTTCTCCCCATTCGGTATTTCGCATGGCATCACCAGTAGTATCAACATAAACAGGTGCTGTTGGACTTACATCTAATAAATTTCCATACGAAAACTGTTCTGTCGTTTTAGACCACTGCACCGTGGTTTCCCAGCCCCAAATACCCTGAATACGAGCAGGTGCAGAACGTGATTCACGCCCGTAAGTAAGTCCCAAAACAAGAGATTGTTTTGCCCAATTGTTTTCGGTTGTGGCAATGGGTGATGGAAAACTTATTATTGTTGAACTGGATGCCGCCCGGTTAACAGTTGTAAATGTATATTGATCACGATCAAAGCCTAAACTTAAACCCAATCGAATGGCCTGACGCGGGGAATTAAAATAGCGGGCAGTTAATTGCTGACTAATATCACTGAGTTGAAATTGATTTTTAGTAAACAATACAAGCGGATTTATACTGAGTGCCCATTGTTTTGACAATGGGCCGACAGAATCGCCGGTTGGTAGTATTGATTGGGATTTAACCTGTAGTGTGATTACACACAGTAAGATAATGGTACTGAAATAACCTTTCATAGTATTATAACGCATTAACATATGGTTTAGTCTGTGGCTTTATCCATTAACATGGGCACAAAATTAAATTTTCCTAAGGTTTTACCTTTAACATCAACTTCTGAAGTTCTTATAAAACTGTACATGGTTTGCTCTTGGTCACTGGAGCCAATAGGAATTAGTAATTGCCCTCCAATTTTTAATTGCTTTAACAAAAGTTTTGGCAATTGCGGTGCAGACGCCGTAACAAGTATTTTATCATATGGTGCAAATGCCGGTAAACCCTGGTACCCATCGCCATAAAATAATTTAGCTTTAGAATATCCCAATAAGGGTAATAAGTTCCTTGTGTTTTCAAATAGTTTTTTTTGACGCTCAATGCTATATACTTTAACTCCAAGCTCTAATAATACAGCAGTTTGATAACCACATCCCGTACCAATTTCTAATACTTGCATGCCCGGTTTTACATTTAAGTGCTGACTTTGAAATGCAACCGTAAAGGGATGTGATATGGTTTGACCTGAACCAATGGGTAATGCCTTATTGGCATAAGCATGTTCTAAAAGCGCAGATACGGCCGTGTGCGGATCAAAAAATAAATGCCTTGGAACACGGTTTATGGCTTGTAAAACCAATTCATCGCTAATACCTAAACGCCGCAGCTCATTTACTAATCGCAAACGTTTTCCTTTAAAAACATAAATATCATCAGGATTAACCTGTACCAAAGATTCCATATTTAAAAATATAGACATTTCATTATAGTCTTTAATAAAAACCTATGAGTTACCAACAGAAGAGTGCTAAAATGTTATGAATTACCCTTTTATTACTTTAATGCTAAATGTTTTAAAAAAGAAGTGTAATCCATCGTAGCCCAGGCCTGAAAAGAATCGCCCTAATTATGTATTAATATTTGGGCTGCGCGTATTTTGGGTTACAAGGTTTGGTTTTTAACCTGCGGTTAAAAGAATGCCCCAAAACAGGCTAAAACTTTTAATGATTTATGAAATTTATTTGTATTTTAGCTAAGCGCCATAAACTTGCGCTTATACAACCAAATTGGTATGCTTGGGGAAGGTTTATGGCGCCTATAAGCTAGTTAGCGGTAATGGTAAAACGGACACCTAAAAAAAATGGAAACGAAAGGAATAAAATTTCAGTTTACTGCAAAACCTTGGCAATATGTTGGACCCAATAGCTGGACTTTCATTTCTGTTCCTACAGAAATTTCAAAAGAAATTAGAGACAACTTGAAAAGTGAAGAACAAGGTTGGGGACGACTGAAAGCGACAGCTAAAATAAGGAAGACAGAATGGAAAACAGCCATTTGGTTTGACACAAAACATAACACTTATTTGTTGCCGTTGAAAGCTGAAATTAGAAGAAAAGAAAATCTTGAATTAGACAAAAAACTGACAGTGACAATTTGGATATAAACTGAAACAAATCTTGAATTCAACCCCAAAGCAAAATCTTTAAAGAAAAAGAAGAAATGAAAATAACAAAAGCACAACCGCTAACAGCGTGTAAGCAATATTGCCTTGCCCCCTCACATGCGTGGCAACACAAGGCAACATCGCCTACCCTCCGACCGTTAAACGCGATAGGGATGCGTAGGGCTTGGTTCTTTGCCTAGCAAAAACCGAGCGATAGAGAGCCCGTAGCAGCCCGGGCATCGCCAAAAAAAACACAACAAAAATAACGACACGGAAAATTATCCAAAAAAATTACAACAGCACTTTAAGAAATCGCCCATATCATAATTAAACATAAAATATTTGCGATAGTAATGTCAGAGTATAGTTCGCAAAAGGCAACCGAGTGATAGCGAGCCCATAGCAGCCCGGGCCTGAAAGGCATCGCCAAAAAATAATAAAACAAAACAATACGCCAAGGATTCGCAGGACCAAAAGAGGAACCATCTACAGGATGTTCTAAAGCGCAGCGAAATCCAAAACAGCCTGACCCGAAGGGAAGCGCCAAAATAAAAATCAATCAAACCCGAAAGGCATCGCCCAAATAAAAAAAACGTTGATAATTAAAGCGCGCATTACCTGTATCATAAATCACAAAACTATTAGCATCGTTAAATTTTTATTTGAATAATTCCAAAGCTGCCCGGGCCTGAAAGGTATCGTTCACATCTAAAAAATACTAGTTTAAGCCAATAACATTTCTCAAAACATCATTTTGTAAAAAATAATTGCACGGGGATACCTGATAACCAAAAGAATAACCCTTAATTACACCATAGCGATATGGATACTTAGTATGTCCCATATTTAATATTTTTTTAACATTAAAATTAGTTTTTAACAGGCATACCAATTTTTAAACTTAAGCGTATTTAAATAATTGTAGCATAACATGTACCTTAGTATTTTGGTGAAATACTGTTTATTTTTAACATTTATACTTGGCTTAAGTGCCTGTAAAAAATATTCTGCCGATCCGGATGTGTAT
>Ga0255099_1000609_pt1 | contig 14216 bp, 9 predicted proteins | sample Colum_Colum_RepA_2_FD_188451 | JGI IMG/M metagenome (GOLD analysis project Ga0255099, IMG submission 188451) | Freshwater microbial communities from Columbia River, Oregon, United States - Colum_Colum_RepA_8d | ecosystem: Environmental > Aquatic > Freshwater > River | place: USA: Oregon...
CCTTCGGGCTTCACAGGTTCGGTTTTTTAACCTACGGTTAAAAGAACGCTACGCCCCTACAGCCGGCTAAGGTTTTAATTTTATGAAAAATTAAAACCATCGATGCCGATTTCTAAACGTAAAATTTTGAAAAATATGCGCGAGGGATTCGCAGGACCCGAAGGGGAACCATCCGCAGGATGTTCTGTAGCGCAGCGAAATCCGCAGAAGCCCGACCCGAAGGGACGCGCTCAAATAATCCAAATAAAAAAACTAATTACAAATCATCGCACTAAAAATAATTCAAATAAAAAAATTGCGATAGAGATACGTAGGGTTTAGTTCGCCAAAGGCAACCGAGCGAAAGCGAGCCCGGAGTAGCCCGGGCCGAAGGCATCGCCCAAATTATATTCTTTATGATATTTTTTATTTGGGCCTTCCGCTGTGTGGTCGCCGTCTTGAGGGCTTCAAGGGTTTGGTTTTTTAACCTAAAGGTTAAAAGAACGCTACGCCCCTACAGCCGGCTAAGGCTTTTTATTTTTATGAAAAATTAAAGCCATCGATGCCGATTTCTAAACGTAACTAATTTGCGAAAATTGCGATAGGGATTCGCAGGGTTTAGTTCATTGCCTAGCAATAACCGAGCAGCAGCGAGCCCGAAGCAGCCCGGGCCGAAGGCATCGCCCAGATAAAAAATCAAAGACATATACCTAACCCGAAGAGACGCGCCCAAATAATCCAAATAAAAAAACTAATTACAAAGCAACGCACTAAAAATAATTCAACTAAAAAAATTGCGATAGGGATATGCAGGGTATAGTTCGCCAAAGGCATCGCCCTAATATTTATAATTATCCAAAAAATCCGATTCAGTAGGATCGCCCAATGAACTTAAAGAAATTTAAATGGAATGATTTAACGTTAAAAAGGCCAAAGTTTTTTAAAAAATCCTTTCGATACACGATTAGAGCGTATAAGTGCATTTTTTGGTCCGGTTTTAGAACTCATACGTTCCATAAGTTTGGTTAACGGACGTGATAAACCCGGTATAAAACTTGATGTACGCCCCTTAGAATAGGTATAAGTTATATTTAGAGTTAAATAGGAGTCTTTATCATTTGGATCTCCTCGTGGCGCCATATTTAAATTAGTTCCATTACCATCATCTTGCCAGCCATAATTTTTGGCAAATCCTGGATCAACAGCATCGCCTAATTCAGGCGTACGATTAGATAAAGCAATTGAGGTTGCACTCCACTGATTTTTTGGATTAATCCATTTTGAAGAAATATCATCTAGATAATCTGTAAACGTATACCTCCAGTTAAATTCAATACCCAATTTATGCGTAGCCTTAGATCGTGTGGGTTTAAAAATAAATTGCAGGCCCAATCCAATAGGTATAGACATGCCCACATTGGAATATGCTACACCTTCCGTCTTTAAAGGTTGTAATTCAATGTATGATCCCTTATAGAGTGCTTTTGGATTATGATAATATATACCAACTCCTGAAAATAAATACGGTGAAAATAACCAACTTAATTGACTACTTCCAAATTTTTTTGAGGTATAAAAATAATAATCAAAAACCGACTCGAGTGAGTACAAATCATTAATAAAATTTAAATTTCTGTACATTCTACCTGGATTTGTACTAAGCTTATCATCCCCTTCAATTCTGAGATATTGAAAATTGGTACGGAGCCATAAACTTTGAACGCCCTGAGAATACACATTAGAACGACGCCCGGCTTTATCTTTTGATTTCGCTACGAGTGTTCTAAAAAATAAACCGGTTGCCCACTTGGTTTTAGCCAATTTCATATCGTATAAAAAAGGCTGAGCTGTTTTTTGTAATCCCCCTATATCGCCCAAATAATTGGATACACCTAAAATAAGACCCATGTCATTATAATAGGGACTATTTTGCGCCACCAGCATCAATGGAAAAAACAAAACAACTATGTATCTAATTGTCAGTGGCATAACTTGTAAAATTAATTAAAATAAAAGTATAATACAAATTTATAATCCCAACCAAGCGGCAGGACTATGTTCAAAAATATCTGTTTGAACCGATGCTGTTAAATCCGATTGACGAACTAATTCGCCGGGAACAGCCTCACCCAATGGAAATGGGTAATCACTGCCCTGCACCACTTTTTTTGATTCCAATTTTTGAATAGTAAATTGTAATTGTGCCTTATCACACACATGACTATCAACCCAAAAATGACCTAAATACGAACTTGGCGGCTTTGGATTATCAACAGCTACCAAATCGGGGCGACACGACCAACCATGTTCTATGCGACCCAATGTGCTTAAAAAAGTTCCGCCACCATGGGCAAAACAAACTCTTAATTTAGGGTAACGGTCAAATATACCGCCAAAAATAAAACTGCAAATGGCACGGGTTATCTCTGCGGGCATGCCCACAAGCCAGGGCAACCAATATTTACTCATGTGTTCTTGCCCCATCATTTCCCAGGGATGGATGAGTAAACACATATTTAATGATTCACAGGCTTCAAATATGTCATAAAATTGTGAATCGTTAAGGTTAATTTGATTTACATTACTGCCAATTTGCAAACCCCGTAAACCTAAAGCTTTACAACGCTCTAACTCTTTAATGGCGTATGCACTGTCTTGCATGGGCACCGTACCTAATCCATAAAATGAATTTGGATGGGTTTTACAAACCTGTGCAATATGATCATTTAAAAACTGAGAAATATAAAGCGTATCTGCCGGTTTAGCCCAATAATTGAACATGACTGGTATGGTACAAAGCACTTGGTGTGTAATGCCATGCTGCTGCATTTCTGCAATACGAAGTTCGGGATTCCAACAGTTGGCATCAATTTCTCTAAAGCGCTGTGAGCCCCTCATCATCCATGCCTTTAGAGGGGTATGGTGTTGCAAATGTATAAAATCACCATAACCAAATTGTTTTGAAAAATCTGGTAAATACTCAGGAATAATATGAGTATGGCAATCAATATAAGACATCTGAAATAAAAGTAAAATTAATCCAGATTCTTTTTAAGTTCTAACAGTTTACGACGAATGGCCTGTAATTTTTTTATCACTTCGGTTTCTTCTGAATTTTCGCGTTGAGATTCACGTGTTTTAAGCTGATCTTTGGCACCCTGTATGGTATAACCTTTTTCTTTAACTAAAAAACTAATGCGTTGAATTAACTCTATATCTTTTTTTGTAAACTGGCGGTTTCCTTTTTGTGTTTTTTTAGGCTGTAAGGCTTTAAATTCTTTTTCCCAAAAGCGAATGGTACTTGCATTAAGCTCTAAAAGCTCTGCCACTTCGGAAATGGAATAAAACAATTTTTGATTCTCCTCTTTTAAACTTACAGGCATATCCAAAAATAATGTAAAGGTTTGCAATTACAAATTAGTTTGTTAACAGCCTATTAACAGTTTATTGTCCTATACATTTTTGATGGTATACCCTACCCTCAGCCTCTACCCTAATAAATCGTAATTCGTGTAAAGGCACATCAATAGTAATGCGCTTTTGCGCATCCTGGCCTTGAATAGGATGCTGAACAATTTGCCCCAAAATGTTACTTACAATAATTTTATACTGTGTTGAAGCATTAAAATTTAAAATTACATCGGTTTGTAAACCATGGCCAAAAAATTGTACCGGACTGTTAAGGTCTGTATAGGAATTACCGGTTTGTTTGCTGGAGCAAATACTAAGTTCAAATCGAGGTGCGTCTGTAGTATCATTTATAGTAAAACTATAGGGACCTTTTGTTAAATCTTGTTCTATTAAAGTAACTCTATCACGCAATAACAAACATCCATCCCATGTACCAAAATCTGTTGCTGTAATGGTATAAGAACCTGTTTTATTTACTTTTGTACGCATTGGAATAGTAATATTGGTATATGTAAATGGAAAACCTTGGGTGGCATAATCTGTGCCCTCAATGCCAACAGAGGCTATGGTACCTTTTGTAGCGACACTTGAATTTAATGGATGATTTTTTGAAATACTGGAGTATTTTTTTCGTGCTTCATATGGTTTGTCCCAATTTAATGTAAAACGATTATCTCTGTATATTGTACACTCATCATAACCATTACCATTTTGCAATTGAATTTTACATTTTGACTGTACAGGCGCTACAATTTGCTTAGCCAAAGGGTTATTATTTTGATTGGTTGAAATTTTTTGAGTTTCATTAAATTGAATATTATTATTTGCGTCTAAAAAAAAGCCTTGACCTGAAGGTATAGGATCTGTTGCAAGAGTTATACCACATCCGCAATTATTACAATTGGGAAATATGGGATCAATATCAAAAATTGTTCCTGGTCCACAATCTCTAGAATAGATATAATATGAATTAGAATTTAAATTAGCATTATTATCAGTTATAAACAAAGCAGGATCAATGGGTGAGGGATAGGTATTTGCTACTAAAAAATCCTGAGGTTGTCCTGCAGAGGAGCCTGGTGTGGAAAAATTACTTGAAACAATATTTCCTTTTGTAGACCATGTTAATGCACCTGATGGTCCTCCGGGATAACCATCACCAAGATAAAACCAATACCCTTCACCTTGATTTAATCCGGATGTTGAAATGAGTGGTGTGTAATTGGGGTCATTTTGACAAACTGAAGCAAATGTTGGTGTAAAAATTGTTACATCCCAATTGCATCCGTTGCAGGTCATTGGAATACCATTACCGTTATTTGCCGGAGTATCTTTATCCCAATCAACAAGTGTTTTTCCTGTGATTCCGTTTACGCCTAATGCTGCCCACCCGGTTGTACCAGCCGGAAAACTGATTTCAGAAGTTACCTGTCCATTAAAGGTTTGACCCGTTAAATTTCCAATTCTAGCAGTTTTACCAGAATTGTATTTTAAAACAAGATTATTACCTGTATTAAATGTGCTTGAACCCGAAAAATCAACACCTTCTATAAGATTAAGAGTTCCCGAAGTGTTAGTTAATTGTCCGTTATTCATAGAAATATATGTACAGGTATTTACTGCACCATTGTTAAATGTAACTTGTGCATTTGTATGAGAAGTTAAAATAGTATGTGTAGTAACAGGTGTTGTTCCTGAAAAACTTAAACTCCCTTTTCCCACATTAGACTGTAAAATATCATTGGCTCCAGAACCAGATATTTGAACTACTCCTCCAATATTAGAAATTTGAAGAGTGTTTATTGATACAGCTGTTGTTCCAACAAAATCAATTTGAGCTAAAGCGTCGTTGGTAACCAAAGAGTCGGATATGGTGTAGGTTCCATCATTGTTATTAACAGTAGCATTAAAAACCCAAAAATCACCTATGGCACTACTACCTGAACTATTACCTGTAAAGGACACTCCACCATCCAATCGTATTTTATTAGCATTTAAATTAGAATTGGAATGTATAATTGCACCGTTAAAGGCAAAAAGAGAATCCAGTGTAGCAACACCACCATTTAAATTAATCGACGCATTAGCATTATTATTGAGTACTAATTTATTTGCAACGTTAAAACTTCCAGCGCCTCCAACAGTTACCGGAGCATCGGTAATGGAAATTAGATTATAATTAGCACTAGTTGCAGAGCTTAAACTGATGGCATTGGCCAATAGAGCAGAAATGGTATCTGCAGATAAATTACTAGCGCTCGCGTTAAATTGTGCATTTGCATGATTAGCTAAAACTCGAACAGCATTAAAACTTCCAGCGCCTCCAACAGTTACCGGAGCATCGGTAATGGATATAAATTTGTAATTTCCACTAGTTGTTGGACTTAAGTTAACAGAATTTGCTAAAAGTGCAAAAACGGTATCCATGGTAATATTTGCGGGAGATGCATTTACTTGGGCATTAGCGTGATTAATATCTAATGTGGCTATTGAAATAGCACCTGCATTTATACCTAATGTGGCATCTGTAACTATTGCATTAGTAAAAGTTTGTGTGCCACCAGCAAATGCTGTTTGACCCGCAGTTAAACTAAATGTATTAACATTTAATTGCGGATTATTGGATGATATTAATTGCCCTGAAGCAGAATTGCATTGTGCAAGTGTAGCATTTAAAACAGATGTACCCGACATATTTATAGTCCCACCCGAAACCGTTACCGTATTTATGTTTGTTGCGCCGGTGTTTCCATTAAACATCAATGCACCGCCGTTGTTAACCGTTGAAAGGGTATTGTTAACAACCGCTGCAGCAGTTTGGCCAAATGCAAAACTACCCTGGCTGATACTAATGGTACCAATATTACCGGCACTTGCAATACCAAAGGGATTGGTCTGTATTGTAGTGTTCACATTAATCAAATCGATTTGGTCTGCAGCAGTTTTCATTGCAAATATGTTACTGCCCAGTGCCGCCTGATTGGCATCGCCTAAAAGCGTTAAAGTTGTTCCGGCAGCAGAGGTTAAACCTCCGCTTAGTGGTGAAGCGGGTAATATAAAATCACAGGGTGCTGCTCCATCAATTGTAACATTTATGTTATCAATTTTTAAATAGCCTTGCTGAATATTTAATTGTGAAAACACTGTAAATGAGTTAGAAATAGAAAGTTCATTTGCAGGTGCCAATAAGTTTAAATTCAATTGATCAAGAACATCACCACCATTTGCCACATCAAACTGAATTGATCCACCATTTCCTCCATTGATGTTTAATATTGCATCACCATCCCCAACTAAACTACCTGTTGAAACTACTGGAATAGTTCCATTTAATGTTAAACTATATAAATCAAACCCAAAAGTGTTTCCGGCTGTAATTGCCAAACTGCCATTTATAATACAGTCGCCGTCCATAAGAGGCCCTGCTGCGTCCACAATTACATCACCATATCCTAAAAAAGCTGCACCAGGATTCGTTGATCCATTACTTCCAATTAAAACAGCACTAGAAGAAGTTAGAGAAAATACAGCACTTGCAGCGATAGTATTTGGGCGGTATTTACGATTATTGTTAATGGTTACCGTAGCATTAGCATTGGCATCAAGCAAGCAAGTACTAATTCTGCCCCCACCTGTTATTATAAGTTCGCAATTAGTTTCCACAAGTACTTTAGATGTGGCAGGAATACTTGTTAAAACTGTAGTTAATGTAGCTACTGCATTATTTTTTATATTCCAAATAGTATTAGCTGTATTAAAAGCCGTTGGTGTTAAGGTTGGAGCCCCCCCATTAATGTCATCTGTCCATGAACTTAATTGCCCCACATCAGTTGAACCCGTTTTGAGATACCAATTAGTTTGCGCAAAGGCGTTTTGAAACAAAAAACCAAATACTAATAGGCTAAAAAGGTATATGTGCCGTTTCATGTTTTAAATATAAGCAATTTGATGCAATAAATAAATCTATGAAAATGCATAACAACATAAAATTATTATACTACTATCCTGTCGTTTAAATTAAGCCATTACATTTATTCGTATTACATTTGTAATGTGCAACGTATTTTCTTTATTGTACTCGGATTATTTTTAACATATGCTTTAAATGCACAAGAATTAGGAACTGTTCAGGGCTTTTTATTTGATCGCGAAACTGGTGAACCGGTACAATTTAGTACCCTGTTTTTAAAAGGTACCCGTTTAGGCACTACCAGTGATATCAACGGTTATTATTCGCTTAACCGTATTCCACCTGGTACTTACATACTTCAAATTACCAATTTAGATTACGATACCCTTAAAGCACCCTTAACGGTAAAATCTGGTGAACTTTTGCAACGGAAATTTTACCTGCGTAAAGGCGGCTTTAATTTAGATGAGGTTGAGGTTTCAGTTAAACAAACCGAAAAAAAAGAAAATACAGGTGTGGCCCTTCAAAAAATAGATCCGGTAGTAATTAATAAATTACCCAGTGTAGGTGAACCCGATGTAGCGCAATACCTTCAAGTTATTCCGGGTGTAGTATTTACAGGTGATCAGGGCGGGCAATTATATATTAGAGGTGGATTACCGGTGCAAAATAAAGTGTTAATGGATGGCATTTGCATTCAAAACCCCTTTCATTCCATTGGTTTATTTTCAGTTTTTGACAGTGAAACCATGAAACATGCGGATGTATACAGTGCCGGTTTTGGTGCTGAATATGGCGGACGCACTTCTTCTGTAATGGATGTTAGAATTCGTGATGGTAATAAAAAAACTCATAGCGGAAAGGTTTCGGCTTCAACTTTTGGTGTAAAAACCATGTGTGAAGGCCCCATTATTAAACTAACCGAAGAAGGCCGCACCAGTGCCTCCTATTTAGTTTCCATCAAACATTCGTATTTGCCGCAAACATCTAAACTGTTGTATCCCTATGCCGCAGCCGGATCTCTCCCTTTTTACTATACCGATATTTATGGTAAAACCTCTATTACCAGTGAGTCGGGCAGTAAATTGAATGTGTTTGGTTTTAAATTTAATGACAAAGTAGATTACAATAGTATTGCCCGCTATGCCTGGACCAATTCTGGAATTGGTAGTCAATTTGTTTTAGTGCCCGAGGGTACCAATTTGCTCATTGAAGGGGTTTTTGCATATTCTAATTATTCTATGACCTTTACTAATCCACTTATTGAAGACGAGTACAAAAGTAGTGGAGTTAGCAGTTTTAATACCGGATTTAACTTTGTAAAAGTAAATGGCTTTAATGAATGGCGCTTTGGATTTGAAGGAGTTATTTCAAATACCCAATACGCCGTAAAAATTAAAGACATGATGCCCGGTGATTTAAGCCGCTCCACAACCGACCTAGGGGCATTTGTTAAATACAAATGGCTGCCCGGAAATGCAAAAAAAATGGTGATTGAACCCAGTTTGCGCTTTCAATACTATGCCACTTTAGGTGTATTTTCACCTGAACCCCGCATGGCACTTAAATGGAATGTATTTGATCGGTTACGATTTAAAGGCAGTGCCGGTCTTTACAGCCAAACATTAGCCAGTGCCAACAGTGACCGGGATGTTGTTAACTTATTTTATGGTTTTGTAAATGGTCCTTCAAAAAACAACTTTCCAAAATACTATTACGATAAAAACAATATAGCCATTGAAATGGCCAGCTCAACAACCGACGGAATTGCCCAAAAAGCGCAACATGCCGTTATAGGCGCAGAATGGGATATAACCAATGCATTAGAATGCAATATAGAAGTATATGAAAAAGATTTTAATCAAGTTATAAATGTTAACCGTGATAAAATTTTTGATGATGTTACCAGTAATCAAAACAGACCCGAGGTTTACCGTAAAGATTTTATTATTGAACAGGGACAATGCCGAGGATTTGATTTAACGCTTAAATACGAATACAAGCGCTGGTATTTTTGGGGTGTATATTCATTAACCTACAATACACGATGGACGCATAACCCCTTTGATAATTCGGTTTTTATATACCCCCCAAATTTTGATCGTCGGCATAATGTAAATGTTGTAGGCTCATATGCTTTAGGAAAAGTTAAAGCCTGGGAAATTAATTTACGCTGGAATTTTGGCTCAGGTTTTCCATTTACCCAAACCCAAGGCTTTTTTAATCAAATAAATCCCAAAGAGAATATCAACTATAATTTTACAGAATCTAATGGTACTTTAAATTACATTCCCGCTACACTAAATGGCGGACGCTTACCCGATTACCACCGATTGGATTTTAGCATTAAATATTCACGTGCACTAACACAACGTAACAAACTGGAAATCAATATGGGAGCAACAAATGTTTACAATCGTGAAAACATCTTTTACGTTGATCGGTTTACCTATAAACGCATTAATCAATTGCCAATTTTACCTTCAATTCATATGGCATTAACCTATTAATATGGCACAAAAAATTTACACCCGTACCGGAGACCAGGGACAAACTTCATTGTTAGGGGGCACACGCGTTCCTAAACATCATTTAAGAATTGAAGCTTATGGCAGTGTAGATGAATTAAACACACATATTGGCCTTGTACGAGATTTATCTGAAATTGCCGAAATTGAACCCGTTTTACATCGTATTCAGGATTTTTTATTTCATATTGGTTCGCATTTGGCCAACGACACAAAATCTGAAAATATTAAACTTAAGCCCATAAATGCTTTGGAAATTAATACCCTTGAAAATACCATTGATGACATGACCGCGCAATTACAACCCATGACGCATTTTATATTACCCGGTGGCCATCCTTTACTTTCACATACCCATATTGCACGTTGTGTGTGCCGCAGAGCTGAGCGAGCGGTTCTTCGACTGCATGAAACAGAGCCTGTTAATGCTGACATTATAACGTATTTAAATCGGCTTTCTGATTATCTTTTTGTTTTATCTCGTTTTTTTGCAAAGCATTTACAAATACCCGAACGCCTTTGGAGGCCTTAAGTATTAATCCTATAAACGTAGCCCTTTACGTTATAATTACATTAAAATTTATCTATTTATTGTTTTTTTGTTTATAAAATACATGGTAATAGTTTAAATAAAACAATTTAAATAATTGATTATTAATATTTTATAAAAATTAAACATGTTTTTAACATCCTTATATTTTGTTAATATCAATTAACTTATTAAATTTGTATTGTTAAAAACTCTCAAAATGAAAAAATTTATTTTAGTAGCAGCTGTACTGTTTGTGGGAATAGGAAAAGCTCAATTGGTAGATGAGCAAAACGTAACCATAACTATGGATTTACAGCCCATTTTACAACTTGAAATGAACGGTTCACCAAACATTGATTTTGTATTTGATGATATAGCCGATTATATGGGGGGCATAACCAAATATGGTGCTACCCAATTAAAAGTGAGCTCATCCATTTCATGGGATTTATATGCAGTAGGAACATCAGCCAATGCGGCAACCAATTTTTGGGACAGTCAAGTATCTTATGGTAATATTAGTGGTGTTTTAGACGTTACCACATTACCTTTGGAAGCGCTTGAACTGCATCAAGATAAAGCAAATCCCTCTTCTGCTGGTGCTACGGCATTTGACGATTATAATGCCAACTTTGCCACCTCCCCTGTAATAACCGGGGCCAATAATATTTATACCAGTGCAGCACCCTATATACGTCCTGTTGCAGCTGAAAAATACATTGCCGGACATAATGCCGCAACCGACTTTGTTGCCGGTGGAAGCTATTTATTATTAAATGCTACCGTTGGTGCCGGTAGTAATTATTGGTACAGTATTGACTACCGTTTGGTACCAGGCTTACCCGCTATATTTCCAAATGCCCGTACCAATGCCGGTGTGGCGCGTGATATTGCAACCGTTTCAGGTGCTGGTACGTATGCACGGCCAGGCGTATACACTATGAATGTGAAATATGTTTTAGTTGAAAATTAAATAAAGCTTTTAAAAATCTACTGTTAACAAGTTATTTACATTAAGGCGCCGCTTAAGCGGCGCCTTTTTTATTTTGTAGGGTTAGATGCCCTCATTTAAAACCATTTTTACTCTTATATTTTGGCTGATTTTACAATCCGGAAAATCGCAATGCCCGGGCCCCTCGGGTGGAGCATCTAATTGCGATCCACTACTTTCTGAAATCCGAATGAATACTCCCAATATGGTGGACTTTACGTTTGATTCGTTTTCAAAAATAAATGGAGGTATGGAAATTTTTGGTTCAACCCAAATTAAAATTATAACCGTTAATAATCCGGCATTAACCTGCAAGTGGAATTTGATTATGTATGTGTTTAATAGTGGTATACCTACCCCAGCCAATGCTTTTGATAATTTGGCACAATACGGAAACGGAAGCGGTCAGTTGCCTACCCTAAATTACATACAGGTGCGTGTAACCAATATATGTGGCACTCCAGTTAATAATGGCGTTTGGCAAACCTTTGCTGCTTCCAGCGGATCTGCCTTGGATATAATAAATAATATTGTTTTAACTGCAGCCGGAAATTGCAATACCTCAAAAGTAAATACAGCAGGTTCGTATTTAACCAATCCGGGGGAATATACATTTATAATAGATTATAAAATTTTACCGGCGGCCGGGATACCGGCTTTTCCGCTAACACCGGGTAGATACAGCGCCAATATTAAATTTTGTTTAAGCGAAATGTAATGAAAATGCAAAAAACATGTTTTTGCTTAATTTTATTTTTTTGTTGCGCTGTTTCAATTAGTAAATCTGCAAGTAGTGCTGCACCCCCCGATTCATTACAGTGCAATTATCTTTATAAAGATGTGATACTTAAAGATCTTAATTTTGTTTCCAATGTTTTACGAATTGTAAACCTGTCGTCAAAATCGGTTTCAATTACCCTTGAACATGCCATACCGGATTTTTGGAAAATTATTGGCACGCAGCAAGCCACCATTGGTTTAAATGCCAAAGACTCTATTTTTATACCGGTTCGATTGAGTCCGATACAAAAAAACATTGTTAGTGGATTTCGTTATAAAATTATTAGCATTGTTAAACTACCAGATGAATTTCGTCAAATACAATGTGTTTTTTTAATTGAAAAACCAAGGGTGCACAGATTTTCAATGGATTTGCTATCAGCAAAAACCGTTTACTTAAAAAACAATGAACGTAAAATTACATCTAATCTGATTTTAGAAAATAAAAGTGATTTTTCAGAAAGTTATTTATTTAGTATAGATTATACAGGCAGAAACATTCGCCTAATCGATTCCAGTCAGCGTTTTAAAAAACAGGCCTATATAGGACTTATTAAACCCTATACAGATACCATCTCAGATATAATTAGCGATTTAAGTCCTGATAAAAGCATACCCGTTCGAATAGATCCCAATTCTTACATAAATGGCGAATCGTATTATTATCCCATTCGCAATTCTGTATTTTATAAAGCCCGGCTATTAAACGGTTTTAAAACCGATACCAGCAAGTCTAATCTGCAGCAAACTTTATTGTATACTAAACATCAAAATATTATTAAATTATATAACCGCTTTTACGTAAATAATAATTTTCAAAATGAAATCCCTTCATCCTTACGTGTTAATTTTTTTAATTTGGTAAGCAAACAACCCATAATGAATGTATTGCTGTTTGGCCAATCGCGAACAGAAAAACTTGGGTATTTAAGCTATTACCTTCAAAGCTATTTAAATACCTATAGTTTTAACAGCAATACATTAAGATCCTTTTTTGGTCAAATTAATTTTATAAATACTAAATACACCGTTTCGTTTGGCAGTAATCCGATTTTAAGCTTTTCAAATGGTAATAATGCAATGATAAACTCCAATGGTTTTGGCTTGGGATATAAACGCAGTTTTAAAAATAATCAGGAATTGGGCTTTGTTTTTAGTCGGCCTCTGTATGCCGGCACCAGTAATTTAAATTTAAATTATGGTATAGGCTATCAAAAAACATTTCAACGCGCTTCAATGGGGCTTGTTTTTCAACAGCTTTTTCCAAATGCAACTAAAAATTATAAACTTATCAGACCTAATTTAACCTTGAATTTAAATGCAAAAAACATACTGATGCTGTATTCCAACTTAGTATTTGATACTAAATTGATAAATACCAATTACGGAATGAATTATTTTAAAAATTGGAAAAACAAAGGTTTTTCTAATGTCGCTTTTCAATACAATCAATCAACCAATTATAGTTTTTTAAGTCCACAAGTTTATAGCTATTCCAATGATAATTTAAATATATCCGTAAGAAATCAGTTTCTTGTTAAACAACAAACATTCCAGGTTTTTAACACATTTATACAAAATTCATTTTTAAACGTTCAAACACAAACACTCAATTACAACTCAACTCTTAGTAATAATATTTTAGTAGGTCGGTATAAAATATTAAATAAAGCATTAATTCCAGGACTTTACATTGATCATAATTCCATATTTAATATTAATACACTGAGTTACGGGAGTATTTTAAACTTTAATAATTGGTTTTATAATAAATCTTTAATATCGAGTTTAAATTTAAGATCCGGTTACAATCATTTTTTAAATAATAAATTGCCCAATTTTTTTACTGCACAGGTAAATGCTTTTGTATCTTATAAGCTATGGCGTATAAACGGCCGCTATTATTATGGCCCAATGAATTTTACTAATTTGGTAAATAAGTTTAACGGTAAACTACCTTATGAGCAATTTGTATTTTCAAACATTACACATCAAATTCAATTTAAGAACAAACAATTTGTTTTAGAAAATAATGTGTTTTATAATTTAATTTTTTCAATTAACCGACACGTAACGGGCTTTTTT
>Ga0255099_1000611_pt1 | contig 14185 bp, 10 predicted proteins | sample Colum_Colum_RepA_2_FD_188451 | JGI IMG/M metagenome (GOLD analysis project Ga0255099, IMG submission 188451) | Freshwater microbial communities from Columbia River, Oregon, United States - Colum_Colum_RepA_8d | ecosystem: Environmental > Aquatic > Freshwater > River | place: USA: Oregon...
AGATTATATGATAAATTTAAAAGCAGAACTTGAAATTAGACTCCTTCATGACAAAATAGATCATTTAATTATTAACCAACAACATGCACTTTTTGAAATCCAATCCATACAAATGGATATGATGAATGAAATTATTGAACACTTACATAAACCCACTACTTGATTTTTTTAAATCAATTTAAATGCTCAATATTTAATTTATAACGACTCTCGTAACAACGGTTGGCCTGCAAGCCCCCCGTATGAATTAATAATATTCGATCCGTTGATTTAAAATATCCGGAATTTGCAGCAAATTTAAATGCCCATAAAACCCGTGATGTATAATTATAATCCCATTTAAAATGATGTATTTGTTCATGATGTCTGGTATACGATATACGGTTTTCATCCCATTCCGAAAAGTGCTTTCCGGCAAAATCATGCGTCCATATAAAACTAGAATCAGGAAAATTAAAATTTTTATACCATTCTTTAAGATTTAAAAATTGCTTTGAAATATTAGTAAATCCTGATTGCATGGCTCGCACCGCGCTAACTGCTATAATTTGCTGCTTAGCATGCATAAGCTGGTGCAAGGCAAGGGCTGTGGTTCCTGTTCCTGCTGCACACATAATATGGGTGTAGGGCATCAAAAACGGCTTTAACACTTTAAATCCCGGTAAGCCTTGTGCTCCCATTGCTCCTGCTGGTACCCACAACCAGTTGGCATCCAAATAAGGTGTGGTTGAAAAAATATTATGTGGTTTTATCCATTGTACATCAGTACCCCAATTTAAAATATCGTTTAATGTGGGGGTAAGTACTTTTGTATGCGAGTGAACAAATACTTTAGTTTTAAATCCAAATACCGTACCAGCTGCACTTAGGGCGTGTAAATGATTAGAACACGAACCTCCTGTACTGGCTAATCCTAAACCTTGCTCAAGCGCAGTATCTATAAAACCCTTTAACTTAAATATCTTATTTCCGGAAATAATATTATGTACTGCATCTAAGCGCAATACATCTGCCGAAATACCGTTTATAGCTTCAAGGCTATGAATGTTTAATTCGTTATGAATTGCCGACCACATTAGGGTACCAGAGATTGCTCTAGCCGTTTTATACAATTTTGAACGTGAGGGATATAAATACTTCCCGGATAGCGTTCTAAAAATGTATACGCTTTAGTACGTACGTCGGTTTTAGAATAGTGTAATTGTTCATATATGCAAATAATTTGCCACAAGGCATCGTCTCCATACAAATCAAATGCATAATATAAATGTATTTGATTAAACATGTCTAATGCTTCCGTATAACGCTGTAATTTTAAATAAATCTGTGCTTTTTGAAACATCACGTCATCTGCAAGTGTATGAGAATTAAACTGACTGTTTACAGAATCATAAACAGCAAGCGCAACATCAAAGCGCCCTTGAACCGTATGCAGCATTGCTCTTGAAAAAACACGTAACGGAGCATCATTACTGTCAATAGCTAAGGCATCTCCTATTAAAAGACTAAGTGCAATAGCATCATTCGATATAAGTTTACTGGTTGCCCCTTTTAATATATCCGCTTGCGTTTTAGACCAATTAAATTCACCCTGATAAAAAGAAATTTGTGCGTTTTTAAATTTGGCTTCCTGAGCAAGTGATTCGTATTTAAAGTCTTTTTCAACCTGTGCATTGTATAACTGAGCATCCCAAAGTAAATTATTCATAACATACCGGTCACTGAGTTTTAATTTATACTCCGCACGTTGCATCGGAGTTAATGCCGGCCATTGTATTATTTCAGATGCAATCGCAAGGGCCTTGTCGGGATTTAAATACCACCAAACATTACATCGTAAATCTTCCAGTTTAACTTTATTAAGAATATCATGGCAATCCTGTTGCAGTTGAATAATTGTGGTATTTAACGAATCGGCTTGTGCCCATGTTAAATATTTACAGCGCTCTACAGGCGTAAGTTTGTATTCTAAAATCCGAAGCGATGCTTCTAAATAATACGGATTTAATTTACCCTTTTTTAAAAGTGCCGCATAGGCCAAAAACATGGTTTCTGTTTGATTTAATTCAGAGGCTGCATGTGCGATATTTAAAAAGCGAAAGCCGTTTTCCTGATAACGACGATCCAGCGTTTCGGCATGTTTTAAAGCCGCAGATAATTCTCCACGATGTAAATACAAAAACTGTAAAAATTCCTGAAAGGCCCTTTGGTCTGGATTACGCTGAACACGTTCGTAAACCTGTTCAATTAAAATTGGATTTTTAAATCCTCCATTATGATCATCATAACCTAGGCAAGTTTGAAATCTTTGGTAAATTTCGGGCCAAGGTATAATCTGTGATTCGGCTGCATCTAAATACCGTTTTACCATTGCTTCTATATCGCCTTTTTTATAGAGCAAGTCGGCTTCGTCTAAAATTAAAATATCCGTATGTTGGGCCTCGCGAATAGAGTTTAAAAATTTAATACCGGCATCATACATCATAAAATCGGAAAATACCAAGCACAGCTGATGAATTTTATCAGTATTATTTTGAAACCGTTTATACAGTTTTCGTTCAAGTGATTTTAATTTACGCCCGCTAATGTTTTTAAAATTGTATAAACGCATTTGGTAGGCATAAGCGTAAATTTCATCAGGAAAATATTTTTGCATCTCAACACATACAGTTTCAAGTTCATCTAATTTTTTTAAATTCCATAGTACCTTTACATAGGATGAAAAGTAATATTCAGGCTGACTGTAAAATATTGGTTTTAAATACACGTAACAACTATCCCATTGTTCCTGATTGCAATACACCTCATGTGCATTTGACGTTGATGTACCCATTACTATTTGTTGACCGTAGAATGGACAAACACATACAAACAAAATACTACAGGCTAGGGCCCTTAACATGGTTTTAGATTTTGAATTCCATTAAAACGGTTGATCCAGAATTCTTAAATTCTATATAATCTGAAAGTTGACGCATTAAAAAAATACCACGACCATGCGGCTTAATAAGTAAATCGGAGGGATCAGGTTCAAATTGGGTTAATTGCAAATCAAACCCCCCTCCCATGTCGGCTACTGTACAAATAACTTTAGTAGGTGTATATGAAAACACAAGCTTAACATGTTTAATAATATCATTTTGATTTCCATGTAAAATGCCATTTGTAACAGCTTCCGTTACGGCAATTAACATATTTCCATAAACGCCTTCATGTATACCGTATTCTTCCGAAAATTTAATTATAAAACGCTCAACCTCAGTTATTTGACTTAAATCTGAAACAATCTGAAGGTCCCGTTCTATCATGCTATTGCACTTTTAATTGTAATAAGCGTTGTTGGTAATAGGGTACCAAATCTATCGGTAACTCTAATATAGGTTCCCATTCTGATGCTTTTCTACGTTTATACTCTAAAAACGGTTTTAGGTTACGATTTTGTTCGGAATCTAAATATTGACTTTCCCTTTTAAAATCTTCATCCTGTTCGCGTTCAGCCTGTTCTTGTTCCAATAATCGCGTTACTATCTCTTGTTGACGTCGCAAAAGTTCCGGGCTAAGCTGTTTATGTACAAGCTCGCGTTCTGTTTGTTCCATCAATTGAGTCAAATCTTGTCCGGCATTTCCAGAATGCTGCTTCATACGCCTTAATGCTTCTTCAAGTTGCCTTCGGATAACCTCCTGCTGAGCAGCCATTCGGGCAAATTGCTCAGAACTTCCAACACCGCCCTGCCCCTGGCCTTTTTTAGAAGAGGGATCTTGTTGCTGGGAAGTGCCTTTTTGTCCGCCCTGCTGTTTACCCATTTGCTCTTTTAATTGACGCATTTGCTCATTTAACTGCTCTTGTAATTTTCGGGCTTGTCCTAATTGACCGGTAGATCCCGGATTTTTGCCTTTACTTTTACCAGGTTTTTTACAAGCACCGTTTTTAGAAGATTTACTTTGCATTTGTTGACGCATTTGTTGTTGCATGGCTTCTAAACTTTCTTGAAGTAAAACCGTGATAGCGTTTAAATCTGTCATTGCACTTTGCATATACAGCCTGGCGTGATTAGGTTCGCGATCAACCAATTTTGTTACAGATTGTAAAATGTATTTTTGAATTCCGTTTAAATGTTTTCGAAGTTGTGGTGCAATTTGTGGCGCTTTTCGGCTTAACGCATATAAACTGTCAGATGCATTTTTAACCTCCCCTCGTAACTGACTTTGTAAACGTATTACTTCGTTATAGGAGGGCTGTGCCGGATCAAGCGTTTTAGATTGCTCCATTATTTTTTCTTGTCGAAATGAAGCTTGTAAAAGCGCGTCCATGATTTCACGAAGTTGTTGAATATTAATTTCCTGTTGGTTTTCATCAGCTGTACTTGCTGCTTCATCCATCGTTTTTTGCATTTCAGACATTTCATCAGCAGCCTGGTTTTGCTGTTGCGAGGCCCCTTTAGTATCGCCATGCTGCAAATCTTTTTGTGCCTGATTCATAGATTGTTTAATTGCGTGTTCTGATTTTGAAGTTTCGGGTACATCCATGGGTTGCGGAAGCATGTTGTTTTCGTCTTTTATACGATTAAGCTCTTTAAGTGCGTCCTGTATCTGATTTTGTATGTTTTGATGCTGTTGCTTTAATGCTTCCTTAGATTCAGGATTTGATTTTTGAGTTTGTTCTGCCAATGAACGTAGTTCTGATTCAAATTGTTTTAATTGGTCTCGAATTTGTTCGTATTGTTGGTCAAGTTGTAAGGCTTTTAACTGATCGCGTTGAAGATCAAGCTCGTTTTGAAGCTCATCTTGTTTTAATTTTAACTCATCAAGTTTTTCAGCAACAGCCTCACGATTCTGTTGCTTCATCAAAGCTTTAATCTCTTCAATCATTTTTTTCAACTCTGGAGTTAAAATCTGTTCTAATAATGTTTCAATTTCTTTTTGACGTTCTATTAATGTTTGGTCATCCGCTAACGAATTGCGCTCTGTTTGTTGCCTTTGTTGATCCTGAACCGATTTTACCTGCTGTTCAAGTTGATTAAATTGTTCTAAAATATTTTGTACACGTTTTTGATCTTGAGCATCAAACTGTTGCTTTTGTGCCATTTCACGTTTAAGTGTTTCAATTTCACGTTTTATATTTTGCGCCTGTTGTATACCTTGGTTAAAGCTATTATCTGTTTGTTGCTGTATTTGACGCTCTTGCTTAAGTATGTCATTTATGGTGGGAATTACATATTCAAATGTATTTGACGTAACGGTTTTTGGACCGTTTACAGCATCGTTGTCTGAAACACTGAAATAATACTGAATTCGGGAGCCAGGCTTTAAATCATAGGTACTTAAATCTACGTGGTGATAAAACACGTGCTGACCTTTTGAAGCATTAAACGCAAGCTGCTGTGTTTTTAATTTAAAATCTGTTTTTGGATGTGCAGCGTACATAACAGATAATTTCAAATCTGAAAACCCGTAATCATCGGTATATACTCCGTTTACATATATTTGACCGGGATGTAAACTATCCTGCTCTGATTCAATTGTTAATGCAGGAGATTGATCTGCTAAAACCTGAACCTGCATATTTACAGAGTCTGCATGAACGCTTTTATAAAGCGCATTTAAACGAATGGCCATTGTAAAAGGGTTTAAAACATACTCTGAAAATGTAAAGTTGTGAGCGGCATCCGGTGTTATTTGCCTTAGAGATTGACCATTATAAACTTGACAATGGGATGTGTTTTCAATATTTATAAACCATTCCATTTGAGATCCCTGAGGAACTACTACTGAATTTGAATACTCCATATCGTATTGCGGTAAATGTGTATACCGCGGCGGTGATATGCGGATGTTTATAGTTTTAAATTGAGGCCGCGGTAATACCCGTAATACAAAAGATTCAGAACTGCGGTCGGCATACCGAAATCTAAACATTTTATTTTGTTGTACATCCGAAAAAAAAAATTGAAAGGTGTCTGAGTTTAAACGCTGCATTCTATGAAAAACGCCATCTACATCAATGGTTAAATCCGAGGGCATAACAGCACCCTGCGTTTTAATTTGTAATAAAAAATTAGTATTATTTTGACATTCCAGCGGATTACTTAAAATTTGAATTCCAAAGGGTAAAGGTTTTGGAAATTCACGATTGTAAAACACTATTTTTTTTGTACCTAACACATACACATCCGGCCACAACAAAAATGAAATTAAAAATAAAGTATAAAGCAATAATGAAATTTTAAGAAAATACCCGATTTTTTTAAATTCAATAGCCTTAGAAAAATCGTACCCTTCAAATGATTGTAAACGCTGCTCTAATCCCTGCGAAACTAACACATTATTGGGTTGCATAAACAACATTTGTTCAAGTTGCAAGGTGTTTAACAAGCGATCGCTTATACCTTCAATATGGTTACCAATAATTTGAGAAGTTTTTTCAATGCTCATTTGCCGAGACTTTAACAAATAGGCAATTAACGGCATACCCATCCAATAAAAAAAACCCAAAAGTGTAATGCTTAAATTAGAAATCAACAGCGTAAGTCTCCAAACTGGTGAATCTAATCTGTAACCAATTAGGCTATAAACAGTAAATAATATTACAAGTACAATGCCAAACTTTAAAGTACCACGTAATAAACGCTCTAAAAATAATCGCTTACGAAATTGTACTATGTTATTTTGTAAATGTAAAAAAGACCTGTCGGAATGCATGTGTTGGCATGTTAATATTACGAGATTTAACGCTTATTTGTACAAACCGAATCCTTAAAAATATTAAAAATATGCTGGGGACCAATATATAGATGTTGTGCCTTTTGGGGAAGTGAAACCGAATCCAATACCGCCGTAGTAAACACATACCGAAATTGGTATGTGTCAGTAGTGGAAATTATATCCTGTGCCCCTATGGTTATGTAATCAACATTTGGAAAGGAGATTTGCTGTTTTAATGCACCGAACTGATCAAAGACCCAAATACCCAAATTTTTAAAAAGGACATACAAAAAAGAATTGTATTCACTCATAACTAAAGGCTCAAAATAATGCCTATGATACTGGGCTAAATTTCCGGTTTTTACCATACAATTACCAAATTTGTTAAGCTTTAGCAGTTCGGCATTTGCCTGATTATAAATCCAAATACCTTGCAGTTGACTGGAACATACCATTTCAACTTGAGGATACCCTAATTCATCTAGCCGTAATGCTTCTGCTTTTTGTACCAACAAATTATCTAAAAATAATACGGTTTGATAGGCCTTAAAATATAGTACTGTAGACATTGGATTTTGTATATCCATTTGGGTTAAGGCACCATACTTTAACGTAGAAAAAAACTGCTGACGAGGCATTTGAGCGCCTCCTTTAATAAGTTTATTTTGAGTATAACAATACCAGTTTTGTAAATGATCTTCACGGATTAAATCAACGGTACCCTTTACAATACATTGTGACCTGAGTTGCATTAGGATTAAACTGCAAAAAACAAATACAATACTACTTACTTGCATGTGGATATATTAAGCAATTCCTCGGCCATGGTTCGGGTATTTGAAAGACGCGGTACTTTATGCTGTCCGCCAAGTTTATGCTTTGATTTTAACCATTTTAAAAAGGTATTTTCAGATAGTATTTGAAGTTTTGGAAAACTTAACACAAAATCATTATATCGTTTGGCCTCGTAATCGCTGTTGTTTGATTTTAAAAATTGATCTACTAAACTCATAAAGTAAGATGGATGTTCGGGCGCTTTGTCAAATTCAATTAACCATTCATGTGCACCAGAATGTTGGGACATGTATATGGGAGCTACTGTATATTCACGTATGCGACTATGGGTTTTTTGACAAGCATATGCCATGGCTTCATCTGTATTATGAATCATAAGCTCTTCACCAAATACATTTAAATATTGTTTTGTTCTGCCACTTATAATAATTCTATAAGGATGCAAAGATGTGAAACGCACTATATCTCCAATTTGGTATCGCCACAAACCTGCATTGGTTGTAATTATTAATGCATAATCGGTATGTAATTTAACACCCGACAATGGCACAACCGGCGATACCTTGGTACTATGATGCCCCATTACCTCCTGAAATTCATAAAATATGCCATAATCAAGCATTAAAAGCATATCGTTTGCATCCCGTTGGTCTTGTATACCAAAAAAACCTTCAGAGGCATTATAAACTTGTAAGTACCGTAATGGTTTAAAACCATTAATACGATCAAAATGTTCACGGTACGGCGTAAACCCAACGCCGCCATGAAAATAAACTTCTAAATCTGGCCAAACCTCACATAATTCTTTAGATTGCCGTACTTCTAAAACACGATTTAATAAAACCAACATCCAACTGGGAACACCGGCCAAACTGGTTACACTCTCACGACACATTTGCTGCGCCATGTGTTCAAGTTTTTCAGACCATTCATCCATTAAAGCAATAGATCGGTCCGGTGCTCTAAAATATTCGGCCCAAAAAGGTAAATGCTGAATTATAATAGCACTTACATCACCTTGTAAACTGGTAAAAGTACCACTGCGATGTGATTTTAAAGAGCCTCCCAATGCTAAATTTTTACCTGTAAACAATTTAGTTTCAGGATAATTTGAGCAATATAACGTTACCATATCCATGCCCGCTTTATAATGGCAATTTTCTAAGCTTTCTGAGCTTACAGGTAAAAATTTACTTTTATCGGTAGTTCCACTACTTTTGGCAAACCATTGAATTTCTCCAGGCCACAATAAATTTTGAGACCCCTGTTGCATAAGCGTAATATATGGCTTTAACTGTTCGTAATCCTGTAATGGAATTTGTGCACTAAACTGATCGTAATTGGTAATATGCTCCATATTAAACAACCTACCAAATTCAGTTTTTGAACCCTCACGAAGCAATTGTTGCAACCATTCTTGCTGAACATCAAAAGGGTATTTAATAAATAATTCAATTTGGTGCATACGTTTTTTCATTAACCAACTTGCTATTGAATTAAGTATGCTCATGTTCTATTAAAAAAATTGAATATTTGTTGTGTATCGAGTGCATTTAAACATTGTGCTGATGATAATAAGGTTTTTTGAGCCATACATACCCCATAAAACATATCATCTATTCCTGCACATGAATGTGCATCGGGATTAAGTGCAATCCAAACCCCCTGCTCTAAAGCATAATCAATCCAACGCCAATCTATATCTAACCGGTAGGGATTTGAATTAAGTTCAATAGCAACATTGTGTTGTGCACAGGCTTGAATAATTTTAGGAACATTGACCGGATATCCCGAACGGTTTAAAAGTAAACGACCGGTTAAATGACCTAAAATTCGAGTTGACGGATGTTCTATGGCTTTAATTAAACGGCTGGTAGCCTTGGCTTCATCCATTTGTAAGCCGCTATGTACCGATGCTATAACAAAATCAAAGCTGTTTAAAATATCGTCGTCATAATCTAATGAACCATCTGCACGAATATCAGATTCAATTCCCTTAAACACAAAACAATCCGGATGCTTTGTATTCCACATTTCAATTTCGCGCCATTGATCATACAGACGATTAAGCGTTAAACCATTTGCATAAAATGCCGATTGGGAATGGTCTGTAATGCCTAAATACGAATAGCCTTTATTTATAGCATATTGTGCCATTTCTTCAATACTGTTTGCGCCATCGCTGTAAGTTGTATGTACATGTAAAACACCTTTGAGTTGATTGCTGTCAAGCGTTTGAGATGCATACCGTGCCAAATCTTGTTTTTGTTTAACAGCATCTCGTCGTGTCGGCGGCACATAGGCACAATCCAGCAGGGCATGAAGTGTTATTTCATCAGCTTTGAGGTGTTGATGTAAATGCAGTTCTAAAACATCAAGGTACAATTCCGGACCGATGGTTTTTAAAAGGTTATAGCCCCAATCGTCTGCATTAGATACAACTACCTTAACAGGGACCGTTAGCGGTATGGTGCTAATTGCATTTTGAAATACAAGTTCGTCTGAAACCAAATACTCAATACAATCTATCACTTCTAAATGCCTGGCAAAACTACCCGTAACGGCATACTTAAAATGCGGAATGGATTTAAGTATCGTATCAATACACACATGCTGCTTATAGGCTTCTGAAAATAAATACTTATTATTATTTTGTTTTAAAAAATGTAGTTGTTCTAAAATTTGTGTTTGTGTTTTAATGCCAAATCCTTTAAGTGCTGAAAGTTTTAAATCTTTACAGGCCTGTTCTAAAGCAACTACATCCTCTATGCCTAAGTCATCGAATATCAAGCGCCATTTACGAGGACCTACACCTTTAATTTTAAAAAAATTAAGTATTCCTGATGGTATTTCGTTTTTAGCGTGTTCTAATTCTGTAAATACGCCTAGTTGCAAGGCATTTTTAATCCATATTCGGGCCTGATCTGAAAATAAGTGGTCATAGGTGCCCGCTAACACAGCATCTGTACTTAACGGTTTTAGCGTTAATGCAATTTTTTGTAATGCTTTAACTTTAAAAACGGAGGCTTTTTGCCAGTCGCGAATTGCAGCCAAAAGGGCAATAGCTTTGGATAATTCTCGGGTATTCATCCCCTTTGTAATAATTCTATTAATTTAAAATCAATGGGAGTAGTAATTTTTAAATTTTCTACATTACCCTCAACTAAATAAATGAAATGACCGGCATTTTCAAAAACAGTGGCATCATCTGTAAACTGCGTTAATGTTGTAATATGATAGGCATTCAGTATTTCTGTTCGGCTAAAACATTGCGGTGTTTGTATACGCTTGTATTCATTACGATTTACAGAACTATTTGCATTGTTATTAATTTTACGAAGACTGTCGGCTACTTCAATACAGGGTACGGCATTACCTAATTTTAAGCAGGTAGTTAAACACCGGGTTATTGTAGCTGCACTTACCATGGGACGCGCCGCATCGTGTATAGCAACATGCGTATAGGTTTCGGGAACTGCTTTTAATCCGCGAATAACTGATTCGGCGCGGCTTGCTCCTCCGGTAATAATATGAATTTTAATATGACTTAATTGGTGGTTTCGTAAGGCATCGTATAGCCAGCTTTTGTAATTTTCATGTACGGAAATAACAAATTCAAAGTTTGAATCTACATTTAAAAATGCACGCATTGTACGAATGATCACCGGTTCGCCATTTAAATTTAAAAACTGTTTGGGAATATCGGTTTTCATACGAGAACCGGAACCACCCGCAACAATTAAAATGCAAAATTTAGAATTCATAGGATATCTAAAACTACCGGACAGTGATCACTATGTACATCTTGATCCCACATATCTGCAGATTTAATTCGATGTTTAAGTGTATTGGAAACCATGTGGTAATCAATACGCCAGCCTAAATTTTTTTGACGTGCTTGCGCACGGTAACTCCACCATGAATAGCGATGCGGATTTGCATTTACATACCGAAAGGCATCGGTATATCCCAATGCTAAAAACCGATCCAACCACTGCCGTTCTTCGGGTAAAAAACCACTCGACTGCGCATTTGAAATTGGATTATGAATATCTATAGGTTTATGACAAATATTAAAATCCCCAGAAATGATTATATCTGAATCTTTAAATGTTTGGATGTAGCTGGCAAAATCATCAAGCCATTTCATTTTAAAGGCCTGTCGTTCGTCACCACTACTTCCACTGGGGTGATAAACACTCATTACCGAAAACTCATTAAAATCGGCACGAATAATACGCCCTTCAAAATCATACGCATCGATCCCACAGCCGTAGGTTACCGCATTGGGTTTTTGTTTACTAAACAAAGCCACTCCGCTATAGCCTTTTTTTTGAGCAGGATACCAATAGTGGTGGTATCCTAATTCCTCCAGCTCAAACGTGCCAATTTGATCGGGCAAGGCTTTAATTTCCTGTAAGCATAACACATCAATTTGACGTTCTTGTAACCATTTCCAAAAGCCTTTGGATATGGCTGAACGTAATCCGTTTACATTGTATGTTACTATTCGCATTACAGTTTTAATATTTTACCTGAAAGATACTGATTTTCATTTTTGTAAATATGAATTTGAAAAACACCTTGATCTGAAAAATCTAAATCTAATTCTTTGTAAGCCAATTTACCCGCTTGCATTACTTTGCCTGTGTTATCAGTTATAGTGTATGTATATATATTGGATGCGTCTGTATCCATATCTATACAAATGCGGTGCAATGCAGGTTGTGGATAAATGAGTAATTGCGAAACTTTATGCGTTTGAATATTTAAACAGGATTGAACCTGAATTACGACAGAAGCAGAATGCGTACAACCAAAAATATTTTGTCCAATAACACTATAAACAGAACTTGAAAGTGGACTTAAGGTTTGGGTGTTTCCAACAAAACCATTAGACCAGGTATAACTTACAGCTCCGCCAGCCAAAACAGCACATGACTCTTTAATACATATTAATGAACGGCTGGCTTGCGCCATTACCGTTGGACTTGGCTGAACTATAAGTGTACTAATAGCTGATGAACTACAAGATGAAGATCCGGTACCCGTAACCGTATATTGATACGTTCCTGTAAAACTAGGATTTACTATTGCAAAGGGACTCGAAAACGTATAGGATGTTGCGCCCGATGGATTTAAATTGAACTGTTGTCCCAAACAAATAGAACCACTGCTAACGCTAATACTTGGGCTTGGTAACACCTGAACATTTGCCGTGGGTGGTAAAGTTGTTGTGCAACCGTTGCTGGACGTGCCATAAACGGAATATACAGCGGACCCCAATGGTATAAATGAAACCGGAGAGTTGCCACTTATATTTACAGGCAGAACGGTATACCCTAAAACAGATCCCGACATGGATAAGGTTAGTAATTGCCCTGCACAAACAACTGGCGGACTTACACCTAAAATGGAAATTAGGGGTTGTGGCAACACCGTAACTGAAAGTGTTTGCGTGGCTGAATTTCCACATGTATAATTTGTACTAACTGAAAGCTGTCCGCTAACCCCAGCCGTTGTTGTAATAACATTAGAGTTTCCACTAAACCCCCATCCGCCACCAGGTAATGACCAAGAGTAAGATAGTGCACCCGGCATTAACGTACATGAATATGTATGCACTTGTCCATTGCATACCATTGTATTTCCCAAAATAGAAACCGGTGCTGTGCCTATAATTTGTTTTTGCCATTTATGTGAAGAATTACTTGCCGTCCATAAACTTAAATTACGTCCTGAAACCGAAAGACCCGAACTGCCATTTCCATTTTCAATACCTTCGCTATGCGTTAACCATCCATTATTTAAGGCATTTCCTATATGAACCTCAATACTGTTATCTAATTCATTTAAAACGATTTGCCCCGAATTTGAACCGCCATAACTCCAAAGGGGTATGTTTGTGTACGTAACAATAAATTTCTGATTGGGGCTATTTCCAATAGTAGTATAGGTTATTAATCCACCTGCTGTGGGATCTAAATCATTCCAGTTAAAGGCTATAACGGCGTTAGGTTGTGCCGGATCTGGTAATTGCTGTGCGTAGGGACTTAATGATGTTGTAAATGGTATACCTGAAAAAGTAATAAATCCGTTAGAACATACTTTAACTGTATTGTAATTTTGGCAATAAAAATTAAAATTAAATCCAATAGGAATGGCAGCAGAGGTATCATCATCGCCTAAATACACGTAATTCCCTGTGTTGGGATATACCGAATATACAATGGAACTGAGGTTATAAACGGAACAAGATTGAACACATTGAGATTTTAAAAGATGGATAAAAAAAACCAAAATGAAACAAACCAATACCTTAAATTTAATTTCCATTATTATTAATAAATGTACGTTTTTTCTGTATCTGCTTTACTTCTTAATTCATGTATTATAGATGGCGATCAAGGACCACAAGGACCACAAGGGCCTGCCGGAAAAGACGGCAATGCGAACGTACAATCATCCTCACTTACCACATCCAGCTGGTCCTATTTATCACCCGATTGGTATATTAATTTTACATATGCTGCTATTACTCAAGATATTTTAGATAAGGGAGCCGTTTTAGTATATGTACAATCCGGATCCAATTATTTTCAACTTCCCTACACTTTTTATCCTTCAAGTACATATTCCAGAACTTATACATTCAAACATTATTTAGGTGGACTAAGTGTTTATGTTA
>Ga0255099_1000614_pt1 | contig 14115 bp, 13 predicted proteins | sample Colum_Colum_RepA_2_FD_188451 | JGI IMG/M metagenome (GOLD analysis project Ga0255099, IMG submission 188451) | Freshwater microbial communities from Columbia River, Oregon, United States - Colum_Colum_RepA_8d | ecosystem: Environmental > Aquatic > Freshwater > River | place: USA: Oregon...
GCATCGAACAAGCCATTGAACGCGCCGGCACCAAGGCAGGCAACAAAGGTTCTGATGCAGCGCTGACGGCAATCGAACTTGTCAGCCTGCTGCGCAAGCTGGACAGCTGACACAATGAGCAATGTCGGCAATAACGCCAGCAAGGGCGGCAGCAAGGACGGCAGCAAGACAGGTATTGCAGTCGCCCAGCGCAAACGTGCGCGCGACTTGTTGGTACAGGCCTTGTATCAATGGCAGCTCGGCGGTGCCGACGCCAAAGATGTGGAAGCCGAGTTCCGCGCCGACAATGGCCGCAAGACCGACTGGGAATTTTTCCACGATGCCCTCAGCTATATCGCCGGGCACGTAGCCGAGGTTGATCAATCGTTCGCGCTGTACCTCGACCGGGATCTCAAACAACTTGATCCAATCGAGACCGGTATCCTGCGGCTCGGACTGTATGAACTCGGCCAGCGCATTGATGTGCCGTACCGGGTTGTGATCAACGAGTATGTTGATCTGGCCAAGAAGTACGGCGCCAGCGAAAGCCACAAGTTCATCAACGGCGTGCTCGACAAAGCAGCCCGCAAATTCCGCGCGATCGAGCGCGCCTGAGTCCTTCCAGTGGAGGCAGCATCATGGCTCTCTCCGAATTCGATGTAATTGCCCGTTATTTCCAGCGCAAAGGCCTCGCCGCCGACCCTGCATCACAGCGCAATGTTGCACTCGGCATTGGTGATGATTGCGCGCTGCTGAATGTGCCGCGTGGCAAGCAATTGGCTGTGTCGATGGACGTACTGGTAGCGGGCGTGCATTTCCCCCTGGATGCTGATCCCGGGCTTATCGCCTATCGTGCGCTGGCGGTGAATCTCAGCGATCTTGCCGCGATGGGTGCGCAGCCACTGTGCTTTACGCTGGGGCTGACGATGCCGCACGCGGAGGCGGCATGGCTGGAAAGCTTCTCGTTGGGCCTGCGTGAATGTGCACAGCAATATGGTTGCCCGCTCGCCGGCGGCAATCTGGCGCGCGGTCCGTTGCAGATCGCAATCCAGGTGCAAGGCCTGGTGCCGGTGGGTACTGCGTTGCTCCGCAGCGGAGCCAAGCCAAAGCACGATGTCTATTTGTCGGGCATGACAGGTCGCGCCGGCCTGACACTGGAGTGGTGGGCGGGCAAGTGCGCCGATGGGTTTACCGATGCCCAGCGCGAAGAATTGCTCGCTGCCTATTACCGCCCCGAGCCACGACTTGAGTTGGGGCAGGCACTGCGCGGTATCGCATCATCTGCCCAGGATGTTTCGGATGGCCTGTTGGCCGATCTGGGGCACATTGCGCGCGCCAGCAACGTTTCTATCACGCTCGACATTACCAGGATCCCGGTATCCGGGCTTTTGACCTCCCGGCATTCGTCGACCGGAGTGTTCCGACTTGCGCTGACCGCAGGCGATGATTACGAGCTGGTGTTTACTGCCCCTGCCGGCAAGAAGAAGGCCGTGGCGGCGGCTGCTGCCAAGGTTGGCGTGAAAGTGACTCGCATCGGCCGGGTGGACAAGGGCGCGGGCGTCGTGGTGCTGGACCCGTCCGGCATGCCAATGGAATTCAATGGAGCCGGTTATGCCCACTTCTCCTGAGTTTGCTCGTACGGTGCTGCGCAACCCTGTGCATCTGCTGGCTTTCGGTTTTGGCAGCGGATTGGCTCCCAAAGCGCCTGGCACCTTCGGCACGTTGGCGGCGGTACCGTTCTATCTGCTGCTGGCGCAATTGCCGCTGCCCTTGTATCTGCTGGTTTTGGTGCTGGCGTTCGGCATTGGTATCTGGATTTGCGATAAAACCGCGCGCGATCTGGGTGTGCACGATCATGGCGGAATCGTGTGGGACGAATTCGTCGGCTTCTGGCTGACGATGCTGGTGGCGCCACCCGGTTGGCCCTGGGTGGTGGCGGGTTTCGTATTGTTCCGTTTGTTCGATATCGTCAAACCGTTTCCGATCAATTGGCTTGATCGCCATATCAAGGGCGGACTTGGCATCATGCTGGACGATGCGCTGGCCGGAAGCTTTGCCTGGCTTTGTCTGCAACTGCTGTACCTTGCACTGGCGGTACCTCGCTAGCTCAGCCGGCTGCCAGATTTGTACTCTCGCCTCCATTCGCCTCGGGTAGAATACGCGCCTGTTTTTCGGGAGAAATGCCATGAGCACCATTTTGCAGAGCCTGCCGGTCGGCGACAGAGTCGGTATTGCATTTTCCGGGGGGCTGGACACCAGCGCTGCCCTGCACTGGATGCGGGAAAAAGGCGCCGTGCCTTATGCCTACACTGCCAACCTCGGCCAGCCTGATGAACCCGATTACGACGAAATCCCGCGCAAGGCACTGGAATACGGCGCCGAGGGCGCGCGCCTGATTGAATGCCGCGCGCAACTGGTCGCCGAAGGCATTGCCGCATTACAAAGCGGCGCGTTCCATGTCACCACTGCCGGTTCTACCTACTTCAATACCACGCCGCTCGGCCGTGCGGTCACCGGCACCATGCTGGTGGCTGCCATGCGTGAGGACAACGTCAATATCTGGGGCGACGGCAGCACTTATAAGGGCAATGACATCGAGCGATTCTACCGCTACGGCCTGTTGGTGAACCCCGACCTGCGCATCTACAAGCCTTGGCTCGACCAGCAGTTCATCAATGAGCTCGGCGGTCGCAAGGAAATGTCGGAGTACATGCAGAAGAGCGGCTTCGCCTACAAGATGAGCAGCGAAAAGGCCTATTCAACCGACTCCAACCTGCTCGGCGCCACCCACGAAGCCAAAGAGCTTGAATTCCTGAACAAGGGTATCAGCATCGTGCAGCCGATCATGGGCGTGGCGTTCTGGCGTGACGATGTGGCAGTGAAAGCGGAAGCTGTCAGCGTTCGTTTCGAGGAAGGCCAGCCAGTTGCACTCAACGGCATAGAGTTCAGCGATCCGGTGGCGCTGCTTTATGAAGCCAATGCGATTGGCGGCCGTCACGGCCTCGGCATGAGCGACCAGATCGAAAACCGCATCATCGAAGCCAAGAGTCGTGGTGTGTATGAAGCGCCCGGCCTCGCCTTGCTGTATATCGCCTACGAACGTTTGATCACCGGCATCCATAATGAAGATACCATCGAGCAATACCGCAACAACGGCCGCCGCCTTGGCCGCTTGCTGTATCAGGGGCGCTGGTTCGATTCGCAGGCGCTGATGCTGCGCGAAACCGCCCAGCGTTGGGTCGCGAAAGCTGTCACTGGCGAAGTCACCATAGAGCTTCGGCGTGGCAATGATTATTCAATCATGGATACCGTCAGCCCCAACCTGACCTACCATCCAGAGCGCCTGACGATGGAAAAAGGTGCCTCGGCGTTCTCGCCGCAGGACCGAATCGGCCAACTGACCATGCGCAATCTGGACATAATGGATACTCGCGCCAAACTCAGCACCTATGTACAAACCGGGTTACTGACGCCGGCAGCCGGTACTGGTGTGCCCTTGTTGGGTGATAAGTTGGGTGATAAATCGGGAAAATCAAAATGAGCACTCTGATGCGGCGCTATCTGCAGTTCTATATCGATGGAGCCTGGGTTGATCCGGTTACCGCGAAGACGCTCGACGTTACCAATCCGGCGACAGCGTCTGTTGCGGGCGTTATCAGTGTTGGCAGTGCTGTGGATGTCGACAGGGCCGTGCAGGCTGCCTCGCGAGCATTTGGCAGCTGGTCGCGGATAACCCGTGAGCAGCGTCTTGCCGTACTTGATCGCATCATCGAGCAATTCAGCAAGCGTGTGCCCGAGCTGGGCGATGCCATCATGGAAGAGATGGGTGCGCCAAAGTGGCTCGCGCACGGTACGCAGGCAGCGATCGGCGTCAACCATTTCAAAACCGCTCGCAAAATTCTCGAAACCTACAAATTTGAAGAAGATCGCGGTACCAGTCGCGTCATTAAGGAGCCTATCGGGGTTTGTGGATTCATCACGCCCTGGAATTGGCCGATCCACCAGATTTGCGCCAAGGTGGCGCCAGCGCTGGCCACTGGATGCACCGTAGTTTTGAAGCCTTCTGAAATTGCACCGTTTTCTGCCGTTATTTTTGCCGAAATCATGCATGCCGCCGGTGTGCCGGCCGGGGTGTTCAACCTGGTGCAGGGGGAGGGGCCAGTCGTGGGGCTGGCACTGGCCGAGCATCCGCTGGTCGATATGGTGTCGATCACCGGTTCGACCCGTGCCGGCATCCAGGTGGCCCAAGCGGCTGCCAAGACGGTCAAGCGTGTGCATCAGGAACTTGGCGGAAAGTCGCCGAATATCATTCTTGAAGATGCCGATCTGAAGGCTGCAGTAACCGGTGGTATCAATGGCATCATGATGAACAGCGGCCAGAGCTGCCGGGCGCCTACGCGCATGCTGGTACCCAACAAACTGATGGACGAGGTTTGTGCCATCGCCAAAGAAGTTGCCGAAAGCTGGAAGCCCGGTGATCCACAGGCTGACAGCCGCATGGGTCCGGTGATTTCTGAAGCCCAGTGGAGCAAGATCCAGCGCCTGATTGAGAGCGGGTTGCGCGAAGGTGCCACTCTCGTTACCGGGGGAACCGGCAAGCCGGAAGGCCTTGAGCAGGGGTATTACGTGAAGCCCACTGTCTTCCGAGACGTCAAGAATTCGATGGAAATTGCCAAAGAGGAAATCTTTGGGCCGGTGCTCAGTATCATCGGCTACGATACCGAAGAAGAGGCAATCGCAATAGCCAACGACACTGACTATGGCCTTGGCGGTTATGTTCACAGCAAGAACATCGAACACGCTCGAGCCATCGCTGCGCAAATCCGCGCCGGCTACATCAGTCTCAACAATGCAGGATTGGATCTGAACGTCCCCTTTGGCGGTTACAAGCAATCCGGCAATGGCAGGGAGTTCGGCGACCAGGCTTTTGGAGAGTTTCTGGAATACAAATCCCTGTTGGGATTTTCGCCAGCGGCCTGATCCTGGGTCGGCGTCAGGGGCGGGAGTGATGCCCTGATTGAGGGGGGTTCTGGCAGCCTGCTTGCAGATATTCTGAGGCGGTTGCGGTAATCCCGGGTAGTCGAAGTGTGCTGCTCCGTGCACGGCGGGGAAACACCCTATTACTCAACGCGGAAAATGGTCTAAGTGCTTGTTTTTGCAAGGTAAGAACCGCATGGTTCGGCACATTGCAAAGGCAACTTCTACCGTGTAAAGTGCGCGCTTCAATTTTTCCGCACACCCATCAGAGGACAGCAAAAAAATGAGCAAAAGCCTACAAGACGTACTGAATGCCGCAGGTAATCCAGTTGATATGCTGCGCAATTCCAAAATTGGTGCTTATGTTTATCCGGTTGTAGCGCCCGAATTCCATAACTGGCGCAGCGAGCAGGCTGCCTGGCGCGAAACCGCCGTGCTGTTCGACCAGTCACACCACATGGTGGATCTGTACATCAAAGGCCCTGACGCCATCAAACTGCTGTCTGATACCGCCATCAACTCTTTTGCCAAATTCCCGGTCAACCGCGCCAAGCAGTACGTACCTGTAAGCCACAGCGGCCATGTTATCGGCGACGGCATCCTGTTCCACCTGGCCCAGAATGAACTGGTATTCGTAGGCCGCGCTCCTTCCGCCAACTGGATCAAGTTCCACGCTGCCACTGGCGGATACGACGTCGAAGTCATCGAAGACGATCGCTCCCCTTCGCGTCCGGGCGGCAAGCCGGTCAAGCGCATCAGTTACCGCTATCAGATCCAGGGTCCGAATGCCTGGGCAATCATCGAAAAACTCAACGGTGGCAAACTTGAACAGCTGCCTTTCTTCAACATGGCTGACATGAATATCGACGGCACCCGCGTCCGCACGCTGCGTCACGGCATGGCCGGCGCACCTGGTCTGGAAATCTGGGGCCCGTACGACGATGGCGACCGCATCAAAGACGCTATCCTCAAAGCTGGTGCCGAATTCGGCATCGTGCCTGTTGGCTCGCGCGCTTACCCATCGAACACGCTGGAATCCGGCTGGATCCCGTCACCATTGCCGGCTGTCTATACCGATAGCCGCATGGAATCCTACCGCTCCTGGCTGCCATCGAACTCCTACGAAGCCGTTGGTGCTATCGGTGGATCGTTCGTCTCCAACAACATCGAAGACTACTACGTAACTCCGTACGAGATCGGCTACGGCCCGTTCATCAAGTTCGACCACGATTTCATCGGCCGTGAAGCACTGGAAAAAATGCAGGGCAACAACCATCGCCGCAAAGTTACGCTGGCATGGAACAGCGATGATGTCGTTGGTGCATTCGCTTCCTTGTTCAAGAAAGGCCAGCACGCCAAGTACATGGATTTGCCACTCTCCAACTATGCCAACAGCAACTACGACGCTGTAATGGGTGGTGACAAGATGGTTGGTATGTCGATGTTCTCCGGCTACTCCTACAACGAGCGTTCCATGCTGTCGCTGGCCACTGTCGATGCCGACGTTGCTGTTGGCACCGAAGTGGTATTGCTTTGGGGTGAAGAGCCTCGCACCGGCAAGACCACGGTTGAGAACTACGCTTCGCAGACCAAAATCCGCGCTCGCGTCAGCCCGGTTCCATATGCCGAAGTTGTACGTGCACAGTACACCGAAGGCAGCTGGCGTTCCGGCAAGTAAGTCGTTACCGACTTCTTGCGACGCAAGACAAGCAGTAAAAAAAGCCCGGCTTCTGCCGGGCTTTTTGTTTTTTCATGTACAGCATCGAAGCAGAAGCACTGAATGAATATCACCCTCAAGATCGCGCAAGAACTCTCCGTCAAACCAGTGCAAGTTGAAGCGGCCGTCCAGTTACTGGATGAGGGTTCTACCGTTCCGTTCATTGCCCGTTATCGCAAAGAAGTCACTGGTGGTCTGGATGATCTGCAGTTGCGTGATCTGGAAGTGCGTTTGCGTTACCTGCGGGAGATGGAAGAAAGGCGGGTCAGCATTCTTGCCAGTATCACCGAGCAGCAGAAGCTGACCCCGGAGCTTGAAAAGCAGATACGCACTGCCGAAACCAAGACAGAGCTGGAAGACATTTATCTTCCCTACAAACCCAAGCGGCGCACCAAGGGGATGATCGCGATCGAAGCGGGTCTTGAGCCACTGGCCGATCAGCTTTTTGCTGATCGCTCGCTGAAGCCGGATGAGCTCGCTCTGCAATACATCAGTGCCGACAAAGGTGTGCCTGATATCAAGGCAGCGCTTGAAGGTGCCAGGTATATCTTGATGGAGCGCTTTGGTGACGATGCTGCTCTCGCCGGTAAATTGCGGACGTTCTTGTGGGAAGAAGGCGAACTGCGCAGCAAGGTGGTGGAAGGAAAAGAAACAGAAGCGGAGAAATTCCGTGACTATTTCGATTACAGCGAGATGCTCAACAAGGCGCCCTCGCACCGCGCGCTTGCGGTCTTCCGCGGTCGTAACGAAAGCTTTCTGCATGTGGCCATTGGTGTCAAAGGTGTCGAGGTCGGACAACCGGATCCTTGCGAAGGCATGATTGCTCGCCACTTCGGCATTGAGGACAAGGGACGCGCAGCTGATGCCTGGCTGAAAGAAGTCGTGCGCTGGACCTGGAAAGTGAAATTGCTGTTGCGCATGGAAACTGATCTGCTCGGGCAATTGCGTGAGCAGAGCGACGAGGAAGCGATTCGGGTATTTGCGGCCAATCTCAAGGCAATCCTGCTCGCAGCGCCTGCCGGCCCCAAAACGATACTCGGGCTTGATCCAGGCCTGCGCACAGGGGTGAAGGTTGCTGTTGTTGATCGCACAGGACAATACCTGGAAAACACAACAATCTATCCGCACGTGCCCAAAAACGACTGGGACAGATCAATTGCTGTACTAGCTCATCTGTGTAAAACACATGCGATCGAGTTGATCAGTATAGGCAATGGCACTGCCTCGCGTGAGACTGACAAGTTGGCTGCTGATCTTGCCAAGCGCCATCCCGAACTCAAGTTGAAGCGTATGGTTGTCAATGAATCGGGAGCATCGGTTTACTCGGCCTCGGACATAGCACGCGAAGAATTTCCCGAACTTGATGTGTCGATCCGCGGCGCCATTTCCATCGCACGCCGCTTGCAGGATCCGCTGGCCGAGTTGGTGAAGATCGAGCCGAAGTCGATCGGAGTCGGCCAGTACCAGCACGATGTCAGCCAAGTGAAACTCGGGCAGAGTCTTGATGCAGTGGTGGAAGATTGCGTCAACGCTGTTGGTGTCGATGTAAACATGGCGTCTGTTGCGCTGTTGCGGCGCGTTTCCGGACTGACGGCATCCATTGCCAGCAACATCGTGCAGTTTCGCAACCAGAACGGCGCCTTCCGTTCACGTCAGGATCTGCTGAAAGTGCCACGCCTCGGAGAAAAGTGCTTCGAACAGGCAGCCGGCTTCCTGCGCATAATGCAGGGAGACAATCCGCTTGATGCATCAGCAGTGCACCCTGAATCCTACGCGGTAGTAGAAAAGATTGTGTCGGTGACCAACAAACAAGTACACGAGCTTGTGGGGGATTCTGCTTTTGTGCGCTCGCTGAAACCGGAGCAGTTTGTCAGTGACCGATTCGGGTTGCCGACAGTCAGAGACATCTTGAAAGAGCTTGAAAAACCAGGTCGTGATCCTCGTCCGGAGTTCAAGTCGGCAGAATTACTGGAGGGTGTCGAAGAGATCAAGGATCTGAAGCCGGGCATGGTGATGGAGGGTACCGTCACCAACGTCACCAACTTCGGCGCATTTGTGGATATTGGTGTGCATCAGGATGGTCTGGTGCATATCTCGGCGCTGTCAAAAACCTTCGTGAAGGATCCGCATTCGATGGTCAAAACAGGTGATGTGGTTAAGGTGAAAGTGCTTGAAGTGGACACGGCACGCAAGCGCATTGCGTTGACGATGCGACTGGACGATCCGCTGCCGGAGGCAGGCGCCCCTGTCCGGGAGAGCCGCTCAGCTGGCAACGCTGCCAATCGCAGTGGTGGCTATTCCACAGCTACTGCAGGGCGGGATGCGCGCAACGCCGGCAGTACGGACCAGCAGCGCACAGGCAGTCTCGGTTCTCTGCTGCAGGATGCCTTCCGCAAGAAGTGAGGTACTCGCCTCAAGCTACTTTGAAAAACGTTTGCGCATCAGTGCGGCCGCCAGGGCGGCGATTGCAAGTAGCGATACCGCCAGCAGTAGTTTGCCGAGATCGCCGTTGCGGACAAAATCTTCTCCTGCCACCCCTGCGTAGGTAATGATGAATATGTTCGGTAGCGTGAATAACAGCGATGCCCAAGCATAAGTCGAAACCGGCAACGCTGTAATGCCAAGGGCGTAGTTCACCAATACCCCAGGGATGATGCCCACTGTCCGCAAAACAGCAACAGTTTGCCAGCCGGATGTTTCCAGCATCTCCAGAGCGCGATGCGCTGATGCGGGTAGCAGGGCTGTGACTGTGTGGCGGGCCAGATGCCTCGCAGTGAGAAATGCCAGCACGGCGCCGCTCATGAAGCCAGCAGTGTTGAATAGGAATCCCCACCACACGCCGAAATAGGCTCCGCTGAAAAGCATCAGCAAGGAGACTGGAAACATCACCAGCGCTGCCATAGTGAGGCTGCCGACAAGGATCAAGGCTGCAGTTGCCATGTCGAGCCCTTGCAGTGTGCTCTTGATCTGCGCCAGCGATTGTTCGCGGTAAAAAAATGCAACTACTGCGAGCAGTGCCAGGAGGGTGAACAGCGAAATATTGAACAGTTGGCGTTTTTTCATGTATTGGCTGGAGGGTTCGTCGGTGCTTTTCGTTGCCATATTGCCTCAGTCAAATTGACTCGCCGGTCAGTTCCGGTTCGCCGCCGAACACGCGCGGTCACATTGCCTTGATGGCTGTGGTGTATGACCATTAGTTCAACAAGGGCTTGGCATAAAAAAGACGGTATGGTTATATTTGGGTGCTAGGTATTTCTCTGCTTCAGTCAATGTTTTCTCATTGCCATTGGTAAGTATGCTGTCGGGGGTTGGTGTAAATTTCACATGTCCGGTGTTGAGAATTGTGCCGTCCGGAATTTTCGACCGACTTATCGACAACCGTGGTGGAAGATAATACCATCCCGGCGGAACTCATCTTCTGGCCTACTTAGGCTAAAGTGAAGTTTTTGCTTTATTTTCCGGATAAATCTTCATTCTTCGTTAGGGGGAGTCAGTAAATCCAATGTTCACCAAAGTACCCACCCGCATTATGGGCGCGCACACCAGTTCGACGTTGCATTCAGCCATGAAGAAAGCCTTGCTGATCGCCATGTTCCCGGCCGCACAGGCAATGGCTCAGCAGCAGCCGCTTAATGAAGCGGCAGTTGCAGCCCAAGCCGAAACCAACGCCACTGTGGCTGCCACACAAGAGGGTATCAATACTCTTGTAGATCAGACCCAGGAACTGACCAGCGCTTACGCTCAAGCCCTCGCCGAACTTGATTCCCTCAACAAATACAATGATCAATTGCAGGAGCAAGTGGGTGCCCAGGAAACTGAAATGGCATCCATACAGACCCAGCTGACTGAAATTGAAACCACCAACCGCGAAGTTCTCCCGCTGATGGAGAGAATGGTTTCAACACTCGATCAATTTGTCCAAGCCGATATCCCGTTTTCCCTTGAAGAGCGCACCAACCGTGTGCGTGTTCTGGTGGATCTCATGGGCCGTGCCGACGTTGCCATTTCCGAAAAATATCGCCGTATCCTTGAGGCTTATCAGATCGAGCTGGAATACGGCCGCACACTTGCCGCCTATGAGGGTTCGCTCGGCCAGGGTACTGACTCGCGAACTGTACAGTTTGTGCAGTTGGGTCGAGTGGCTCTTATGTATCAAACTCTGGATGGTGGTGAAACCGGATATTGGGATGCATCTGCCAGGCAGTGGGTTGTTTCCCCTGAGCTTAAGGAGAATGTCGAGCAAGCTCTGTCCGTAGCCCGGGCGGAAGGTGCTCCTGAGCTCCTCCATGTGCCGGTTCCGGCCCCGCAGCAAGCCAACTAAGGTCGGAGTTGACGCAACATGAACAATCGTATCCGTAAATTTTTCGGTGGCGTGACGCTGCTGGCTTCCGTGAGCTTGTCCGTGCTCGTACAAGCTCAAGGCCTGACTGATGTGCTGAATCAGGCTCGCGCAACCCGCGAAGCTGAAATTGCACTATTTCAGCAGCGCGCAGATGAATACAACGCCATGAGTGATGCTGACAAGCAAGCAGCCATGCAGCGTATCAATCAGCAGCGTGCAGCCATCCAGACGCAGGTAGACGCCAAAACCCAGCTGTATTCAGACAATGACCTGAAAATCAACCAGGCAAATTCAGCGCTCCGTGAAAAAGCCAGCGCGCTGGGTGTCAGTGAGATATTCGGCTTGGCCCGTCAGGTCGCTGGCGACTCAATTACTCCAATGGAGCAGTCGCTGATCAATGCCCAATTCTCAAGCGAAGCGGATAATAGAATCAGCTTCTTTGAGTCAATCGCGTCCAGCGAGCGGGTTCTGACTTCGGCACAGCTCGAGCGCGTGTGGTTTGAAATATCCCGTGAAATGGCCGCTACCGGTCAGATTGCCAAGTATACCGGTGCGGTGGTGGAACCAAACGGTACTCCTCGCACCACCGAGGTGATCCGTATTGGTGCATTCAATGCGATTGCCGATGGTCAGTTCCTTTCGTATATCCCAGAGCTTGGTCGTCTCAACATCATGCCGCGTCAGCCAGTTGAGCTTTTGGGCGACATAACCGCGCTAGCGAGTGCATCCAGCGGTTACGTAACCACAGTAGTCGACTCGACTCGCGGCGTCCTGCTGAATATGTATGTAGAGCGCCCAACCTTCATCGAGCGCATCGTGAATGGTGAAAAGGAAATCAACTTCACCATTCTTGCGGTTGGTCTTGCTGGTACAGTTCCATTTATTGTCCAACTGTTCTACTTGATCTGGGTTCGTCTACGGGTTTCGGCCCAGATGCGTAACATGAATCAGCCGAACAAAAACAACGCCCTTGGCCGTGTATTGCTTGCGTTCAAAGGAGATGGCAGCTCAATTGAAGAAGACACTGAAATCGCCGAGCTTCGTATCTCCGAAGCCGTTATGCGCGAAGTGCCGAAACTTGAGCGCTTCCAGCCATTGCTCCGCCTGGTGGTTGCTGCTGGTCCTCTGCTTGGCTTGGTAGGTACCGTAATCGGTATGATTCTTACCTTCCAGAGCATCACGGAATCCGGATCAAGCGATCCTAAGCTGATGGCCAATGGTATCGGTACTGCCATGATTGCAACGTTGCTGGGCTTGGGTATCGCTGTCCCTATGCTGTTTGCCAACGCTTTGCTGAACTCATTGTCGCGTGGAGTCGTGCAGGTGCTCGACGAGCAGAGCGCCGGCATGCTGGCCGAGAAGCTTGAGAAGCGCAAACATGGATAATTTCAGCTTCTACGTTGCCGTCGATGCGCTCGTCAGTGAGGGTGGTCCATTTGTGCTCGGGATATTTCTCTCCGGGGTGGTGATGTGGGCAATTATCCTTGAGCGCTATGTGTTTTTCTTCAGTGTATTGCCTCGGCTCGTTCGTAAGGCAAACGATACCTGGAAAGCGCGCGCCGATCATACTTCGTGGTGTGCGCGGCAGATCAGGCAGATGCTGATATCACAGGTTAACGCTGCGATGACCAGCAGCTTCCCTATCATGCAGGTGCTAGTGCCTCTATCGCCACTGTTGGGTCTGGTGGGTACTGTGAGCGGTATGCTGGAAGTGTTCGATTCCATGGCATTACGCGGCTCGGCCGACGCACGCACAATGGCTAGTGGTGTTTCTACTGCGATGATCTGCACAATGACCGGTCTTGCGGTAAGTATCTCCGGGCTGTATCCGGTACATTACTTCCGCACGCGCGCGCATCGCGAGACTGAACTGTTGTCCGACAAGCTGAGTTTCTGACCATGAAAATGCAACGTCACGGATCGTCTGACTCACATGAATCGTCACACGGGATCGACCTCGCTCCCATGCTCGACTTTGTGTTGAACCTGCTCATTTTTTTCATCATCACTGCTATTTTCGTCAAGGAATACGGGTTGGACGTGAACCGGCCGACCAACGTCCAAGCCCCCGATAACCAGGATAGCAAAAGTATCCAGATTCAGGTGCTTGATACCGGTGAAGTTTTCTTCAACAACCGAATCGTTGATGTTCGCGCCATACGTGCCAACGTTGAAAGGGAAAAGGCGTTGGCTGACGATATCGGCGTCTTGGTAGTTGCAGATGGTGCCGCGAAAACAGGAGTGATCATGGCTGCTGTTGACCAGGTGCGGCTCGGTGGTATCTATAACATCACCTTTAGTACCTCGGAATAATTCTAAAGAACGGCTAGCAAGCCACTTACTTACTTGCAGTACCGGTCTGAGCCTGTGTGACGGGTGCCAGACCGGCAGTATGGAGGGAAGACATGAAATCCAAACACTTTAGTGAAGGGGATAGCGAAGATCATGGCATCGACCTTGCGCCGATGCTGGACTTCGTTTTGAACCTGCTTATCTTTTTTATCATTACCACATCGTTTATCAAGGAAGCGGGCGTTACGGTTGTTAAACCGAATGCAACCACCGCAGAGAACCGTGCCAGTGGCAACATTCTGATTGCCATCCGTGAAAACGGGGAAATCTGGATGGACCGTAAGCGTGTGGACATCCGGGAAGTACGTCCGATGATTGAAAAGCTGCACATTGAACGTCCAGACGACACCGCAGTGATTGTGGCCGATCAGTCTGCACAGGCTTCGATTCTTGCGCGCGTCATGGACGAAGTGCGTTCTGGTGGTATCAGGGAAGTTTCCGTAGCTGCAAATCCAGGGGGTTAAGTCATGTCATTCTTGTCTGGCTTGCGAATTCCGGTCGCAATTGTATTCGGTCTGGTCCTCAACGCAGGGATGTTCTATGTGTTGTGGAGTTTGACGAACGTTGAATTTGACATCGAAGTTAAGGAAGCGACACGCATCGAATTTACCCGTATGCGCCGCGATTCTGAAACCCAAACCCGCCGTGAAGAGAAGGTGGAGCGTGAACCACCTCCGCCGACACCGGAAGTGCCCAGCATTTCAACATCAAGTGCCAACGTTGGCGGCAACGTTGTGACGCTCGCGCC